>JFJP01029716.1_pt2 | contig 19956 bp, 22 predicted proteins | sample 431651 | NCBI WGS metagenome assembly JFJP01 (sample SAMN02602958, study PRJNA72255) | Microbial mat metagenome, whole genome shotgun sequencing project. | biome: fresh water; feature: sink hole; material: water; isolation source: purple microbial (photo- and chemosynthetic) mats found in...
CCTTTGTTTGAAACAGAATAATCGACAGGAACAAAAAAGAGGAGGATGCATATGGACAAGAGGAAACTCCGGGCTGGGTTTGTAGGATGCGGCGGCATCGCAAACCAGAACCGCTTTCGTGCGGATTCCCAGCAACTCTTCAAGGCATGTCATGCCGGAGAACTGGGAGAAATTTATCTTGCCAAGGCCCATGCCGTGCGCCGCAAAGGCGTGCCGACCTGGGGCGTTTTCCCGGACAAGTCGAAACAAGACGGCGGTCCGCTGATAGACATTGGCACACACGCGCTGGATTTGGCGTTGTGGATGATGGGCAACTACAAACCGAAACTGGTCGTCGGATCCTCGTATCAGAAACTCAAGGACAAACCGGGGGGGAATATGTTCGGACCCTGGAATCCGGACACATTTGAGACGGAGGACTCCGCTTTCGGTTTCATCAAGATGGAAAACGGAGCGACGATATTCCTGGAAGCCGCCTGGGCACTGAACATGATTCATGTCAAGGAAGCACAGGTCACGCTCTGCGGAACCGATGCAGGCGCTGAAATGTTTGGGCAGGCCTTTCTGGACAAGGGGTATGTCACCTACAACTTTGAAAAGCATGGACAACTGGTGGAGACCTCCCCTTCGGAAGGGGGCGGCGTGGCTTTTGACATTCCTGTTTTTACAGTGAAATCAGCCACCGGAAAGGAGTCTCAATGAACGAAAAAGTTGCATCCATCAGGAAACCACGAAGAGGCGTCGCCCTCTACAGCTATCAGGGCGAGTTCATGACCACCATGTCATTGGAGGACCTGTTCGCCGACATGTACGACATGGGCGCGGAGGGTCTGGAGATTCTGGCGAATGCCCATATCGAAAACTACCCGAATCCATCGGAGGAATGGCTGGATACCTGGTTCAGATTGCTGGACAAGTATGAAATCAAACCGGTCGAGTATGGCCACTGGGTCGATTCGAGAATGTACCCGGGGCGCGAACTCACCTCCCGGAAATTCATCATCCCACGCTCCTGAAATCACAGATGGTCGATGACTACGTCGATTTCATCCAAAAGACAGGCACAAGACATTTCGGTCTCACGATAGATTTCGGTACCATGCAGACACGCCCCCTGCCATCAAACTGGATGGCGTCGGAAGACTCCGTATTCAGCCCTGTTGAAGATTTTGAGGCGCTTTTACCCTACAGTTTCGCCTGTCACGCCAAATTTTACAACATGTCGGAAGATTTCATCGAAACAACGACACCCTATGACAAGAACATCGAAATGCTGATGAAAAATCAATGGGATGGCTATCTTCTCAGCGAATACGAAGGTCCGAATGCGGATGTGCCGGGGTATACGTCGGATCAACTGCGGAAACATCATGTCATGATGAGGCGCTTGCTTGGAGAGGAGTAGCACCATGCTGGAAAAAGAATATGTTCAATCCAGAGGATTCCGGAATGTGATCGTCAACGGGGAAAAGACAGGCTTTCAGGTCGCCTTGCGGCTCAACTACTACAGTCTGGTGCGTTGACGGGACCACCAGAACGAGGAGGGTTCGGATTTCGCCTGCATGGCTGTCCGAACCCTCCTCGTTCCTCATCCGGTTAATTCAAGCCCAGTCCTGCGCGATCGCCTCACGCGCAATCTCGATGAACCGCTTGATTTTCGGCAGATTTCCCGTCACGGTGTAGACATCGCGCTGCGCGATTTCCAGCTGGCATCCCCGTGCCGCCTTCATCGTGTGCCGCATGTGGGCGCGCCAGCCATCTTCGTCCAGTTCCGCTCCGACACCGAGGTAGTTCGGGGAGGGCTTGCGGAAATAGATGGTCTTCGTACCGCGCAGCTTCTCCCCGATAGCCTCTTCGTTGCACCAGGCGGAAATGGAAACCTTGCGGAGATTGGGCAGATGCGAGAGGCAGTTGTCCCAGATGCCGTCCACCGGTTCGCAGCAGCCGTAGGAAAGCATGCCGTAACGGTCCGCAACCTTTCTGTAGGCCGGGAAGATGAGCTCCTCGAACATGTGCGGATCAACCCCCACGGTTTCCTGGGAGTCCATGTACCCCCATACCTGATGGACCCCGACCGGCGGAACGGACGGCAGTTCGGTGTTGAAAGCATACGAGCCGTTTCCGACGCCACCATAGGACACTGTCGGCTGAAGAAGCTTCTGATCGGCCAGCCACTGATGGAATTCGGCATAATCCCCACAAAGCCGATCCATTGTCTCCCTGAAGAGCTCCGGATAATCGTTCATCGCATAAAACATGTTTTGCAGACCCATCAGATGGACAATGTCCTGCGTCGGGCAGGCCCCGATGCTTCCCCCGATGATTTCCGCGGGGAGTATGTCCCCAAACAGCTCGTTGATCGTTTCCTGACGCTTCAGGACCTCTTCCATGCCGGTAGAGCCCCATGTCGATTTTCCAAGAGTTCCGTAGTCCGACTCCAGGTCCTCCAATTGGTGGATGAACTGATGACCGACGGAGTTCTGCAGTTCCTGCCGCTTCACGTCAAGTCCGAACGGCTTGAACCAGGCAGGCACGCCCATCTTGAAAACCGGTGCAACCACCGTGTCATCGGGAATGAATGCATGATTGGCCAGCGTGGTCAGGAGAGTCCGTTCCAGCTCCTGTGCGAACTCCGATTCGCACTGCTGCGCTTCCAGCGGAATATCCTGTTGGAAAGTCCACGATTCTATCGTGAAAAGGGGTCTTCCGCCCTGCAGGGCATTGTGCCGATACCACTCCTTCGTCAACAATTCCATGTCCGGCGAATGCGCGATTTCCGCCTGCCGCTGTGCAAGCGTCCGAAGGATGCGGCGATCGTTCTGCGATACGGTTCCCATCATCATGCACCTCTGTTATTCCGTCAGAATTTGTGGAAAACAATCCATTCCCATTGCATTCGAGATCATGCTACGATATAAATATCGTAACGCTTTGACGGTTTTCTGTCATCACGAATAAAATGAATCATCTACAATATATTGAACCCATTCTTATATTGAGAGGTGCCGTCATGTCTGTTCGCACAGTCTTTCCGAATGCATCCACCTCCTATGGGAATCTCCCCATTCATGTCACCACGGCGTCAGACTGGTTTGAAGGCAGTCCCATTCAGCGTCCGTGGGGATATGACGACCATCAGATCGCTCTCTGCGTCGGGGGAAGCGGTACCTTTTCCTGCGCGGGGAAAACACATGCCATCTCGGAACGAAAACTTTTTTTCTTCCGAAATGGTTTGCCGCATGCCTATGCCCCGGACGGTCCGGGCTGGATGTTGAAATGGGCTGCATTTTCTGGTGTCGGAAGCATGGCCGTGCTGGACTATCTGCACTTTCCGTCCCATGCCGTGTTCTGCGTAGTGAAGCCGGAGGCGGACCATCTGTTCGACCGACTTGTCGCGGAAATGAACCGCGGAGAAGATTTCAGGGCTTCCCTGCTTCTGCAGGAACTGCTCGGACTGCTGGCCGACACGGCTGAATCCTCCGAGGAGCAGGACCGGCTGCAGACAGTCGTTCGCCATATTCGAGCCCGGTACGCGGACTGCATCACCGCAGAGGAACTTGCCGGCCTGTTCGGCAGCAGTGTCAGCTACTTGTGCCGTGTCTTCCGTTCCGTATATGACACGACCCCCATCGATTTTCTGAACCAGCACCGCATCTCGGTGGCCAAATCGCTCCTGCTCGATTCCGATCGCGACATCCGGGAAATCGCGGCGCTGACGGGATATTCCCACCCCAATTATTTCTGCACGGTTTTTCGCAGGCACGCCGGCTGTTCTCCGACAGGTTTCAGAAAACGGTTCGGATTGACCCGCCTGCTTCTTCCGGAACCCGCCCGCACTTCAGAAGCTCAGTAAGGGCTTGGAAGAAAGCAACCTGTCGGAATATCAAACATGCAGCAGCCAATCTGCTGGAATCGGGACGATTACCGCATTCGCCGGGCTGTACCGCCTCATCTCCCCGAACGGGGTTCCAGCCAGGTTGGCACCAACGCCATCAATCTGATTTCCATCACGCCCTCCACCGCGTGCTTCCAATCCTCATCTTTCATGATGGGTTGGGCATAGTCCATCGGCCAGTGCGAGTAAATCGCACCGCCGAGTACAGTGCTTCCAACTGCTCCATGGCGGAGAACAGCCGCTTGTAGCATTCCAGGTCACCTGTGCGGGTTTGCGGGTTGCCAACATCATGACCCGGAGCGGGGCCATAGCCGATGAAAACGATTGATGGTTTTTCAGGCACGACTCGCCATTCTCACCTGCTTTATGGTATTGTATACAAAGGCCCGTTTCCATTTCGACTGTATCCGGCATCCATCATGTCGGCATCATGCACAGACACACATGCATCCCCTGGAATTCCCCCGGAATGCCTCAGGAATGGCCCCGAGAATTCCTGTGAAATACTTCACATACTACAGGCAGAGGACAGCCATGGCAGGACAGAATGCCCATCTCCGGGTGACAGCCGAGGAAACAGTGCGCCCAGACCAGAATTGCAAGCCCATATCGGACGAAAGCCAGCATCTTATGCAGTCTTCCCTGGGATCCACCTCACAGGACAGCCTGTCTGTGCCGCTGGATTTTGTCGCGCAGGACAGCCTGTCTGTCCCGCTTGCTTCCACCCGGTTCATCAAGCAGTTCCTTGCACAGTGCTTCAAACAGCGTTCGAAGGATGCCTCCGGGAGCGCCCCCTTTCTGCGCGACGTGTGGTTCCGCCTTCCACCTGCTCTGCTGTTTGGCGTGCTTGCGGCCATTGCCGGCGGCTTGCTGCTGCCGGATGAAAACGTTTTGACCGCCATCGCCCTATCCTCAGGTGTGGTGCTGGCCGCCTGGATTCTCTCCTTCCTATACCCGTTGTATCGGGTGTGGGATGCCTTTCTATGGATCAGCGGCCCATTGTTTTCCTACTTGCTTGTGGAGGTCCTGATCGGCAACATTCGTTTCAGCCCGTTCCTGATGTACCTGTCGGATATGCAGTCATTTCTGAACCTGTGCTGGTATTACCTCATCGCAGCGCTCCTGTATGCCATCACCGGCCGCATCCGTCTTTCTGCAGGAATCGGCGCCGTTTTGGGCTGGGCATGGGGAAACCTCAATGCCTATCTGCTTCTGTTCCGGGGCCGCATCCTGTTCCCGGCAGACATCCATGCCCTTCGTACGGCGGTGCTGGTGACAGCCGATTACAATTGGAAGCCCTCCCTGCTTCAGTTGATTTCCTGCGGCTGGCTGCTGTGTTTCCTGCTTTCCCTGAAGTGGGGCGCTCCGTCAGCGCGGACTGCAACACGGCGAAAGACAGCAAAACCCGTTTGCAAGGGCGAAAAACAGACACACCGCCTCGCACGCGCCTCGCTCGCCGCCGCGTTTCTGGTGGGCTTGTACTTGTTCTTCTGCACATCCCTGGTCGCCCGGCTGGGTGTGCAGCCCTCCCAATGGTTCACCCAGCAGAATGGCGTGCTGCTGAACTTCCTGATCAACCTCAAGAACAGCCGCGTCACCAAGCCTCCTTCATACGCCTCCGTTCTCGCCGCGATGAATCAGGTTCAGAACGGCATGCAGCAAGACACCCCGAATCAATCGGACTTGTCACCTGCAACGTCGGCACAGTCGGGTTCGTCATCCATTCCGACAACCGTGGAAGGGAAACGCCCCAATCTCATCGTGATCATGAATGAAGCCTTTTCCGACATGAGTGTTCTGGGCAATATCCGGACCAATGGAGATCCGTTGTCCTTCCTCCACAGCCAGACAGAAAACACGATCAGCGGAAATGCCTATTCCTCCGTCATCGGAGGCAACACGGCCAATTCGGAGTATGAGTTTCTCACCGGCAACACCATGGCCTTCCTGCCAGCCGGCATGGTTTCCTACCAGGTCTACACTGCGCCGGGCGACTACGCGTTGACGGAGCAGCTGAACCAGTACGGCTACAAGACAGTTGCCCTGCATCCTTACGAACGTGCCGGGTGGAACCGCGTCCAGGTTTACAGGAATTATGGATTTTCCGAGATGCATTTCATCGATGAGTTCAAGAACAAGCAGTATGTCCGCAACTATGTCAGCGATCGGAGCAACTATGCGGAACTGATTCGGCGTTATGACGCCTTGCGGGATCAGGATGCGGAAACGCCGCTGTTCTTCCTGAACATCACGATGCAGAACCATGGCAGCTACCGGCAGACATGGGATCGGCTCGAGCATCGCATCCATGTCACGGAAAAGGACTATACGCCGGCCAATGATGTGGAAGGGGAAAACGCGGAGATCAACTAGTATCTCTCCCTGATCAAGGAATCCGACAACGCCTACAAGGCGCTCATCGAGCATTTCAGGAACGTGGAGGAGCCTACGATCATCCTCCTGTTCGGCGATCATCAGCCAAAGCTGTCCGATGATTTCTACCGGAAGGTTCTTGGGAAGGTGCCGGAAGCATGTACCGCAGCGGAAACGCAACGGATGTATACGGTTCCCTTTGCCCTCTGGGCGAATTACGACATCCCCGAAGCCAAGGGCGTGCGGATCTCCCTCAATTATCTTGCCTCCCTGCTGCTGGAAACCGCAGAGCTTCCTTTGACCCCGTATCAGGCCTTCCTGTCGGAAATGAGGGACGTGGTGCCCGTCATCAACAGCATGGGCATGTGCGGGGAGGATGGCGTGTTTGTCACCCGGGACAGCGCGCTGACCCAAACAGGAAGGGACTATGTCTCCCGGTACCGGGCCTACCAGTACAATGGCATTTTTGACAGGAAGAACCGGGTGGCGTCATTCTTCCACGCAACTGCTGCCACTTCATCAACCGCCATGCCAATCGAGACGATAGTGAAGTGAGTCATCAAGATTCATGTTGTCAAACAAATTCGCATCAATCTCCGCATTGCCGGGATCAATACCGATGCCCATGTAACCCATGGGATGATAACCACCGTTGAAATAATTCCTGATTGAAAAGCGAAGACTCGGTAGATTCCCCGCCGGGTCGAGGACTGCAAGCTGGATAATATACTTTTTTCTTGCGCGGATCTCCTTCGGCAGGGTGAAAGTATCCTTGATTTCATATTCTTGGGGTTGATTTACATAGGGAAGAACGCCAGCTCCCCATTCAGGTGGATACCCTTTGCCGGTAAAGCCTCCTGTAAAACCGGTTCCCGGTAGCCAAGTCGTGATGTCCGCGGTTTTCAATGGCTGCTTCCAGACCACTGTTTTGGTGTCAGGATCCAGCAAACTCAATTCAACCGGCCAATTGTAATAAAAAGGCGCTGATCCGTCATTGCGCACCTTGAAGGACACATCAAGGGGCTGGCCTTTTTTTGCGATTTTCGGGTAAGAAAAATCGGTGACAATAAAACGGTATCCCAGGTTTTTCTGGATTTCTTCCGCTCCGGCGGCAACGATTTGAGGATCCCATGAACCGGCTGCCGACTCGTCATCATGCTCACCATAGTCACCGACCCACATGAGCGCGCTGGTGTGAAGCCGTCTTGCCTCATTGATGAGATAATACCTGTGCTCCGGGTACATGGTGGCGGTCGCGTTCTGACCGACAAAGGTTCTGTCCCCGAAGTTGTAGGAAACCTCTCCGCTCATGATCTGTGTTTGCCAAAGGTCTTTCTTGACATAGTATTTGAGGAAGTCGTTGCCTTCGGAGGAAACGCCGAATGAATCCCAGTAATAGCCGAAACCAAAAGGAATAAACGATATGGCATAACGGACTTCAACGAGCTTGTCCGGGAAATTCCTTTTGAATAGCTCCCCCAGGAATTTCTGCATGGTCGCATCCGGACTTGGAGAATGCTGCTCTCCCCATTTGCCGACTATCCCCATTTGGATGAACGCGACGCGGGGATCATGGTTCCAAAGCTTCCCAAGCCGCTCGACAAGGCGTTGAACCCTCTCCTTGAACTGATCGCTGGAATAGTCGTACGATTTCATGTCCGACGGCCAATACGTGTCATCGTCGGGCCAGTCAAGGTAAATCCTGGGAACCACCTTGATGTTGTATTGCTCAAAACCTTTGTTTGAGCCGGTCTGGTCTTTCCAGTGCGCGTCGCACCATTGGCTGATTTTTTCGATTGTGTCATCCGCGTTGTCTTCAAGGGCATTCCATGGGATGTATGAATGAATCAGCGTGGACCATTCATTGTAATCTGGCTCTTTGTATCCATATACAGGACCGGTTCTCTCCATGAAACCCTTCATGGGATTTCTGACAGCGCCTGCATACTCCTGTGGATGGATGGTTGTCTGGACCCAATTCCGGTCATGCGTTGAAACTGCGGCTGCACCCACGACAACCAGCACAACAAGACTGACCATGATGAATTTGATCGCAGAAGTTCTTTTCATCACCATCAAGACCTCCATCATGGAAAATGCGATTCGTCGAATTCCCATCGATCAGCCGAGTTCCCATCCATCATAAGGATTTATTTCAGCCTAGTCAAAATATGATTTTCGTGCAAAAAGTCGATTTTCGACTTTTCATGCAAGTTGAAGAATGCAACTTGCATGCTTGTGGCGACATTGTCACCATAAGGCACGGAATCACGTAATTCGGTGTGTGAATGGCACTTTGCGTGGCATTCTTATGCAGATTCCTCGCTTGTGCCGGACGGCTGTCAGGGACATTGATAACGGCCATGCCAGGTCCTATACTGAATACAGGAAATAGGGGAGATGGCGATCGGCAGAGTTGGCTGCTCTGCGGGGGTCTTTCACTGAAAGGATCGGGGTGGAAATGAATCGGAACGAGGAGTGCCAGGGTACAGGCGGGAAGCGGCGGAATCCCGATGAGGGGAGGCAGAGCCTCCCTGAAGGTTTGTCCATAAGGGAACCGGCCCGCGATGTGCCTGTCATTGCGCAGACCGGAGTACTTGTGGTTGGTGGAGGAACAGCGGGTGCGGTGGCAGCCATCGCAGCTGCGCGCAGCGGGGTGGAGACCCTGCTCGTTGAATCGTCGGGCGCACTCGGCGGAAGTGCCACGAACGGGCTTGTTACGCCCATGATGAGTGTGGGCATTGAAGGGTCGCCGCTCTGCTCCGGCATCAGTGACGAGATCAACCTTCGTTTGTCGGAAATGGGCTATGGCGGAATGGACAAAGGGCATGCCTCTTTCTTTGATCCGGAAATGCTCAAGTTCGTGCTGGAGGAGATGGCGGTTGAATCAGGCGTTCGACTGCTGTACTACACCTCGTTTGTGGGGGCTGTCGTGCAGGAAGGAGCCGTTCGCGGGGTTGTTGTCGAGAACAAGGCAGGCCGTGGCGCAATCCTCGCCCGCTGTGCCATCGACTGCACGGGAGATGGGGACGTTTGCGTCCGTGCAGGCGTTTCCTTTGAAAGCGGACATCCGGATACCGGCCGGAACCAACCCATTTCTGTCCGGTACATGATGGTTGGCATCGATATCGGACGTTTCGTTGCCTTCCTGAAGACCCTGGATCCGAACTATGCATGTTCGCTGCCTTTCCTGCACACTGCGATGGTCTGGAACAAAGGGTGGGCGTTGTCGCCGCTCTTCCGGAAAGCATATGAGGCGGGAGAACTGACCTGGGAGGACGGCCTTTACTGGCAAGTGTTCGGGGTCCCAGGCCAGGAGGATGCATTGGCCTTCAATTGCCCGGAAGTGTTCGACCGGGTGGACGGAACGAATCCGGAGGATCTCACGCATGCGCAGGTATATGCAAAACGTTCGATGCTGCGGCTCCTGGGGTTTTACCGTGCCGACATGCCAGGATTTGAAAAGGCGTACATCTCACAGGTCGCCCCGATGGTTGGCGTCAGGGAAACCCGGCGGATCCACTGCGCGTATCGCCTGTCCGACGAGGATGTCCTGCTTCGGCGCAAATTTGAGGATCATGTGGCGCGGTCCAATTATCCCATCGACATTCATGGACTGGATCTGGTGAATCGTGATCTCGACGGCAGTGTGGCCGATCCTGAACCATGGTATGAAATTCCGTATCGTTGCCTTGTTGTGAAGGGTGTTGACAGACTGCTTGTCGCGGGCCGCTGTATTTCCTCCTCTTTTGCCGCGCAGGCGACCCTGCGCATCCAACCGACTGTGCGAGCCCTCGGTGAAGCGGCCGGCATTGCGGCCGCGCTGTGCGTACGGGAGGGGGTTTCGCCATCCGCGATCGATGGAGCGGCTGTGCGGGCGGAGATGATACGCCGTGGGGCAAGGTTCTGATTTTCCGGTTTGTGGCGCCACCAGGACGGTGCAGCCATCCGGAATTGTCCTTTTCCCGACAGAATGAACGACAGAACGACAGAAGGGCAGATGGGCATGGACAGAGGACTGATTCTCTCAATGCTGGAAGCAATGGCGGTGGGTGATGCCTTCGCAAAAAGCACCGAGTTTGCCTCCCGGTCACGCATTCAGGCATCGTTCGAAACCATCGATCGCCTGTTGTTGCCGGAAGAAACGCTTGCACATGCCGACATGCGCTTCGGACAAGGAGGTATATGGCATGAAGATCACATATCTGGGAACGGCCGCAGCGGAAGCGGTTCCGGCGTTGTTCTGCAACTGCGCTTATTGCAGACAGGCCAAACTGAACGGTGGCAAGGATGTTCGAACCCGATCCCAGGCCTTGATAGATGATCGCCTGCTTGTGGATTATCCGGCGGACACTTTTTCCCACATGAAGGATTATGCTGTGGATCTGCCCAACATCCACAGCATCCTTGTTACCCACACCCATCAGGATCACCTTTATCTGGAGGACCTGGGCCTGCGCTTCGGCGGATTCTGCCAGGAGATCTCCGGAGAACTGACCTTGTATGGGAATGACAGGCTGTGCGAAAAGTTTGATGCCCTGTACGGGCAGGAGCCTGCGACATCCCGTCTTCGTGGGTTGCTGTCCGCGTGTGAAATTGCGCCGTATGTGGCGGCCGACATTGAGGGGTATCGAGTGACGCCCCTGCTGGCAAGCCATGACAGGAGTGAACGGTGTTATATCTATCTCATCGAAAAAGACGGAAAATCCTTGCTGTACGGCAATGACACCGGCTGGTTCCCTGAAGCCACATGGTCGCATCTCACCGGTGTGCACCTTGATTTGGTCAGCTTGGACTGCACGCACATGAAATACCGGGAAGGGACAAACCATCTGGGCATTGATGATGTGATCGCCGTGCGGAAGGAACTGGAAAGACTCGGCTGCGCGAATGCGGCTACAACTTTTGTGGTCACCCATTTCTCCCACAATGGGCATATGCTGCATGCCGACCTGGAGGTGGTACTGGTGCCGCAGGGAATCCGCGTGGCCTATGACGGGTACAGTGTATCGTTCTGATGGGTTTGCGATGGTTCCACAGGAGCCGTTGCCATCGCGTGCATGATTCCGCAAGATCCGAGGGATAAATCACAATCCGCGAGGTAACCGTATCGGATGTTGAAACGATTGCAAACAAAGGATAGTCACGTGTTCATTATGGGTTTTCAAACTGGATTTCCGATGATATAATGTGCCGGATAACAATTATATCCGGCCTCAATGAAGCAAAATCCGACAGGAGGAGTCCCCATGAGCAAACCGTTCTCGCAGTTCAAGGTTGCCGCCTACGCATATGCCTATTACCTCGACAAAACGGAAGACGACAACCTCCGGTCCGCCATCGACACATTTGTCGGGGCTATGCCGCTCGACAAGGTCTATCTGGAAAACCATCGCGCCACAACCGATATTTCCGTGGCCCGAATGAAGCAAATCAAGGCCGTCTTCGAGGAGAAAGGCATCCAGACCAGCGGTGGCATCACATCGACCGGTCTCGTGGGGGATCGGAAGCCTTCCGTATACGACACCTATTGCTTCACGGATCCCACGCACCGGACCGAGTACCTGCGCATCGTCCGCGAACTTGCTGAAGTGTTCGACGAAATCATTCTGGATGACTTCTTCTTCACGGCCTGCCGCTGTCCGATGTGCATTGCGGCCAAGGGGAGCAAGACCTGGGCACAGTATCGTCTTGACCTGATGGAGGGCTTTTCGAAGGAAATCGTTGCCTTGGCCAAATCTGTCAACCCCAGGATGAATTTCATCATCAAATACCCGAACTGGTACGAGTCCTATCAGGAAACCGGCTACAATCCCGGCAAGCAGAAGGACATCTTCGACATGATCTACACGGGGACCGAAACCCGGGAGGCCTCCTACAGCCACCAGCACCTGCAGCGGTATGAGAGTTACAGCATCATGCGTCTGCTTGAAAACATCGCGCCCGGCCGCAACGGCGGAGGCTGGATCGACCAGGGCGGGTCGTCGGACAACCTCACCCGCTGGCTGGAACAGGCCCACCTGACGCTGTTTGCCAAGGGAAAGGAACTGACGCTCTTCAACTTCTCCGTGCTCCTGGAGACACCGGCCCTGTCCGCACTCGGTACCACGCTTCGTCGCATCGATCGTCTGATGGGACTGGCCGGAAATCCCATCGGCGTCGCCACCTATGAGCCGCATGACGCGGATGGCGAGGATCAGGTCATGAACTATCTGGGAATGGGCGGCATACCGTTCGAGCCGAAGCCAGAGTTCGACAGCGAGGCGCCGGTCCTCTTTCTTTCCGAAACCTCCGCCGCAGACCCGGATGTCATGAAGAAGCTGGAACCATACGTGCGGAATGGCGGAAACGCGGTCGTCACGACAGGATTCGTCCGCCGTACTTATGATCGCGGCATCCGGGAGATGACCTCTGTAAGACTGACACACCGTCATGTATTGGGAGACGAATACCTCATCGGCTCCTATGATGCCCCCTCCGGAACTCTCGCGTGCAAAGGGACGGAAAAGATTCTGTTTGAAATCCTGGACATCAAGACAAATGCTTCCTGGGCGGATGTCAAGGTGATTGCCGGCGCCAGCAACTTCCCAGTACTTTCAGAGGATCTGTACGGAAACGGGAAACTTTTCATTTTGAATCTTCCGGAGAACTTCTCGGATCTCTCGCTGTTGCCAAGGGAAGTCTGGCAGATGATCAACAAGCGGTTCGGCCGCGGCATGGCGGTCACCGTTGCTTCCGGTGCCCCCTGCAACCTGTTCGCATACGATAACGGCGTGTATGGCATTTATGGATATGGTGCGGCACGCAGCACCATGCAGGTCATCGTCAAGGGCGACTGCACCGGCATCAGGGATCTGGAGACCGGAGCCTTGTACGCCACCGCAGGCATTGCGCCGCGCCCGAGCCGTCAGGGGGACAGTGCCACCTGCTCCGAGGAACCGGTGGAACACCTTGTTCCGGTTCCCATGATGGGCGGCAAGCTGATGTTCTTCGAGATTGTCCGGGCTTGATCCCGGAATGAAAAAGCCGTCGGAGTGCTTGTTTAGGCACACCGACGGCTTTTTGTTCCTGCATGGAGAACGCGTGGTGGGGGAGGGAAGACTAGCCCAGAAGGCTCAAGACGCGCTGCGGGCTGCTGTTCGCCTGGGCAAGGACTGTCTGGTTTGCCTGCGTGAGGGATATCGCCTTGAATTTCTCCATTTCGGCGGCCATGTCCACATCCCTGATTCTGGATTCTGCAGAGGCTGCAGAGATTGTCGAGGTTGCAGAGGTTGTCGAGAGGGTCGTTGAGGACATTCCCTGCATCGGGTTGGTTGCGGGCTGGAACATGGTCTGCTTTGCTTCGGAACGGAGTGTATCCATGGCCCTGTCTATGGAGATCCATGCCTCTTCTCCGTTGCCGGTCCCTTTGGTCAAATCCAGTTCCGAAAGTTTGGTCTTTTCGGAGCCAAGGTTGGAGGAATTGAACTTTGTTCCCTCCAGAAGTTTGTCCATATCACCACGCAGGCCTTCGAATTCCTTGGCCATCGCATTGGGATCCTTGGAACCATTGGAAGAAGCAATGGCTACTCTCCGAATTCTCTCGGCGATATTTTGAATTTTTGTCAGTGACTCATACGACAAATCAACCGATGAACCCGGCTGCTTTTGTTGGTCCACCGCACTGGTTGCGGCTTTTTCTTTTCCGACTTTGCTGATTTGAAGGGTGGCTGCGTCACTCTGTATGCCGTTTGTACTGGTTTTGAGCGCGCCAGCTCCGGCAGCCTGCTGCGTGCCGGCGGTTCCGATGTTGGTGCCGGCGCCGTTCCGGAGTGCCTGCATATCCTCGCCACGGGTCTTCCTGAGGGCTGAGGCCAGCGATTGAATGCTTTGTCTGCCATATGCGCTGGTTGCCTGGGCATTCGTATTGTTGTTGATTTCCGACATACATGCCTCCTGTTCAAGGCCACACCTGTGGATGGATAAACCTTGTGTCACTCATCAAATATATACCCGTTTCGGGATTGGATCAAACCAAAAGAAATTGAATGTCAAAGGAATTCTGCATAACAATTCGTATAAGCGAGTTATTACACCGGAATCATATATCGATGTTCATTGGAATTTCAGAGTCTTGTCAGACTTTCTGCTCCCCTGATCCATCACAAGGTTGAACCCAAGTCCGAACAGCACAAGAAGTCCGCCAATGGCTTTTCCCGAAGAAAAAGTCCGAAGCATCATCCAGTCAATCACAATCCCTGCGACCAATTGTCCCATAAAAATGATCAATGTCATGTAAAAAGCAGAAATCTTGGAAGTCGCATAATTGGACAGAACGACGACCATGACACCAACCAGACCGCCAAAAAAGGCATATGCCGGGAGCTTCCCGGGGGACAATGCACCGATTGCGAACCCTTCCCGGCTGAACCAAAGAAATACTAGAGAGAATAGAAGGCCGACGGCGTAGTTCAGGAAGGTTCCCTGGAGAATACCCGTGCGCTCCGCCAATCTGGCGTTGAGCATGCGGGCAAAGACAATGAAGCAACCTGCCAGCAAGGAAACGAGCAATGAGAAAATCATATTCATATCCCTTTCCTTATAAAATTGTCATGACGACAATTCCAACTGCGATAAACAACAGACCGATGAGTTTCTCTCTTCGGAATTTCAGTTTTGCCAGACCAAACCAGCCATAATGGTCAACGAACAAAGACGTGAGGGCTTGCCCCATGAGGCCAAGCGCAAGGGTTACCGAGACACCGAGTGCCGAGAAGCCTATGTTGTTGAACAGCACGGTGAATACACCCAGGGCGCCTCCGAGGAAAAACGCCGGTGGAATTCCCTTCTGGAACGGAGTCCTGGAACGGGTCGCAAGGAGAATGAAAGAAATCAGGATCAGACCTGTCGCATGAATATACACGCTCGACGCATAGTTGCCGATGGCCTGAGCCAATGCGCCGTTGAACAGAATCATGATGGCTATGAGGATGCCTATCACACCGGAGATTGTTTTTGACATGATTCCCCCTCCTTTTTGTTTGAATATAGCATGGTTTTCTGAAAGTGAATGATGACATATGTCATAGTCGGATTGAAGTGAATGATGACATATGCCATAGTCAGATTGAAGTGAATGATGACATGTGCCATAGTCGGATTGAAGTGAGTGACGACATGTGTCATAGTCAGCCTGATGTGAATGCCGACATGTATCATAGTCAGCATGATGTGAATGACGACATGTATCAGACTCTCATCAGATATCCAGGGGGGTGAACCAATGGGATTCCATCAGTTTTCCGACAAAGAAGTGCTCGAAAAAATCGAGTATTACTATACCCGCTTCCACCTGGAAGAGAAATTTTCCAAAAACATGAAGTCCGAGATGCGCCTTCATTGCTTTCCAAAGGGTTCGGCCATATGTAAATTGGATGAACCTCTTCCTGCGCTGATGTTTTTTGTGGAGGGCAAAGCGAAAGTTCTGGGTACCCTGGCCAATGGAAAGCAGTTGCTGATTGCCTATTATGAGCCGGTTCAGATGATAGGAGACCTCGAAGTCATCCGCGGAAAAAACGCGACAACCAGCATGGTTGCCGTGTCAGACTGCTGCTGCCTTGGAATTCCGTTTGATCGCGTCCAGTCATTGCTTTTGAACGATCCTGTTTTCCTGTTGTGTATTTGTGATGAACTGGGTCAAAAGCTTGACAGAATCACAAAAAACAGTGCCATCAATATGCTCAGCCCGCTCGAAAACAGGTTGTCCAGCTATATTCTGGCTGTTGGCACACACCCGGCAAATGACATACGGACACAGGCTGATGGATTGGTGTTCTCGGAAAATCTGACATACACCGCAGAACTTTTAGGCACAAGTTTTCGTCACTTGCATCGTACGTTGGGACATCTCTGCGATTTGAGCATATTGAAGAAAGACAAAACCGGGTATCGGGTGGTCGACGGGTCTGCGCTTATGACGCTGTCAGCGGGAAAATATTCTTCATTGCCCGATGCGCGCAGCGCAGGAATCATCAAATGATATCAAGGCTTCGACAATTCGAGACAAATCCGTCACATCGGAATGACCATGTTGTGCTTGATTTGACTGTGTTTGATTTCGAGTAGGCATGATTTTGCGTATGCTTGATTTGAGTGTGCTTGATTTAGAGTTGACAGAATTGAGATCAGGTGATAAGTTTTATATGAACCAGTTCATATAAAATGCAAAGATGCGATATCATTGAATCATCCGCATGAATGACCGGTACATCCTTAGACCCCGAAAAATCTGAACCGGAGGATGCATGCCCAAAATCATCGCAAACGCCAGGGAAGATATACTCAGGACGGCAACGGACTGTCTTTTCGAGAATGGCTACGGCGGCCTGGCTATCCGGGATGTTGCCGCACGCTGCGGCATGGCGGCCGGAACGCTTTACAACTATTTTCCCTCCAAGCTCGATCTGGTCTCGCACATCATCCTGTGCGAGTGGGTGGAAAGCCTGAAGCGTCTGGATGCCGCGCTTGCGGATGCCCCGAACTGCAGCGCCGGCCTTCGTTGCGTTTTTGAAGCCCTTTCCCGCTTCAGCGGCAGATTCCGTCCCGTCTGGGAAGATTCGCGGCTTTCACCGGAGGCCCTGTCCGGACATCCTCGGGGAGGCGGCCACCGGGCGCAGCTGCATCTGCAGCTTTCGGAACGATTGCGCGATCTGTTCCGCCGTCAGAAGCATCCTGAGCTGGCCGAGGGTTTCCTTGCCGACTTTCTGGTCAGAAACCTGCTTCATTATTCCATGGAACCCGATTTCGACTATGATGTCATTGCACCCTTGCTCCAGCAGTTGCTCGAAAAGGAGGACCTTTGAACCATGGAAATGCAGACTGCCTTGTCCATTGGATTCCCACCCATTCTGGGATGGATGGCGTTCACCGCACTGATCCTGAGTGCCGTCGGTTTTTTCAAGTTCATCTACTTCATCAGCATCGGGTATGGCTTGTCGGTGGCGGGCATTGCCCTGCTGCTGTTTTTTCACGGAAGGGGCCAACTCCCGCTGATCCCGGCCATGCTGCTGGTCCTTCTGGCGGTATATGGTCTGCGCCTTGCCGGCTATCTGCTGATACGGGAGGTGCGCAGCGCAAGTTATCGAAAAACACTGGAACGGGAAACGAAGCAGGAGAAGCCCATACCGCTGCCAATCCGTGTTTTGATCTGGCTGTCCGTTTCTCTGCTGTATGTGGCACAAACCGCACCCGCGGCATATCTGCTGGAACAGTTCACGAGAAGCCCTCAGCCTGATGCTGGAACGCTTTCCATCCTCGGCGTTGTAATGGCGGCAACCGGATTGCTGCTGGAGGGTCTGGCCGACTGGCAGAAATCCGCAGCCAAGAAGCGCAACCCGGACCGATGGGTCGACACCGGCCTGTTCGCATGGGTCCGCTGTCCGAATTACCTGGGAGAAGTTCTTCTCTGGCTGGGCGTCTATTTGTGCGGAATGCCCGCCTATGCGTCCGGATGGGCCTGGATGGTGTCGACGGCCGGATTCCTGCTGATCGTGTACGTGATGCTCAGCGGGGCGCGGCGTCTGGAGCGCGGACAGGACAACCGGTACGGCGATCAGCCCGCATACCTTGCCTACACGGCGGCCACGCCCATCCTGCTCCCGCTGGTGCCGTGGTATTCCATGAAGAAATGGTCCTTCATCCGGGATGTCTGAAGGCAATAAGTGATGGGGAATCCGGATGTTCATCCTGGATGTGTGAAGACGATGAGAACTGGTGAAGCCGGACGAACGCACAAGGAGGCAGGTATGAGTTCATTCCGTAATCTTCGTATCGTGGACAATTTCTATCAGACGTCCAGCTTTTTTCCGATGCCCACAATTGTCATCGGTACGCTGTGCGAAGATGGCAGCACGACGTTCGGTCCTTATTCGCTGGTTTTTCCCTACTATATCGCCGGGAAGGATGACTATGCCATGCTGCTGTGTGCGCGGAACTCCTCGAACACGGCACAGAACCTGCTCCGCAATCCCCGCTGCTCGCTCAACTTCGTGCCGGACGACCGCGCGACCTTCCGGGAATGCGTCCGTCTTGGTTTTCCAGGCGACACGCCGCAGGAAAAGATGAAGCAGTGCATTTTCGCCCAGGAACCGGGCTTGATGGTGGTGGAACATCCCGGTGAAATTTTTCCGACCGTCATCACGGAGGCGTTTCAAGTCTTTGAGTGTACCTGGCTGCGAAACCTGGACCATGCCGACGGGGATCTTCCCGGCTGTCTGGAAGGATATGAACCGCCTTATCACGATTTCAACGGCATCACCAGCCGCTATGGGGCACACTTCATTCTACGGATCGACAGGATTCTGATGAAGCCCAGGCAGCATGATGCCATTCTCAACGGCATGAAACCGGGAGATTTTCCGCGCGTGCCCGTCGACTACGGATATCGGGACAGCCGCAGTTTCTGGATGAATCGTTTTCGCCGCCCCAGGTCCTTTCCTTTGCCCAAACGCTCGCTGGATCGTACAGCGGTTCGGTATGCCGCGGACCGCGCGGATGATGTCGTTAAATTTACGGACGAAGCCTGCGACATGCTTCTGAAGGTTCCGCGCATCTTCCTGTCCACGGCGTTGAAAGGATGCGTGGATTGGGCAAAGGCGAACCAGGTCACGCTGATCACGGACGCGCACATGCGGCAAATCCAGGACAAGCGTGCCAAAGAGAAGGCATGAATCCTTGAAAAGCATAGAGGTGCATTTGTGCGTTTTGCTTTCCCAAAACAGACCGAAGTGAGGGCCATTGGGGAAACGATGGTCGATTTGAATCAAAAATGCATCACCATACGGAGAACAGATACCAGGGGGAACAACAGAAGCAGGAATATTTCAAAAAGATAGAGTCTGTCTTCCGAACGCTGGTAACTAAGCGAGTTGTATGTTTTGAATGTGTTGCGGAAGCTGTTGATTTTGCATTGAAGCACATCAAATCGGTCATGAAGTTCATAGTATTCGGCAAGCTGGTCGTAGAGTTCACGGCAGTTCATGTTTTCCTGATTGGCAATGGAGCGGTCATAGATTCGGATATGGCTGATGCTTTCATGTTCGAATTTTAGAAATCCTGATATGAACCCGGTTAACGATTTTTTGTTCAGACGAAGCCGTCCGTGTTTGAGAAAGTCGATGTATTTTTCTGATTCATCGATCTTGCGGCTGACATCTTCTTCAATCTTGTCCAATGCAACTGATTTTGCCAGGACGGTTGAAAGGATGGTCATCACGGAATCCTCGTATTGGAAGGTCATCCTGCACTTTTTCCAAGGAAGGAACGTTCGATCAGCATCTATCTCGAGCGTATGCGCTTCAGCGAATTTTGCCATCATGGAATAGTCGATTTTCTCCATCATGCCGGATAAAAAATCAATCATCAATTGCACTTCAAACTCCAGGAAGTTAACAAAGGCGATGCAACCGAACTCGAACAGAAAAACACTCCGAAATCCTTCATACTGCTTGAGGATAAGCATGATTTGCGGCTCGTTCAGCACAACATATTCTTTCCAGATATTGCTTCGTTTCATATTGAAAAATGAGACGAGTTTTTCCAAAGGAATTCTCGATGATATCTTGCAGCTCTTGAAATGCAGCGTCATGTTCTTTCACCTGTTTTCCTGTGAATATGTGCCATTCACACACCGAAGCACGTGATTCCGTGCC
>JFJP01027124.1_pt1 | contig 19951 bp, 22 predicted proteins | sample 431651 | NCBI WGS metagenome assembly JFJP01 (sample SAMN02602958, study PRJNA72255) | Microbial mat metagenome, whole genome shotgun sequencing project. | biome: fresh water; feature: sink hole; material: water; isolation source: purple microbial (photo- and chemosynthetic) mats found in...
ATGAATCCTGTCGAACGTTTATTCTCTATGAATTCAACGCTCAATGATTACAAAGACATTAATTTTTCAAAACCAAATTTTCCTTCTAAAAAACTCAAACCCCCTTCTACTGCTACAACAATTTCCATAAAGAATTTCATTCCCATAAAAGCAAAACAATTAATGGATTTTGTTTTGATAGATCTCGACATTATTTATTTAATAGCAATTCCTGTTTCCAATTATGTATTGATCTTTTCCTTTACCAAATCTCCTCCAAAGCTAACACAAGAACATAAAAAAATATTCAAATCAAATAATCCTGATGATCCTGATGAAGATCTTTATGCAATTGCATTTGCAATTTTAAAATCTGATCAACTAATTTTAGCATGCGGAGGTCTTTTAGGCTTCGTTTATATTCTTTATATTGAAGAATCTCTTAAAATCAAAGAATTAAGTGCAAATAATGGTGATGTTTATGCCTTGTCTTTCCCTCCAAAAACTCAATTGGAAACTCATTCTTGGCTTCTGGCTGGTTATAAAAACGGATATACGATACTATGGGGTATTGAAACCAGTGAAAAAATAGCACAATTCAGAGATTTCAATCAAAACCCTCCTTCGGATGTCTCTTCTTTGGATTGGCATATTTCTGGAAATTTCTTTGTTGCAGGTCATTTGGACACAAAAGTTCTCATTTGGGAGATTGGTGAAGAAATCAAAACTTTTCAAAAGGATTCAAATAACAAGTTTATTAATAAAGTAATTCCAATGAAAGGGGCCTTTGACGCTCATAGCAATTATGTTGATTGTGTGAAGTTTTGGGAAGAATTGTTGATTTCAAAGGATGTTGAAGGAAATCTTCTCATTTGGACACCATTCAAAGAAACTATTTTTTTGATAAACGCCTATCATTATGATTATTATGAGGCGATTTGGTGGATAAAATTCACGATAAATCAAAAGATGGAGGTTATTTGTTTAGGGAATGATAATGGCGAGATATTTGTGTATAAAATGAAGGCAGGAGTATTTACTGGGGAAAAATATGAAGAAGAAAATATTGAAAGTAAAAGGAAATATTTTGATTTTTGCAAAGAAGAATATGATCTGATTTTTATTCTTGAAGACGAAAGGAAAGTCATAAGAAAAGCCCTGATAACTGATGATGAGAAATTCATTTTTTGCATTAGTGATGGAGGAAAACTCTGGTGGAAATCAATCAAGGATTGAATATCCACTAAAAATGAACAATTTCTTAATTTTTTATTATTTTTTCTTCCTATTTTTTTTTATTTTCTTTTTTTCAAACAATTTTTTTGTTTATGTAATAACTATCAATAAGATTTAAACCAAGGTGAGCACATCAGTTCCCAATAATCTAGATAACAAAATATGTTAAAAAATTATACTAAAAATAAATAAATAAAGACTGGAAGAATTGAGTTTTAGGATTTCCGTTGTAATATTGAGATTTAACGGTTCCATTCTTGGTGACAGTCACATAATTATAGTATCCAAGAGCAATTTGACTATTGATTGTGTAACCATTCCAGAAACTTCTCACATAAAATCTTTGATGATCAGTTCCTAGATACTCAGACACAACAAAAGATTTGAGATCCGGAGTCAGGGTCAAATATAATTGAGCACCTTTATTATAGACACTGAAGTTGCCATCAGCCAACTTATGGAAATACCATCTGTTTTTATAAAAAAATTATGAGGAAAATATAATATAATAAAGAGGTTTAAGAAAAAAATCGAAAAAATTTATAGTAAAAAGACGTTTGTGTGTCAACTGTTGATTGATTGTTCACAACAACTGCGCTCTTCGACACAGTGCTGTTCTCCTTGGTATCGAGATAAAGTAAATATGTGACATCTGAAACTAGTCTAAAGGGGCCAAACCAAGTTTTTTGCTTTTGGGTATTGTGATTGCTCTATAAATTCAAAAAAATGTAAAAAATTGATTGAATTAAAAATGCACCATATGTCTGAAAAAATGATTGGTGGAAGCATGAGTTGTTTTTACTGTGCTGGTTTTTGAATTGATGAAAACTGCCAACAAGAAAATTGAGACAAGAATTGATTTGTAGAGGATGCTCATTTCAGAAGTAAAATAAGAAATCTTTTAATTTTTGTTTTCTTTTTGTTTTCTAAGATTAAATATTTGAAATTGTTTTTTTCTAAATAACTGCAAAAATTTTCTCAAAATTAAGAATTGCTCATTGAGAGAGGAAAAAAATATTGCAGTTCAAAGAAAAAAAAATGTTAATGAAAAGTTTTTAATTTTGTTTTACTTTATTTCTTTTCTGAATTTTTTTTGAAATAAAATCATTATTTTTTTGGGATCTTTTTCTTTTTTCATTTTTTTCTGTTTACGTTTTTTGAATTCAAAATAATAATAAAAAAAAAAAAATTCACTTCTTCAAAGAGAAACCAAAAAAAAAAAATGTCAACTCTCTTCAGTTTCGTATAAATTACCAGATTACCAGCATCCTTTTCTAAAAAATTAAAATAAATAGGTCGACACTTCCAAGTTCAGATCAATTGATATGAAAACAAAGCTTCATGCTTTGAGAATCAAAGAAGTAATTGTTTTTCATAACTATGAATAAAAAATCAATAAAGTCTATGGCCCCTGAACCAAGCACATTTCGTCCTACCTCAACAAAAAATCAAAGGGCAGACCTTATTTCAGAACTCGACAATTTTCAGGCATCACTTCGCAAAAGCAATGCCTCTGCATTTAACAAAGTAGGCTTATCAACCTCTATTTCTAAACAAGGAACCATTGAGAATTCTTATCCAAAAGGCTTGGAAGGCTTAGAAAAAACAATGAATTTTCAAATGAAAAATTTTCATCAAGTAAAAAAAAAATTTTAAAGCATTTTTTAAATTTTTTTTCTTCTGAAAGGATTTGAAATCAAATACAACTCATTCACCTTTTCTTAAAAATAAATCTCCGAGCAAAATAAAGGTTTACCAGCATGGTGCAGCGAATATTTCGAATTCTCCATTTAAAAGGACTAATGGAGACAGTTTTAGACCTATTCTCAGTTCATCTATTTTCAAAAGACAACTCAAAGAAGATGTGAGCAATGTAGTGTAAAGCTGCTTTATAATTTCGAAAAATAAAAATAATTCCTATTTAAAAGTGATTCAATTGCTCCAATATCTCCGTTAAAAAAACCGAGAAAATCTTCAGCAATTCAACAGCATGAATCAATCAAATTAGATTTCGGTGGTTTCGGCAAGCTTTCTTCTTCAAATTTCAAAACATCTGGTAGTTTAGCTGGGTTTTTTAATAACGAAACTAATGATTATCTCTTGAAGAACTCGGGTTTGAATAAAAATGCTTCGATATTTAATACTTTGAAGAAAAAAGATGCTAAAGCTTTCTTTAATGAATCCAAAGGTTTGGATAATAAAGGGTTTTTAAGCAGAGAATCACCTGGAGGTTTATATAGCAGAGAATCAGCAGGAGGAGGATTACAAAATTTTAAGATGAGTTTTTTGAAAGAAAGAGAAAGTGTGGGTGGTGGATTAGATATGAGGCTGATTTATGATGTGAGTGAAAAAATAAGAGGACTTCAAAGCAAAGAAATAGAGAATTTGAGCAATATGCAGGTCAAAGAATTATTGACTTTGGCCAATTTGATCACAAAAATTGTGAAAAACTCAAAATATTATAGCTAATTCTGTGAGAAAAAACAGTTAATAATTATATAAACAGAAAATTAAATTGCTGTTTTGATTTTGGCTAATTTTTTCACCAAAATTGTGAAAAACACACAATGCTTTAAGCAAAAAAAATTAACACAAAAAATTTAATTTAAAAAATTGCGGTTTTTTGAAGAACTCAAAAAATATATCATTTTCCTTGAATTTCTTTTAATTAAATCAAAAAAATCTTAAACAAAAAAAAATGGATCCCGTCTCACAGATCATTCAGGCATTTAACATGACAATTAATCCCTCTAAAACAGAGGAGATCAAGCAAGCTGAAGTTTTCTTGGAACAAGTAAAATTGCTTTTTATAATCTATTTAATTTCTTTAAAAAAGAAAAAAGTTGAACCCAATTTCGCAATAACTCTGATGCTAATCATTGACAACAAAGGAGTTCTTAAATATTATTCTAAAAAAAATATTTATTTCTTCTAATAAAATGCAGAATCCCATGCCTATAAGACAAGCCGCAGCTGTCAACCTGAAAAATTTGGTTCAAAAACACTGGAGAGAGAGAAAAAATGCTGATAATTTCATCATATGTCAAGAAGATAAGCTCAATTTGAAGAATAATTTTTTAGATGCAATGATTCGTTCAGCTGATGAGAGGAAAATCAGGTCAATTCTTTATAAATTCTTTTAATCTAATACAAATCCTCCATAGTGTGATTTATGAGGAAGTCCTCTACAAAATCATAGGGTATGATTACCCTAAAGATATGCCTAATTTTGTGGACAAAATCCTGTTAAAATTAAACTCTTCCAATGACAATTTAACTATAATCCAAGGCTGCATGCTAGCGATTAAAAGTCTCATCGGAAATTTCGAATTCCTTTTAGATGAAGATCGCAAACCTTTGAATCTTTTAGTCCCAACACTTTTCCCTTATCTTGAGAAATATGCAGCCACAGTGCTTGAGAAATATAATGATCAAACTGCTTTGACAATGAATGTGATCCTAAAGACTTTCCATGAGGCAGTTCATTTGGATCTCCCCACATATTTCACCAATGAAACCAATTTGCATCGATGGATGGTTTTTTTGAAAACTATTTTAGATTCACCAATTCCTCCGAATCTAGAAGCTCCAACACTAGATGAAGAAGAAAGCCTTGCCAGAGAAAAGAACATCTTATGGCAAAATAAGAAATGGTGTGGTCGAATTTTGCAGCGATTTATTCAAAAATATGGCAATCCAAAATTCGAAAATAAGGAAAATCAGGGTTTAGCGACTTTATTTGAAGACAAATATAGTGTTTCCTTCTTAGAAACATTTGTGGCAATTCTCTTCAAACGAAGAAGCCATTTTGTGAGCAGGAAATTGCTACATTTCGCTTTGAAATATGTGTTTTATTCTTTGAGATTGACAAAGACTTGGGTGACAATTCATCCTCATTTGGAGAAAATTATGTTTGAAGTATTAATTCCAATGCTATATTTGACTCCAAAAGATGAAAGTCTTTGGAATACAGATCCTGATGAATATGTGAGAAAAGAAGAAGATTTCTCACAGATTTCGAATAATAACAAGAATGCTGCTATGGATTTGATTGAAGCCATTTGTAAGAAAAATGATCCAAGTGAACAATCCTATTTGGCTAAATTCTTTTCATATGCCGCTTTTTGTATGATCAATAACCAGGATCCAAGGACAAAACAACCTTTAGATCTTCTTTTAAAGGAAGCTTTATTATGGTCATTAGGGATTTTAAAGGATGATATCGTTAATGATGAAGCGTTGAAATTACAGATGGAGACTATTCTCGAACAACATGTTTTACCAGAATTCAAGAATAAAGTTGGCTTTTTAAGAGCGAGAGCTTGTTGGATATTTGGTAAATATGGCCATATAGAATTCAAGAATCCTCAAAATATTAAAATTGCTGTTGAAGGCATTTCTCAGTGTTTGATGGACAATGAATTGCCTGTGAGAGTTAAGGCTGCTGTAGCACTCAATTGCTTGTTGACACAAAAAGAAGCTGAAGATCTTTTAAGACCATCTTTGCCAAAAATATTGGAAATTTATTTGAAATTGATGGATCAAATCGATAATGAAGGGATTGTTGCTGCTTTGGAAGGAATCGTTGATTCTTATCAACAAGAGATAGTGCCTTATGCCTTTGATTTAGTGGTTCATTTAACCAGTGCTTTTCATAAATATTGTCAGAAATCAAATAAGATTTCCACAAATCCTGATAATGATGATGATGATGATGATTCGGAAGCAGAAATGGCAGCTGCGGGATGTTTGGAAGCAATAAGAAGAATTCTTATGGCGAAATTACCAGAAATAACTTATACAAGCATACAACAAGTGATTCTTCCCATATTCAATTACTGTTTTTCTGAAGATGGTTCAGATTTTATTGATGAGGCCCTCTCTTGTCTGAATATTCTTTTATATAATTCAAAATCTATCTCAGACCATCTCTTATTTTATTTCCCAATTCTTGTCTATATTATTGTGGGTTTGCCTGAAAACACGAATATTCAGGCCTTGACTCAACTCACTGAAGAACAAAAGGATTTATTGGAGAAAGTTAAAAATGGATGGGGTGCTGAGTTTTTAGAAGCGATGCTTGGCTGCTTCAAAAATTATATATCTAAAACAAAGGAATCTTTTCTGAAGATGAACGATTTGTTTGGAGAATCATTTGTCAATTTGCTTTTTAAAGCAATCAATAGAGTCTATGAGATTTCTTTGAATGGCAGTGACGATCTAGATATGGTGCTCGCAACAACTCTTAATGTGGCTTTAATAGAAAATAATCCAGGAAAATTAGATAATTATTTGCCCTATATGATAGAAACCTCCATTGAGAGACTTAAAATAGAAAAATCCAAACAATTGAAGGTTGCGAATTTTGAAGTTATTGCATTGGCTTTATGGTATAATCCTTGGTTAACATTGAATTACCTTACACAAAAGAATTATGTTAGTCCTTTATTCCAAAGCTTGTTCGCTTCATTGCCACAATTCAAGAATGATTTTGACAAAATCAGAGTCATGTTTGGCTTAGCTTCGATCTTCAAAATGCAAGAAAATGAAATGCCACCGCCGATTTTGACTTCTTGTGCTGGACTCATCAAACAATTGGTGAAATTGACCACTGAAATCCTGGAATTAAGAGAAAAAGAAGAGACTTTCGATTCAAAAGATGAAGTAATTTTATTTTTTTTAATTATTTAATAAATCACAAATTTAACAAATTTTAAAGAACTTGAATATATTAATGTTTTTTTTTATTGAAATGAATTTGTAATAAATTTATTAAAAAATAAGGCTGAAGAAGATGCTATGGCAAAGAAAGGAGAAAATGAGAAAGAAAATGAGGATGATGATTATGATGACGATGAGGATGATGAGGTAATTAATAATAAATAAATATGATGATTATCAAATCATTTAAATTTTCATTACCAAATTCTAGGAATTTGATGCTAATGAAAGAGCTAATTTATTATATGAATCTCCTTTGGAAACTGTGGATGAAATCTTGTATTTTAGAGACATTCTTGAAAGTAAAATGATAGTGCTGTAATTTTTTTTTCATAAATAAAAAAGATCTCATGAAAACACAACCAAATTTCTACAATGGGTTATTGTCTTCATTGGATGAAAAGGAAAAGGAAACTTTAGGGAAGAATTTCGACACTGCTCAGATTCAATTCGCAGAGTATTTAAAAATAAAGGAAGAAGAGCAAGCTAATAAAAAATCATAATTATTTATGAAAAAAACTAAAAACATATCGATCGGAACATGATCATTTTAATCGCAATCAAAAATTTTTTTCCTTCATTTTTTTGTAAACAAAATTTTATTTTTTTTGCATATTTTTTTTTTGCTGCTTTTCTTTTTAAGTTAAAAAAACAAATAATTTATTTAAATTTTAAAAATAAAAACCGGAAATTTTAATTTTTGTAATAAGAAAATTTTACTTTAATTCTTTTTTTTTCAGAGATGGAATCGAAAGAAATAGAACTGAATTCAATAATAAAAAGAAAAGAAGTGCCTGATAACCTTCAACACCCAACTATTGATATTGTGAAATCAATAGAAAGTGGTGAATTCGACCCATTTATTTTAGCTTTAGTGCATGACTATATCTCAATTGATTTTTTAACCCTCGATGGATACAATATAATGCATCAAGCCACTGCCTTCAATGCAAAAGAAATCATATATTTATTGGTTGAAAAACTGAATGTCCCCATCGATATTCTGAGTCAAACCAAACAAACACCTTTAATGATTGCAGCTAATCTCGGATTTATTGAGCTCATGAAATATTTTTTGGATCACGGTTCGAATATTTCATTAAATGATGAATGTAATTTCAGCGCTTTACTGTATAGTCTCAAACAAGGTGAAATTACAAGCGTGATTTATCTTTTGCATCGAGGATCAGATGTTCTTATAAAAGACAATAATGGATGCGGTCTCGTGCATTGGGCAGCTTATAAAAATAATTTATTTTTTTTAAGACTTTTTAAACGATTAGGCCTTCATCTCAACGATATGGATTTTCATGGTTTTAAACCAATTGATAGGGCGATTGCAAATAGTGGTTTCGAAAGTGTGAAATTTCTTTTGGAGAATGTTCCAGAGGATATTAATTTAGCAACCGTGAATTTTTCGGAAATTCAAAATGAAGAGATTAAAAACTATATGATAGACAAAGTTCAAGAGGGAAATAGACTAAGGGATAGAATTAAAAAAAAATTGGAATATTATCGAAAAAATATCGTAATGGTAGGGTATGTTTTATGGATGTTGTTTATGATTGGAAATTTCACTAATGATGAGAAATCCTCAGGACATTTTTACTCATTAATTGTGATTTTCGGATTGTGGGTGTATTTGATTTGTTATATTTGCGTATTTTTACAAAAAGAGAAAATTGAAGAGAGCAATGATGAAAAAAATAGAGATTTGGAATACTTTAAAGAAGATGATGCTTTTTTGGATTTTCTAAATATGAATTCTCTTTCATTTTCTCATTTAGATCATTTGATAAATCATGAAAATTTTATTGCTTCAAATCAATATACAATTTTGCATTATATAGCTTTTCTTATCGATTCCTCTCAATTTTTGAAGGTTTTAGAGATTGATTACAAAAGAGTGTGCCCCACATGTTTGATTTACAAACAGCCAAAAACTAAGCATTGTTCATTTTGCAATAAATGTGTTTCTTATTATCACCATCATTCTTTGATCTTTAATAGATGTTTCAATTATAAAAATCATATTTTCTATTTAGGATTGCTTATTTTACAAGAAATTCTTATAAGTCTTTTTCTGAAAATAATGATTTCTAGTTATTATGATGATTGCAAATCATGGGTCTTTGTCATTCCAGAAGTTGTTTATATATTAATAAAAGATAGAGGTCTTATATGGGGGCTAAATTTGATAGTGAATTTTGCTTTTTGGTGTTATAATTCGGGTTTTTTGGCAATAGAAATATATGGAATAGTTAATAATTTAAGCTTCAATGAGATAATGAATCGCCAAAGATATAGATATTTGTTTAAGAAATGCAAAAATAATAAAGGTAAGATCACCTACGTCTATGCAAATTGCACTTCGAAGAGTTTTATTTTGAATACAAAAAATTATATTCGAAGGTGCTTTTTGTAATTTCTCTTATTTAGCTTCATAAATTTTTCAAAATGAGAAAATATATTTAAATTAAAAGAACAAATTTAAAAGTAAAACACATAAAAAAATAAGGAAAGTATTGAAAAGTGAAAATAAAATTATAATTTTTCAAAAAAAATTTTATTTTCGCATTTTTAAAAATTTTATTATTTTATTTTTATCAAATTTCTGTTAAAATATTTTTTTGTTTTTTTAGCTTTTTAATCTTAAATTTTTGGAAAATTAAATTTAAAAAAAAAAAAATGTGATTAAATTTAAAAAAAAAAAATCTTAAGATGCTTTTATGCATATTTTATAAATTAAGTTTTTATAATTAGGTTAGCATTGGAGATAATGATTTTTTTTGGATAAATTTTAAAAAATAACTCATTTTATAAGGCAATAATTAATTAAAGACTTTCTTTTAGCAAAATTTAATATCATATCCTGTGTTTCTGCAGACGAAAGTACTTGTGAGATCATCATATGCGTAACTATAAGCTGTTGGGCAAGATTGCTTGAAAATTTTTGCGTAATTTGTTGGCCAAGTAGCTGGCTTGCAAGTTGTTGGGAGTCCAAACGCTCCTCTGCAGCAATATATATCTTCATTAAATTTTTCACATGCACTCAAGCAAGCAACAACTGAACCATCGCTACCTAGCTTGCTTAATTCTTTTGGACAAATGGCATTAATGTCACTTATACATCCTGCCTTTTTGCACCAATGATCCCCTGTGCCTGCACTAACAGTTTTTGGAGAAACATTCATTTGAATATTATACCCATCTACTAAGCTGACATCATAAAAGTCTTGATTTCCAGAACCGTTCAAAGTAAATTCAACCAAAGTAGCTGGTGGATTTCCTCCTCTTTGAACACCATCCCATGCACATTGAACCCAAGGTCCACAATCTCCAGTCTCACACACAAATTGTCCATTAACTGTTTTGCAGTTAGTTCTGGCCCAGAATCTTCCTGCTGAAAGATCGGCCGGAATTTGAACTGTTGAAGTTTGACCAGCTCCGAGCTCCCATCCTCCTTTGTTTGGCAATACCCATCCTGGATTTGATAAACTACGACCTTGAGCTCCAAGCCAAATTGTCTTGGCACAATTATTGATGAAGGTAAAATCTAAGGCACCATTTGGAGTTGGAGTTTTGGTTGAATTAATACAAGGCCAATTAAAAGGTTTAAATCCACAAAAACGACAATTTTGGCCTTCTCCACCAGCATTGCAGCCTAGGGAAGCACCGTTGGAACAAGTTTCATCATACATTACGCCAATAGTTCCGATATTTGTACAAGTGTATGCATTTGATAATTTTAAAGTGGAGAGGCAAAGAGCCAATATTAGAAAGGTGCCACAATTCATAATTTTTAAAAAAAAATTTGATTATAATTTTTATAAATCCTAATAAATAATATTTAAAGAAAAAAAAATGATTGAATTTTTAAATTTTTTCTCAAAAAAATTTATTAATAATTTAATTTAATAACGAAAAAAAACTTTTTTTCAATGATTTTTTATTTTTTTCTCTCTCTTTCATTAATTTTCAAATTAAAAAATATACTAACTGTCATTAGAAGTTAGAAAAAAGTAATATTTCCGTTATCCAAACCATTGTGCTGTCCAACAATATGCGAATCAATATAAGGTAACACCGGTTCCTTGAATGCTGGGTTCTTGTTTTGTGCTTGTTTCGCCAAAGCTTTCCATTTATCCTCAACCTTTGACCTCTCTTTCTTCAAACTCTTTTGATCTTGTACCAAATACATGCATCTAAAAAACAAAATTAAAATATATGAAAAAAAATTCTAATGTTTACTTCGAAGAATCTTTATTTTGAAGAGCTTTTTCGAAGGCCTGGTAATCTATTTCCTTCAATATTGTCTTTAAGGCATTCAAAGATTCTTGAAGCACTCTAATAATTATTGAAATCTTGATAATAATTAAAAATTATTACTTATGCCAATGGTTTTCGGCTATTGTGGCTATTACAGGCACTAATAATGGAAATGTGATGTTTCGATAGGTTTTTAAGATAGTTAAAAAGTAATCATTTTCAAAGAAGCACATAGCTCTATCAGCTACCTATTTTAATAAATACATATAATTCCCTCTTTAGCCCACTCCTTTAGTTAATATTCTTGAGCTTTACCTGAAGATGTGGTCCAGCAATGCATTTGATTAATCTTTTGAAGAGTCTATTAATCATTGGTTCTAGTTTGGCAATATCACAAACTTCTAAGACTTCAAGTACTTCTGTCAGAAACATCACCTCTTTAGGAGAACTTGCAAAAGGCCAATATCTCAAAAGTCCTTCCACCAACTTAAAAAAAATTATTTGTTTAAAAAAAGTTAAATTTTGTATAATCATTAATATAAATATTAATTCTTTTAAATAATTTGTTTACAAAGATGGATAATGAAGGGTCTTTGCTAAGGAAAAGCATAGATCCTCTTAATAAATTTTCGTGGTAGAGATGGCAAGATTGAACTTTGTGCAAAGGAATGATGATTGTCTTGAAGAAAATGATATGTTCTTCTCTTAAAGGCACAGCAAACCCACTGATGATGCTGGCGAGGATATCCAAAAGTTCAGGTGCCCCATTGAACTTCACATTTTCGTGAATCAAGGTATGGAAAGAATCTGTGATAGCTTTTCTAATCATTTTTCTTCTAGGAACCAATTTAGCATACAATCTATGCAAGATATTCTTCAAATACTCTCTTTCTCTTGGTTCTTCTGAGTCAAACAATTCCAAAAACTTGAAAAAAAATTAGAATAAATTAAGAAAAAAACCAAAAAAATGTGTTCACATACCTCTTGGATAAACCCATGAGAGATAAACACCTTCAATGATTTGACATCAGCAGCTTCTTTGCTGATTAATTGGAGAAAAAATTCATAGACTGGTTGAAGATGTGGCCATGAGGGATCAATTAAAAGGTCCTCTTCTTCCATAACAGTCATACCTTCAGTGGGTGGAGGAGCTTTTTTGAGAACTGGAAGAGGTCGGAAAAGATTCTTCTCGATCATTTCCATCACCAATTCAAGATGTGGAATTATAAGAGCAAGTAAACAGTTTTGCTCATTAACTAGTTCAATCAACTCTTGGAAAATAGCCAATCTCTCATTCTAAATAAAAAATTAAAAAAATTAAACCCTTGATTTCTAATTATTTGACCTTTTCTTTGGTTTGCTTGCCTTCATCGTTAAAATCATAAGTGATGCTACAAAATTGTATTTTCTTTACAAATTGATCTTTGGATTCCTTTGGAACGTGCTTTGGATCGCTGACTGTTAAAACATAGCAGAAATTTCAGAAGGGATTAATAAAATAATTTAAAAAGTAAACCTTTGGATAAACTTTGAAGTAGGGTTTTGCTTACAGAATTAGAAACTGATGCAGGAGCATTGGTGTTTTTGTTGGGTTGGGCCTGAGTTTGAGGAGTGGTTTTTGGTTTCATTGGAAAAATGAATCAAATAGGAGAGATTTTTAAATTAATTTTTTTATTAAAAAATTTTTAAAGGATAATGAAAATATTTTTCTAGATTAAAAAACAAAATTTATTGGAAATAAATTTTATCTTAATATATAAATGAATTTCTTTAAAATTTACTATCTTTAAGCTTTTTTAAAAATTTATTTTTTCCACTTATTCACAGTTAGGAACAATGTTCATTTTTTCAATTTGATTTGTCATTTTCAATAATTTTTCATCATCTAACTTTTTTTTTAAAAAAATCAAAAAAATTAAACACATAATTAATTTTAAAAATAAAACAATTATAATTTACAGCATTTTCTTCAAAAGAATTTTTTTTTTCAGAAGTACTATTTTTTTTTGATGGATCATAACTAGACTCCTGAACAAACTGAGTGATATTATAGAATTGTTCTTGCAATTGATTTGCATAATTTGGATTGAAAGTTTGGTTGTTTTTGAATTGAATAGGATTCGAAAAGCTCATTTGATTTTGATTTGAAGTAGGTCTGAATACTGATTTATTCACTAAATTTTTGTAAATTTTCATTTTTATCATTGACAAATAAAATTAATTTACTGAAATTTTCCTCCTCATTATTATTTCTGTTGCCATAATTTTGATTTTTGTTGACCAAAGAAAAATTTCTGGAGAAGTAATTAGCAGAAGAAGAATTTACACTTTGCATTTTTTCCATGTTTGGGGGTTTGTTGGCTGAGAGTAAAAATTTTTAACGAGAAAAATAATTAATAATGAACAATTTCCGTTTGATTCTCTTGGAGGAGGATGATTCTGGCTCCATATATTATAGTCATAATTATTATCAAGTTTTTGTTTTTGCGGGGATTTTTTCTCTGATCCACCATTGTTACTCATCCAATCTATGAATTTATTTTTAATAATTATTATTTTAAAAAAAGTTCTTATCTATTTTTTTTTACTTTGTTGATCAAACATTGGATTTTTAGGCCATGAAAAAGTCATACTTTCTTTAGCTGAATTAGTAATAGATCCATTTGCTGTAATTTATTTATTCAATAAACCTTTAATTATAAAAGTAAAAAATATTACAAACAAAAGAGTCTTGATCATTTTGGCAATAGCTCAGACCTTCATAAATATTTTTTTTTAGATTATTTGAGGTGATTCTATTTCTTGGTATGAACCTAAAAATTCGATTTTGGACAGTCTGATCAACTTCTCTATAATAAAACACTTGATTATTAATTAAAATTTTCTTCTAAAAATAAACCTTTTTTCTGTTAATGAATGGTAATAAGAACATTCCTTTTTCTTTGGACAATTGGCTCCATTTGGACAAGCTTTAGTTCTCCAATTAAAAGGATGGAAATCATATTCTTTCCAACCATGGCATTTATCACAATTTTTATCCATTTTGCAACCAGCTTCGTAAGTAGCAACAAAATCAGTGGTTTTCCAATTAGGACATGGAAATGGATCGTAATTATATTCATTGGGTTTTCTTCTATAATCTTGCCAGTTATGCGAATAGACACATAGTCCTTTATCATGCTTGCTCTGATTGAAAGGACACATCACAGTTTTATAATGAAACAAATAGAAGTCCTCATCATAATCATATAAATGAATCAAGTCAATAGAAATCTCTTGTTCGGAATGTGCAAATGAACAAAAATCGCCATATTCACATTTTCCAATATTATTTGGAAAAAAAGAGCAAAACCTTGCTTTGTACTTTAATGGCCGGTATAATTGTTCTACTCTATTGTGACTTTTTAAGCATTTATCGCCCATTGGACAATCCATGTCCTTCTCGATATAATCACATAAATCAGTGGAATAATAATCGCCTTGGCGTTTTCTATCTTTAAAATAATGGAAGAATTGGCATTGTTTATGATTGTGCTGCATTTTGATTGAACAAGGCAGTAGCTTGAAATTCGACAAGTCTAAATAATGCACCAATTTATTAGAATTTGTAAATTTGCTATCAGAAGTAGATCCGCCGGAGTTTATCATAAGACAAAAATGATAAGCTTTTTAAGAAATATAATAAAGAGATTTTTTTTTTAAAAAAGTAAAAATATATATATACTTATTTAAAGTAATGATAATCAAGCAAACACTCTTTAAATTTTAACAAAAAATATATTTCAGCAGTTCACTTTTATTAATTTTGAGAAAATTTCTTTAATATTTTTTAAAATGAATTTTCGTGAAGGTTTTCCTTCGAAATTTCAATTAGAATTAGTTCTTCACAAAATGCATTTGAATTTCGGTGACCCTTTTGGCAAAGTCTGCATAAATGTTTCATTAGGAAATGAGAAGAAATCTATAACGAAATTCCCATCAGCCAAAAAAGAAACCATCATTTCCGAAATCATTACTTTTAATCCAACTTTATATGAATGTTCTGTCAATAAATTTCAAGAGGATTTGGCACATGTTGAAGTTCTTCTCCTTAAAAAAAAAAATCAAAGGTTTGTGGGGGATTTTAACATAAATTTAGCTGATTTAGCTCAAAAAGTCAATAAATATCGTTATGAGGAAACTAAAGTTTTGGATTTGAACAATTCCGCACATTATAACGGAAAACTTGAACTTACAATCAAGCTTTTTTATCAAACAAAAAAACAAATTCGTTCTTTTTCGCATCATGGTTTTGAATCCAAAGAAATTTTCATAAATCAATCTAAATTCAGAAATGAAAGCCCGAAAAGAGCCAATTTCAATTCTTACGAAAACCCTTTAGAAATTAATTTTGCTGTTGAAAGTGCAGAGAATGGAAGGGCCACTTGTTATTCTGAGAAGAAAAATAGGACTTCAGACCCTAGAATTTCAATTATGGAGCTTGAAAATTATCATTTTGATTCTAATCATATTTTTTTGAAAGAAAAAAAAGAGAAATTCGTCCAAACTGAAGAAGAAGAAATCCAGAGTTTTAATGAAAATAATAATAATTTTGTGAAGGAAAAAATGGAGACATTTACGCAAACAGAACAAGAAGAAATCAAGAATTTTAATAATAATTTGAATGAAAAAATTGAAAAAATTGAGAAATTTATGCAGACAGAAGAAGAAATCAAGAATTTTCAAAAAAATAATGAAAACATAACTGAAGAAATAAAGAAAAATAAGGGGGCAGATGAAAATGAAAACATGAAAAAAATAGAATTATCTGAACAATTATTAATAAAGAAAGAAAAGAAAATTCATGCAATTGAAGAAGATTTAGCCAAATGCCAAAATAATGAAATAATATTGATGGAAAAGATAAAAGCGATAGAAAATAATTTAAAAGAAGAGATGGAAAAGAGAGAAAACAAGATTTTGGCTTTAAATGAAGAAAATAGTAAAATCTTGAAGAATTTCGATCAAGAAAAACTCAGTTATTTGAAGAAACACAGTTCATTGATGGAGGATTTAGATGCGCAAAGGAAAAAAGAAACTTCTTATCAAAAGAATATAAGAAATTTAGAGAATTCTTTAGAGGAAATGAAAACAAATCTTTCCAAACTTCAGGAAAAATATACTGATGAATGTCGAGAAAAGGTAATGGAAGAAAAAAAAATTGAGAATATAAGAAATGAGATAAAAAATTTGGAATTATATAACGAGAATTTAAAAAAACAAATGGTTAACAAAGAGAAAAAATTAAATGAAGTTGAAGAAATTAACAATGTATTACAAGAGGAATTCTTGAAATGCAAACAGAAATTGGCAGATGTAATCAATCTTCTTTTCGAAAAAGGTGGTGCAGATTTAATGGAAAGTGTTGAAGCTTTGTTGGAATTAGAGTCTTCTGCTGACCCAAAATCATCAAGTCAACTCAACAAAATATAAATTAAATTTTCATCTTTTTGAATTGTTATTTTAAAATAAAATTAAAACCCAAAAATTCCATTTTTTTTTTTTAAATAAAACCAGAATTTAAATATTTGTTTTAATTTTTTGCATTTTATAGAAATATAATCAAAAACAAATATTTTAATAATGAATTTTAATAATTAAAAAAAAAAAAAAAATTCAACCTAGGAATAAAAAATATGGAATCTTTGATTAAACACATTGGATGGATCGGCACAGGTGTTATGGGCAAATCCATGTGCAGGCATTTATTGAATGCTGGATATTCCCTCTCCGTCTTCAACCGCACCAAAAGCAAAACAGATGATTTAATTTCTTCAGGCGCCAAATATGCAACTCCCCAAGAAATAGCCCAAAATTGTGATGCAGTTTTTCTAATGTTAGGTTATCCTCAAGATTTAGAAGATGTGATTTTCAATAAAGATGCCATAATCAATCATTTAAAGCCTGGCTCATGTTTAATTGATCACACAACTTCCAGTCCAAAACTTGCAGAGAAAATCTATCAAGAATGTAAAGCAAAAGGCATTTTTTCTTTGGATGCTCCAGTTTCTGGAGGTGACGTTGGGGCCAGAGAAGGAAAATTAGTAATTATGAGTGGAGGTGATAAAGAAGCTTTTGATAAAATGACCCCTGTTTTTTCTAAATATGGAACAACTATCAAATTGATGGGAGGACCAGGAAAAGGCCAACATACAAAAATGGTAAATCAAATAGCTATTGTCAATAATATGCAAGGGGTTGTTGAAGCATTGGTTTATGGTTATAAAGCCGGACTTGATTTAGAAAAAGTGATTGAAACCATTGGAGGAGGAGCTGCTGCTTCATTTAGTTTGAATGTTTTAGGACCCAGAATGTTGAAAAGAAATTTTGAACCTGGGTTTTATGTAGAACATTTTATTAAAGATATGGAAATCGCTTTAGAAGAAGCTAGAAGAATGAATTTATGTTTGCCAGGATTGGCCTTGGTGAAACAATTTTATCAATCATTGGCTGCGAATGGAGGCAATAAAATGGGAACTCAAGCTTTGTTGTTAGTTTTAGAAAAATTGAATAATATTGATTTAAGCAAAAATCTTTAATGTTTTTTTTAGTTATTTTGAAAGAAAAAAAAGTAGAACAAACATTAATTATTTAAAAAAAAAATAAGTAAACTCAAAAATATTTTTTAACAAACATGATATTTGTGAAGGGATTATCTTTTTTATTAATGATATTCACGATGAAAAGATGTAATGTTACGCAAGATTACAATCCAAAAAACTTGAGTAGCGATATTATGAGCAAAATTGAAATTAACAAGAGAACTATTACAAAAAATTATAGTCTTTCTGAAAAAAATTATTTGGATGGTCTCCAAATTTCATACGGAATAAATCGTTCTCCTAACGTTATTTCTTATGGAATAACATTGCTTACTTTTACATATAATTCTGTGAATTCAACGAATACAGATAATAAAACTATTATCGATGAAAATACTTCGATCATTGAGTTTGAGGTTTTTCTAAAAAATTAATTTTTTAAAATTCAGAAAAAATTTAGATCTGGAACAAATTAGAAAAAATCTATTTTATGAATGTCACTTTGAATGTTAGTTTGAAAAATACAAATTCCACGTCAATAAAAATAATGACTACCTTAGATATGATGAATTTTAGAAAATTCCCAGAAACAACCTCAGTTAGCGAAACTTTTGAGGTTTGCAATGATTTAAAAGACGCTGAAAAAATTTATCTAGCTTTTTTTTGTCATGAGAGCGAAACAAATTTATTAGAGTTTGTATTAAGTGATAATAGTACACATGATCCTTTGAAATTTTATATGAAAAAAGAGTGTAATAAAGGGAAAAAAATACCAGAACTTAATGTTCTTATGACCACAAATAAAAGCCAAACATTAGAAAATTATTATGAATACACAATTATCGAAAAAAGTGTTACACGAAATGCTGAAAGTTTGCCAACGATTGTTGAAGATAAAGTTTATTTTTATATGACATCAGAAAAAGGAAAACAAATATTAATTTATCCAAAAATCACTCTTAATGATTCAGGAGTTCAAGCATATTTAACAGGGCCTGGTTCTTTTGGGTAAATTTTCTTTTATGTTTTTTTTTGTTTAAATTTAATAAAATAATAAATTAAAGTGGAATAATCAGCTATTCATCTTCATTATTATTTGAAGTCATTTTCAGTTGTGAAAAAATAAAAACCGTGAAAGTAAGCTATGTAGCTTTGGTTCCTCCATTTGAGAATGTGAGTTTTTCATTTCTGAAACAATGTTTACAAGTTAATGGTTTGAAGAGAAACTTTTAATTAATTTAAAAAATAAAACGCTCTAAGAAATATAATTAGATATTCAAGTGCAAAATGAAGAAAAATTTGATTTTTCAATAGGTACAGAAATCGGAAAAAGAGATGTGGTAAACTTTTTCTATTTGTGGATAAGTTTTTGGAATAATTTAGTATAATGACGAAAAAACTTTAAGAGAATATTCTGTTGAAGATTTTCTTGAAAACAAACAATTGAAAGTTGTTTCTGCTGAAGAAGATGCCACAATCTTTTATATATCGATGAGTAAAAGAATGAATTTCAAAGAAATGAAGGTGTCGACAACAGAGTAAAATTTATATTTTTAGGGTTTTTTTAATTTTTTTCAAAGCATAGATAAAGTAAATCCTGTGATTCGGGGAATAGTTGATGATCCAAATATTGCAAATCATTTCCTTTTGGTTTATAATTGCAAAAATAATGGAGATACTTTTATAAGAGTTTTGTTGGATATTGAAAAGTATAAATTAGTGGAGTTTAATTTGATAAAGAAATGCAATGTTCATGCCTCACATAATGCAAACCTTTATTATTATTTATTTGTTTGTTAAATTACTTTCTTTTAGGAACACAGTTCCAGTTCTTTTATCAAATATTTCTGGGTTACTGCTGGTTTATTAGCCTTATTGTTTCTTACAATATATTTTGTAAATAAATGTCAAAGTAAAACAGAAAACATCAGTTTTTTTTTAATTTGAATTATTTTTATTAAAGAAGTTATCGCCAGTGAAAGGAGAACTCAAAGCAAATATCAAGAAGTAGTCACCGAACTACCAAAACCCCAGATTATTTTTCATTAAACTTAGCACACAATAATATCGAATTTTTAAAAATTTCAAAAGAAAATTGAAAAATAAATAAATATAATATAAAACAATAAAATAACAAAATTTATATTTCAAATGCATCCCTTAAG
>JFJP01027554.1_pt1 | contig 19945 bp, 27 predicted proteins | sample 431651 | NCBI WGS metagenome assembly JFJP01 (sample SAMN02602958, study PRJNA72255) | Microbial mat metagenome, whole genome shotgun sequencing project. | biome: fresh water; feature: sink hole; material: water; isolation source: purple microbial (photo- and chemosynthetic) mats found in...
CTATTTTGCTTAAAAAAAGTTTAAAAAAAATCTGAAACGGCCAGAAAGTGCAAAAGTTGATTTCAAGCTGTCAAAAGAAACAGCAAATAATAACGATAATGATTTTCGATATGGACATAATTTTCGTCCAGTTTCCGCATTTCCAAATAATATAAATGATCAAAAGTTATATTTTTTCAAAATCTCATCAAAAAATGGATTAATTTTTAAAATTTTGAAGAGGCAAAAATTCTCAAGGAAACAAAAATCCCTCAAATCATCGTCCATTTACTTCTAATTTACCTCAAGAGTAAATCATAATTTCTTATTTTGCTTTAAAACGAATTTTAGGAACAGAATTGATACTAATTCCAATGTTCCAAAACAAGATTTAGCGAAAATAAGACCAAAATTTTTCAAGATGGAAAAAGTAGATTAATAATTAATTTTATTTTATATGTGTGTTTTCTAAAAAATTTTTTTTAGGAGAGGCTTTCAGAAGACACTTTTCATCTTAAGAATATTCTGATTGAGTTGAAAAGCTCTAACGGATATTTGAATTCAAGACACGGGAAAATAGAGGTAATTTTAGTTATTTTATTAGGAATTGGATTTTTTTTAATAAAAGCAAGAAAATTCAGTACTTGAAAACACTATAAGTGATATAGAAAATTTTATTTTAAAAAAAATAGTGAATCAAGGCAAACATAAAACAATCGAAGTAAAAAATTAACGGATCTATAAGAAAACTAATTGTTTATAAGAGTAATTTCGTTATAGGCTTAAGAAAACAAATAGCGGAATTGAAAAACCAAATTAGCAAAAAAGAGGAAAATTTAGAGCTTTTAAAGAAAAACTCGAATTTTTTGAAAATAAAAGAAATTGATATTGAGACCAATTCATATGAGGAAGAAATTCAAAAACTTCAAGATTTTTTCAATGATCTCTTGGAAAAAAATCAACAAAAAAAAGAGTTTCCTCACTTTTTTTTTTAAATTTCTTTTATAAAACCAAAGAACCCCTCAAGAAAATGAAATTTATGAGTCGGAGTTTTTATCAAAAGGTCCTGCATTTGAAAATTTTAAAGATGATTATGCGAAATCTAAATCTTTGCTTCAAATTTTAGAAGAACAACATTTTCATTTGGAAGTAAAATACAAATTTTTAATGCTATTTAATATTTAGAAAATTTTATAAAGTCGAAATATTATTTGTTGAATGGCAACAAAAAGCAAGTTGTTGATAAATACCAAAGAATGAAAGAAGATTTGAATGAAAAAGAAAGAACAATCAATTCTTTGAATAACGAATTACAAGCGACTCAAAATGAAATCAATGTTTTGATTCAAAAATCTCAGATTATGCTGAAAGAATCAAAATCAGAGACAGCGTTATTTTATGCCTTTCAAATGAATTTTGCTTGAATTTTTTTTCCTAATTTATAGTGTAAATAATGAACAAATTATGAAATCTCAGATAAATCAAAAAGATCAAGTCATAATGACTCAGGAAAAAAGAATCAAAGAAATGAAGCAAAAGCTTGAAGTTTTTAATTTTATTAAAAAAAAATTTATTTGTTTTTATGATATGTAGGAAAAAAAAGGTATCGAATTAAAAGAACAAAAGGAATTACAAGATAAGCTCATAAATTTGAAGGAAAATTACGTGCATGTGGATGAGAAATACAAAGAATTAAAGCTAAAGCAAGACGAAAAAACAAAAGATTTCTTAAATAAAAGAGAATCAACCATTTTGTCTAAGAAACTGACCAGAAACAACATAAACCATTTTTCTGAGTTTGATGAACTAACTTTAGATATTACAAACGATAAATTGAATAAAAATGAAAGAAAAATTTTCAAAAAACTTCCAACAGTGAAATCTTATGAAGTTAAAACGATAGGTGGATTTCAATTTGTTATTAAAAATAATAATCAATTTGTCTTTTATTTAGGGTATGAAATGAGTTTAAGGTTTCAAATTTTGAAATTCGACCTAAACACTGTTATGAATAAAGTATTTTTTTATTTATTTTCAGTTGTTGAAAATTAATTTAAAAGTTTTTATTTACTGAAATGATGAAAAGAAGAAACACAGTCAAATTAAAAGATTTGATAGAAACTTTAGAACAGTTTTTACAAATTTTTTTTCTTCAGATAAATATTTTTTTTAATTTAGATATCCTTTTCTCATCGAGAGTGAAGAAGATGCCATTCTAGTGGCAAGGTATCTCATTGAAGATAATACTGAAGATCATATCGAATTTGATCTCGATCGAACAAATAAAATGCATATCGTCAAAAGCATCTTCAAAAATCTTGTTGGGAATTTCAAAATTATAACTATTGAAGAAGAGCAAAAATTAAGAAAAGAAACCGTGGAAGTAAAATTTTTCGATTTTTAAATTTGAAATAAACTCTTCTTTTCAGTTAATTTCTAAATATAGCAACAGCATTTTCCAAAGCTTTGATATTATACCTGATTTGAAAGGGAAAATATTGGCTTCAAATCAAGCAATAGAGGATATATTTAAATTTCTGGATATTGAAATCACAAATAAACAACTCGAATTCATTTATATCGAATTATTCAAATCCTCCAATAATATTAACCAATTGGAATACAAACAATTATTAGAAATCTTTAGCAAGAGATATGTTCCAAAGGATGAAATACCATTTCTTGAAAAAAAAAGAGATATTGATTTAGAAAAAAAGCAAAGAAGTCCGAAAAGAATGACTGAAAATAAAGCTTTTATGGTGCTTCCAAGTTCTGAACAATTAATGGATTTGAATTTTGGTAAATTTTTTTTCATTATATTTTTATGATAAAAAAATTTAAGAATATAATCATAAATGTAAATATTTTGGATTTTACCATAAAAAAAACCAAATACTTCCAATGGCTTTCAGAAATCTGAAATTTCTTTCAAATGGAGAAATAGAAGGATCTGATGTAGATGATGGAGGAAGTTTCCTGATATCAGGAAGTCATACTGATAAAATCGTTAAAATTACCAAAGAATATCTTGGGAAACATAAAATTGATTATGAAGGCACTTTCGAAAATAATAACAAACTTCTCATTGGTAAATGGCATATAGGAGAAATAGAAGGAGATTTTTCATTGAAATTAGTTGATAGAATATTCAAATTTAATGGATTAACAAATCATTTGGGAATTGAACAAAAAGTCAAAGGATTATTTGCTTCAAATGAAGATGATGAAATTGAAGGAAAAGGGCTTGATGATGGAGGAGTTTATATTTGGGAAGGGAAGATTGAAGAAGGCAATAAATTAAAGGCTAGTAAAAACTATGTTGGGAAGGGAGTTATAAATTATGAAGGGGATATAGAGGGGTTGATGATTAGAGGAAGGTATAATGTAGAGGATGAAATTGGAGAGTTTGAATTCATATTTGAAGATTCTCTCATAATTGATGACAATTAGAATTTATAAAAAAAAAATTAATAAGTTAGAAATTTTTAAAAACGATTGAGATTAATTAATTTAAAGGAATCTTATAAATTTGTGAAAATTTTAAATTTTTTAAAATTAAAGAAAAAAATTAAATTATACATTGAAAATATTCCAAATTTAATGAAAAACTCCTTTATTTTATTTTAAGCAAATATTTATTTTTTTTTCAAAAAAACCAAAAAATTAATAAATTATTTCTGATTTTTGTTGTAATTATTTAATTTTTATTCATATGCAAGCACAAGCCATTGCTTAAATGGAATCATCATTCAAGAAAATCAAAACTTTTTTTCAAAGTTGTTCTTTAATATTAATCTCAAATTTATATTGAAAATAATTTTGCTCTCTCATTAAATTAATAAATGAAAATCATTAAGTAAATGAAAGAAATAAAAAATTTTCAGGAATTCATTGGATGACTCAATTTGAAAAACTCAAAAAAAAAAATTTAGAAATTGTTAATCAAAGACTAAATTTTCAAAGTTTTGTGAATTGTTTTATCCAAACTTCCTTGAAAAATCTCATTTTTTTCTCTTTAGTTCAAATAATATTTTTTCATTGAAATAAGATTTAAAAATTGAAAAATATTCTTAAAAAAATCCCTCTTTTTTCTTCTTCAAAAATGCAAAGAACCTTATTTAAATTGCAGGATTTAATAAAATTCCGTCAGAACATGCACCAACATGCTGAAATTGGTTTTCAAGAAGTCCAAACCCAAAAGAATATAATGAATTATTTGAGTAAAATGGGAGTGAGCCATTCCCAAATGAAAAAATGTGCCAAAACAGGTTTGTACGTCGATCTTTTCGGTAAAATAAAATCAAACGAAGTGAAGAAGCTTATAGCTTTTAGAGCAGATATTGATGCACTCGAGACTTTTGAAGGTAATAAAGATCTTCCCTATCGATCAAAATCCAAAGCAGCTCATCTTTGTGGTCATGATGGCCATACAACCTGTCTTTTGGGCTTTGCGGCTAAATTTCTTGAGAAAATGGAGTTAATACCCAGTAATTTAGGTATAAGACTCCTTTTTCAACCTTGTGAAGAAGGAGTTAGAGGATCAAATGGTGGTGCTATTGAAATGATAAAGGAGGGTTGTCTGAAAGATGTTGATGTATGAAAATTATTATTTTTTTTTATAATTATTGATTAGGAAGTGTACGGTTTTCATAATTGGCCAACTGATACTGTTGGACATGCTTATATTAAATCAGGAGCGGTTATGGCTGAAATTGTTCAGATTGAAATAAAAATCTTTGGAAAAGGTGGACATGGATCTGAACCTTCAAAATGTCATGATCCTATACAACCTGCTATTGACATTTATAACTATACAAGAGATTTAATTAAAAGCTATGAGGAAAGAAAATTGAATTTTAGACTAACTTTGCCACATATAGAAGCTGGAAGTGCTTGCAATGTGATCCCTGATACTTCTTTCATTGAAGGGACCTTTAGATCTTTGGATGAAAAGGTAACTGAAGAATTTATTAAGAGCTTTTCGGAAAAAGTTGATGAGTTATGTGAGAAATATTCATGCAAAAACGAGAAAAAAATAAAATCTTTGTATCCTCCATTGATAAATTCCGAAAAAGAAACTGAATGTGTTTTGAAATTAGGAAAAGAATTCTTCGGAGAGGATAAAATTTCTGATAACTTATTGCCTTTTTATGCCAGCGAGGATTTCGCTTATTATATGAAAGAAAAACCTGGGGTTTTCTTTTTCATTTGTTCAGCTAGAAATGAAAATGATGGATATCTACATACAGAAAATTTCAATTTTAATGATGATTTATTACCAATTGCAGCCAATTTTTGGATAAAAATTGCAGAAGAACGATTGGGACTAGATAAACAAATATTCAACATTAAGAGTTTAGGGGATTTAACTGTTGAAGAAGAAGAAGAGAATAAAAAGGATAAAATCACAAATTCATCGAAAAAAATTAAAAAAAAAAGAAGCAAATAGTTTTTGTGAAATAGCAAAGAAATTTAAAAAAAAAAAAAATTTTTGATATTTCAAATTTTTTATTTTTTTAAAAGATATAAAAAAGCCTTAATTTTTTAGAAAAAAACTAATTTTCAAAACCCAAAAAAACCCTTCCGAAAATTAATGGAATTATCTAAATACACTCTAATATTTTGTGTTATTCTTTTCCAAATAGCAAAATCTTTAAAATTTCTTTACAAGTCCACAGACTACAGTCCATCTCAAGCCAAAACCTTTTGGTATTATGCAGTGGCTACTTATTGTGAACAAACAAAGATTCAAAAATGGGATGTTTCCACTGTTTCCCAACTTTATCCAAATGTCCATGAAATTTCAGTTTTTTATAATTCATCAGGAGAAAATCTTTTTTATTCTGCTTATGATGCAGAAAATGATCTCATAGTTTTGGCGATTCGAGGAAGTGCAAATATTGAAAATTGGAATGAAAATTTAGATGCCTTCAAAACAAATTATGAAAAATGTAATGGATGTCAAGTGCATACAGGTTTTTTAAATGCCTACATTAATTTAAGAAGATTTCTTCTATCTTCAATGTGGTCTTTACGGATTAAACATCCTCTTTCTAAGGTTGCTGTAATAGGGCATAGTTTAGGAGGAGCAATTGCTACGTTAGCTTTTGTTGAGCTTTTTGAAATTTTTTTGAAAATTGATTATTTTTATACTTTTGGTTCTCCAAGAGTTGGAAATGAAAATTTTTCAAAATATATCAATTCTAATTTCAAAGATACGTCAAAATTTCGTGTGACACATAATAAAGACCCGGTGCCTCATCTTCCTTTAGCAGCTATGGGGTTTTTTCACACAGATCGTGAAGTGTTTTATAATGAGGATAGCAGTAGTTTTATTGTCTGCAAACAAGGGGAAGATCCTGATTGTGCAAATCAGTTTATAATTTATCAACCAGACATTTCAGATCATTTAGGTTATATGGCATTTAGTCAACATGATTTTAAAAAAAATTGCCAATGAAAGAGATTTGGGTTGGAATTGAGATTTGGGTTGGAATTGAGATTTGGGTTGGAATTTTATCTTTTTCATTAATTTCTAATTTTTTTTGCATTATCGAATTAATTTAAAATCTGAAAATTAACGAGAGTTATTTTTTTTTTTAGTTTTAGATTTTAAAGGACCTTTTTCGAATTTTTTTATTATTAATGAGATTTATCAAATAATAATAGTATTCAGAAAAAATAAATTCTGTTGAAAATAATACTTAAAAAAAATATGAATCTTTTCGTTGCACAAGAAGAAAAAACTGAAGAATCCCAATATTTGGAAATTGTTAAAACCAAATTAATTTCAACCCCTTTACTCTCTCCTCATAAAATGGGAAAAGTCAATGGTAAGAAAATAAGAAATTTCTTTTAAAATTACATTTTTTTTTATAGAGCCAATTGCATTTTCTCTTGAAGAAAACGAAAATTTTCAGGTTTTAATGCATGATTTGAATATTTTATCGAAATCGAATGATATAGAACAAGCAGAAGAAACTTATAAGGATCAATTGATAAATATCACCACACATTTTATAAAACAATCTTCGGTGACTAAAATGCCAGATTCGATTGTTGATTTCAAAAAAGCAGAGAAATTAACAATCTTAGCACAAAAATCAGATTTGGATTTTGATCGAATCGAAGTGAAAGAACGAATGCCGAATCCCAACTCTTTGATCTTTCAAGAACACAAAGAAGCATGTCATAATTTGTTAAAAATCATTAGTTTTCGAAAGAAGTATTTATTCTCTTCACATCAATCTTGTATTTCTTTCTGCAAATTTTATTGTGTTTTAAAACTAAAATTCATTTATAAAAAAGATCAAGATCTTGAGAAATTGATAAAAAAAAACCCAAGATCAGAATCAACAGAACCTTTTATCGATTATTCAATGGATATTCCTCTGCTGCCTAAACTTTATGATGTAATTATTTTAATATTTTTAATTTGATAAAAATTATTTAAATTTATAGATCACATTTAAGAACAAAAATGGGGTTTTTGAGTTATTCTCCAAAGATCAAACGCTCTTAGTTAACATTCCTTCGATGGCTGAATTTATTAATGATTTAGCTTTTGTTGTCGAAAACACTCATAATAGTATTAATAAAAGCTTTTGCAATAATCGATTAGAAATACTTGATGAAAAATTCCGCATGCATTTATTGTATGTATAATACTAATTGAAAAATTCTAATTAATAAATAAAATAGATATAATCGAGAAAAAGAAATGTTAGACCAACAGTCAATACATCATAGAGATTTTTATAATATAAGAAAAATTGACACTCATATTCATCATAGCGCCTGCATGAGAGCGAAGCATTTATTAAGATTTATGAGAGAAAAATTTAAAGTAATTCGAATTTCAAAATTTACTATGAGTTTAATAAAAATAATAGAATAATAGGGAAGAAGAGGTTTTGCTTGATAAAAAAACAAACAAAACAATTAAATTGAAAGAAGTTATTGAAAAACTTAATTTAAAGGAAAGAGATTTAAATTTAGATTCTCTGAACGTCCAAGTAATTTTTGAATGAAAAAAAACAAAACATGTTTCCAATAAAATTCTTTGTAGGCAGATGCGAGTATTTTTGAAAGGTTTGATAGATTCAATAATAAATATAATCCACTTGGTCAATCAGAATTGAGAGAAATATTTCTAAAGACTGATAATTTCATTAAGGGAAAATATTTCGCTGAAATAACGAAACAGGCATTTTTTTTTCTTTATTTTTAATGCAATCAAATAAATTTTACAAAAAAAAAGGTGATGAAATATTTGGAAAAAGAAAAATATGGTTACGCAGAATGGAGAATTTCAGTTTATGGTATCATAAAATAATTAAAAACGAAAATAAATCATTTAATCCTAGGAAGATCCATGAATGAATGGCAGAAATTGGGTCAATGGTTCAAGAATTTCAAAGTTTTTAGTCATCAAGTTCGTTGGATGGTTCAGATCCCTCGACTTTATCCAGTTTATAAAAAAGCAGGAGTTATAAACAATTTCCAAAACATGCTTGATAATTTATTCAAACCTTTGTTCGATGTGACTCTTGATCCAGAATCTGATCCCGATCTTTATCGATTATTATTTCAAGTGAATTAGAATTTTTTTCATTGTTAATTATATTTTCTTTATTATGATGATCAAAGATTGTTGGATTTGATACAGTTGATGATGAGAGTGTTTATGAAACTCTGTCTTTAGATAATTTGGCTTTGCAACCAGGGGATTGGAATAAATCTAAAAATCCCCATTATGCTTATTGGATTTATTATTTATATGCCAATTTATATTCCTTGAACTATCTAAGGAAAGAAAGAAAATTAAACACTTTCACATTTAGACCACATTGTGGGGAATCAGGAAATGTTGATCATTTGGCAACTGCCTTTTTAGTAGCTGATGGCATCAATCATGGAATCAAGCTCAATAGAACTCCTGTATTGCAATATTTATATTATTTGAAACAAATTGGTATAGCTATGTCTCCTCTATCAAATAATAAGTATATCTAAAATATAAGAAAATAATGATTATTATTAATTAAGACTGTTTTTGCAATATTCTAAGAACCCGTTTCCTGTATTTTTCGCAAGAGGATTGAATGTCAGTCTTTCAACAGATGATCCTCTTATTATACATTTGACAAAAGAACCTTTGGTTGAAGAATATGCAGTTGCAGCTCAAGTTCCATATATTTTGAAAATGAGCTGTGTTTTTATCTTGGGTTTTTGGAATAGGTTTGGAATTTATCATCAATTGATATGGCAGAAATCGCAAGATATTCAGTTTTTCAATCCAGTTTTGAAGAACTTCTGAAGAAGCATTGGATTGGGGAAGATTATGACAGCAATAAATTATTAGGAAATGGTAGTTTTAATATATAAGTTTGATGAATTATAATTTTTCATAGATCCCGAAAAAACTAACCTACCTCAAATAAGATTAGTATATCGGTTAGAGACATTAGATGCGGAGCACTCATTAATAATAAAAATGGCTAGACTCTGTTAATTGAAAAAGCGATAACAAAAATATAGAAAAAAATATAAAAAAAAAAAAAAAAATATTTTAAATTTTTTGTTTTCACTTTAGTTATGAAATAAAATTTATTTTTTTGGAGTTTGTTCTTCTTGGGTTTCATCAACCAAAGCCTCTTGACCTGATATAGCCTTTAAAACCGCTTTTTTGCTTGATTCTTGCAAATGACCCCCAATGAGGATTTCATCCAAAATAAAATATGCCTTATTTTAATTTTTTATTGAAAAATTGAATCAAATTTTAAAAAATTACTTTATGGAAATTGAAAATTATATCAAGTTCGCAGACATTTCCAAAATATTTATCCAAAACTTCCACGAAATGATGAATGGCCTCTAATCCTAAGAGTTCATTATCGTCTTTATCAACAATTGTTATGAAATATAAACTCGCATATCTATTTTTCTTTGAACAATATGTCCTTTATATTTTAATATTTTTTCAACCTTTTGTAAATGATTTTATATTCATTGTATTCCAAAAAGTTGCACATTTTTTGAGTTCTTGTTAAAACCATCGAGTTGATCTAAATTTAAAAAGGTTTAATAATCTCAAAAAAATTTATCAAGTTTATTTAAGAGACTTCTTTCAAAAATTTCTGTTTTTCTTTTGTGGTTAAGCTGGTGCTATACCATTTAGTTAACCTAGTTTTTCCTTGTCTATTGATCAAAAAGAGGCATTGAATCATTGTCTTTACAAATTTTTTTTGGAAAAAAATTTTAATTTTTTTTCTCTCAACTTTTGTTTAAAAAAAGATTATCAAAAAATAAAAATAATTTTTCAAAAATGATAAAGGATGTTTTTGTAAATATAATTTTAAAGAGAAGAGGATGGGTGATTATTTGGAGACTATCGTAAATAATATTTATTTTTTGGCTATTTTGTTTTATTTTATTTTTAGATATATGACATTTTTTGTGGGCTTATGTTCTATATTTTTTATAAATAAATGGGGAGAACAAAATTTTATTTCTGAAAATGCATTGACTGCTGAATTGATCAACTCATCCAACGATATTCTGATAAAAAATGAAATCAACAGAATACAACAAACTATAAATAATGGAAATATTGTTGATTTTCTAGAGAAATATTTTGAGAGTTTTGAAATGAAATTGAATAATCAAGAATTTTCTTTTGAAGAAAATGGGAAAACTCATAAAGGTTTTCAATTAAATGTTGATCTTATTCATTTAATTTTATATTTATATAGGGAGAAATCTTTATGGAATTTTTCATGCAAAACATACAAATAATGCAGAATGTGATATTTTTTCATTCAGTTTAGGTCTAATATTTATTTGTTTATTTGATTTCTTCACTCTTAATAGATGAAAATAATTTGGACTCAACACAAATTTTTAAAATGGCATTTGTATTATCTTTAATAAAATTTTGTTCTCATCCAGGTTATCTTTTAATAGTCATATCACTTCATCAAGATTTTTAGAAACCAATTATTTGTCAAGAAATGTTATCTTTTTGGCTTATGATCAAAAATATAAATATTATGGGAAATCCGTGAAAGAATTTTTGCACCAATACTTGGAACCTGATTTAACTAAACCAAATGAGCTTTTTCAAAGATGTGGGATCATAAGACATGCCATAAATATAGATTTTGAAACAGAAGATTTCAATGCAATTCAATTTTCATTTAGTAAATATTTTATAACAAGTTGCTTTTAAGCTTGTCAATAACTTTCACCCATAAAAGAGAATCGAAATTTGAGAATAAATTGCAAAACATCATGCAATATACAGGTTTTTAAAAAAGAATTTCTAACTTCATAATTTTGTTAGTTGAAAAATACCAAAAATATCTTAAATTGTTATCATTTCCAAATATAAAATTTGATTTCTCACATTTTTTTGGTTGCTTAAACCTTGGGATTCGAGGGGAAATTCATGAACCACATCCATATTTTCTTAAGTATATATATATTTACTAATTATATGTTCACATTGAAACAAAAGAGCAGGGATCAATGCAATTACATTAAAAGGCATTCATAAAAAAACAATCAATCAGGGATCAATAGGTTTTGATCATCTATCTCGATTTTTTAAGTATATAAAATAAAATTTACATACTTTTTATTTTTTTTATTCAAAGACTCATAGAATCTGGTGTAAGAGCTATTTCAGCTCTAGATGAACAACTGCATGCAGGATCTACATTTTATTTCCCGACAAACCATGCAGAATTTATATCTATTTCAAGATATTTTATTCCTCCTATGATCGTATCTGTCAGTTTAATCATCCAAATATCCTTTTTATTTAAAAGAAATTCATGATTTTTTTGTTTATTTCCTTTGATTTTCTTTAACTTTATTAAGCTATGGTTCTAAATTATCATTTACCGAAAATAAATGATTTTCATTTTCATTTATTGAATCATATTGAAACTATTACGTTTGGGTTCTCTCTTTTGTCCTTACCGAAATTATCAGAGGAATTAATGCATTTTTTCAATAATAACAATAATCATAAATTTTGTATGAATGCTCTTGAAAACATTGAATTGCCAATGAAAGGAGATACAATAAAAGGACAAGTCACATTTTTTATAATTATCTTTATTTATTTATTTATTTTTTTAGTTATATTCTTTATTTATCTTATTAACAATTTGTATCTACATTATTGTTACAACATTATTTCAAAAAATTTTAATGAAATTCTTTGGGATTGATAACAAAATCAAAAGCATAGATGGATGGAAAATTCAAAAAGTTTTCGCTATTGCTTTTATAAGTAAATTCTAAAAAATAAATTTAATTTCCTATATTTTATTAGGCTTATCTTCAATATTTTGGTTATTTTTTAACTTGGGTCTCTCATATTTTTCATTATTGATGTTCTCTCCTTTTTGTTTGATCGTTTGTCCTCTAAAATTCAGAAATAGGACCCAACATCTATTTTTATTTCTCAATTTATTTTTGATTTTTATTTATTTGGGGATTATAAGTCTGATAATGAACTCTTTTGGTTTGGACATCATAAATCAATTGATTTATGATGTCTTGATGGATTATCAATGCCTTGGAAATTATTTCTATATCTATTTGATAACCACTTTCATCCCGAGTTTTTTATTTATCTTTAAAATTTTAATTTATTGAAAAAAAGAACAATAGTTTTTTTTCAAAAATTAAAAAAAAATTCAAACAAGCCGATCTTTTTTATTTAGCCTTAAAGCACATTATAAAATGTATTGTATTAAATAAAAGCTTGATTTTCATTTGTTTATAAAGATGTCTCAGTCATTCCCATATATTATTATTACGATAATTCTTAATTATTTATGGAATCTTTTTCTTAGAATGGAAAAAAAGTGTGTCCCAATATCCAAAACAACTTAAAAAAATTAACTTATGAAAATAAAAATAAAATTACCACAAAAGCACCAAAAGAATTCATCAAACCTTCTGTATACAATTCATGAACCTCATATTTTTCTTCATCCATCCCCAAAAAGTTATTCGCATAAAAATATGTTAAACCCAAATTTGAAAGCATAAATCTAAAATAAAAAAAATCATTTTCAAAATTAACTAATTTTTATTTGCACATTATTATCACTAAAATTCCTGTGAAATGATAAAATCCCACAGTTAAGCCAAAAATCAATCCGAATATTTGTCGAAGCCAATGCAAAATCGTGAAGAATTCTTCCTATTATGATTTTTTTTATTTTTTCAAGTACTGCTGAACTAAAAATTACTTTTGTTGGATCACTTTCGCGAGTAAAAGCCTTACTTAAAAGTGTTTTAAAATTTTCAAAAGGGGAGGTGTTTTCTGAGGCATCTTTATTTTTCATTTTATTTTTTAAGGATCCTTAAATTTAATTTTTTTGGTTTTTTTTTTTTTAATTTGAAATATTGTAAAAAATCCTTTTTTAAATTTACTATTTATGGAATATTTGTTTAATTTATTAAATTTTTTCCTATTTTTGTTGAAGAATGTTGAAAAAGTATTCACACTTTTTGATAAAAATTATTCAAAATTTTTTTAATTTTTTTTAAAGAATATTACTTCTAAAGCCCCATCTTCAGGCAAATCTGTACAATGTACAGCATTCTTCACTCTATCAACTCCGAATTTCGCTCTGATTGTGTTAGGTCTTATAGTTTTAGCGATTTCAGGATCATATGGACCGCATAATCCTCTAAAGGCATTCACAACATTTTCTTGTCTAAATTTTGTTATTATCTCTTTAAATTTTACAAAGTTTTTACCTGATTTCTAAAGCTAAACAAGGTCCAGTTGTTAAATGTTCTGCCATTGCGCTATATTCTGGAATCACGCCCTAAATTTATTTAGCATATTGCTTAATGAAAGGATTTTGTTTTACCTTATAAACTTCATAAAATTCTTCAGATGTTGGTCGATCTAAATAAAACATTTGCAAAGCACTTATTTCAAATCCATCATTGAGGATCCAATCAAGAATTGGGCCTAATTTCCCTGTCCCTAAAATGTGAGGTTTAATTACGCAGCATGTGCAATTGTTGAGCGCAGCTGGGCTCTATTTTAATAAAAAACAATTATTCACTTCTTATAAATTTATGAAAAACTTTGAGTTTTGATTTTTCAGAGAAGAAAAAATCACATTCTCTTTGTGCAGAACCAGCTTTAAATTTTTTTTATTCAGAAAAACTAAAGATAAATCTCTTTATTTACGTGAATCACTTCCATGACAAGCGTTTTTCACTCCTTCTGTTCCGTATAAAGCTCTCAATGAATTAGGAGCTTCGACTCTAGCGACATGACAATTCGTGGGTCCAATTAGTTGCCTCCATTTTTGAACAGAATTTTCTGCGACTAATTCCAATCCAACCGCAAAATCACTGCTCATAAATTTGGTTAGTTCATCAAAGAAAGGTTTTCCCTGATATTTTTTTAAAAAATAAATAAAAAAAAATTTGGGAATTACCTGATGTTCAGCATAAAATTCTTGGGCATCTCTCAAAGAAAATTTGGCCATTTTTAAATTAGAAATAACAAATCCGTTCTTTTCAATAGCTTCAAGAATCTTTCCCATTTTGGTATATGCATCAGGCTTGATCATGGCAAAAGTTCTTTATTGTTTTGTGAATTTAAAGAAATTTATGTTTTTTCATTTACTTAGCTCTTTTTACTTCAAATTTTTTTCTGGTAAAAACATCTGCATAATCTACAATTTTCAATTGTCTGGCATAAACAACGACCACCGATCCTAAATAGAGTTCGTTCAATGTGATGGAAGGGTATTCACATCGTTTCAAAAAACTTTTTTTGTTTTTTAGATCAAACTATAAATAAATAATGGGGTTAATTCGTTTAAAATAAAGGTGAAAAACTTACCATTTCAATGGTGTTATCTCCTAAATAATAGATTAGATTGTAGGTTCTGATCAAAGAGGCAGCAGAATCATACCATTCAGTTAAAAAGACATAACGTTCTTCAGAGGACATTTTTGATTAATTTGAAAAAATTTGAAACTTTTATCTGAAATAATTAAAAATGAAAATATTTTTTTTGATGAATTTAATTTTTTTTTTGAAGAATAGTTGACTATTCTTTAAAATTTTGAGTTAATGATATAAACTTTAAATTAGTTGTTTAAAGGAACAAACAATAATTTAGAAAAAAAAATTGTTCCGAGGGATTCAGAATTGAAATTCATTAAATATATTAATGAGAAATAGTTTACTTAATCTAATAAAGATCACTCAATCATTGGAACTTGCTCAGTCAAATGATTTAAGCGAAAACAATAATGAGACGCCCAAACAATCAAACGTTTCTCTCGCAGCAGTCAATTCACAAAAATCAATAATATCAGAAAATAAACTCCGAACTACTATTTCCAAACAACAAAAAATAAGGTTTTCGACTAGAAACTATAAGAAATCTTTTGAGTTTTTAGAACAAGAAGTGGAAGATTGTCTAAATGAAGGTCTTATTCAAAAGAAAATTGAAATGCATTTGGTCTTAGTCAAATTCCCTTTTCCTGTGATAAGTCCTTTTGGGCATTTTATCAAAATATGGAACTTGGTAATAATAATATTGATGATTTATACAACAACTATTTTTCCTATCCGTTTGAGCTCAGACGAAGATGATGCAGATTGGATTATAATTGACCTGTTTGTCGATAGCATTTTTATGTTTGATGTCGTGATCAACACCATAACTGCATATGAGGATATTAACGGAAACCTCATTTTTCATCTACCGAAAATCATACTTCATTATTTAAAAGGCTGGTTTTTCCTAGATTTAATCTCTTCAATACCTTTTTATTTAATGATTAAAGGGATAGATTTAGGAGAAAAAGTTGCTGTGCCGAGCATTTATTCCTTAGTAAAGATTTTGAAGTTTTTTAGATTGATAAAAATGACCAATTTTCTAACCAGCTTATTTCTAAATTTCCGTTTTTCTAAAGAAACAATAGAAATAACGAAATTAATTATGTTTGTGTTATTTCTCCTTCACATAACATCTTGTTTATGGATGATGGTGGCTAAAATTGAAGAGAATCCAGGCAATTGGATCGTTAAATATCAATTGATTGATGATGATTTTTTTACGATTTATATTGCTTCAATTTATTATCTTTTAACAGTTTTAATTACCCTTGGTTATGGGAATGTTACAGCAACTACGAACTATGAGAAAGCTTTTGTTTGTGTGTTCATGTTTGTTGGAATTGGCTGCTTTGGGTATATAATGGGAAGTTTTATCAATCATTACAATAGAAAAATCAATGGAATTTTGGACCAAATTCAAAAAAGGGAGTTTTTCTTCATACAATTGGGACAGGCCATGAATATCCCAACTAAAACTTTAGAAAAAATTCTGATCAGAAATCAAAAACTTCACATTTCTAATACCATTATCAAAATCAACGCCTTTCAAAAACAAGAACTTTTTAATGATCTTCCATTTTCATTATACAAGGAGCTTTTTTATTTTATTTATTCTGAATTGATTGATAAAATTGAATTTTTTCATGATAAACCCTATTCTTTTCTTGTCCCAATCCTTTCAAAATTGAGACCAATTTTCTTAAAAAAAGGCGATGAAGTTTATCGTGAAGGGGATATTGCAACAGAAGTTTATTTTATTATGAAAGGACGGGTTGTTTCGAAATGTCGTGATAAACGCGGTTCAATAAAAACAGTGATTTTCATGGAAGGGGGTTATTTTGGAGAAGCTGATATAATCTTCAAGAGAGAACGATGGGAATCAGCCTTTGCAGAAACTGATGTCGAAATCTGGAAAATATACAAAAAAGATTTTCTAAAAATATTGAAATCATTCAAAGAAATCAAAACAGAAATTAAGAAATTGGTTTTAGAAAAACTTAAATTTAGAAAAGCTTCTTCTTTGAATTTTATTTCATCGAAGTATTTGCTGCCTGCTACTTATTTCCTATCGAAACTGAGCAAAGCAAAAAAAAGCCTGAAAAGCGTTGCTCATAATATCATAAGGAAAAGCCAGATTGCCATGAATGAGAGAAGGAAGAGATTTGATAAAGAATCAAGAGAAAATGGTGAAAATCCTGTTGATTTAAGGAAATTATATCTAAAGAATGAATCGATGAAAAAAGCCGATAAAAATCAAATTCTTGAAACAACACCTGAAGAAATTGAGCAATTAGGCATTAAGGAAATGATCAGGTTTTTTAATAATCAGGGATTTGATTTGGAGATAGAAGACTGTAGGAATTTATCGAAAATCTCCAAGTTTCTAGAAGAAATGAAAGAAAATTTAAATAAGTTGAAAATAAATTTCACAGATGAAAAACTGGATTCTATTATAGATATTTTGAAGATTTTGAATAGTGTGTTGAAATCACAACAAGAGGAATTACTTGCGAAATATAAATTTACTGAGGATTAAGAATTAAATAAAGAAGCAGTTTATAATCTATTTATATTAAATTTATTGTCTATAAGTTTATTGTGACATAAAAATGACCAAAAAAAGAAATTCAAAAAAAAAAATGATTTTTTCTAATTCAAAAATGAAAAAGAATATATCAATTAATTTATTATTACAGTATTAAGATAAAAAAAAAATTCATTTTAATTTTTTCATTATAAATAAATCCAAAAATCACAATTTCTTTATCATTTGTTCATAAGCTTATTATAATTAAACAAATTATCGCTTTCAAACATGCTTTTATTTTGCAATTTATGACCACTCATCAAATTTTTTTCTAAAGGTTGCAAATTGTCTTTTCTTTTAAACAAGAAATCTTTACCATCAGCATCTGCGCTATGAATCCTGCCTTCAATTACATTGGCTTCCTTTTTATTTATGATCATAGTTGCACTTTGTGTTGTTAATTTCGTTTTTAAATCAACTATTTCTTTTGCGTAATTTGAAGCAAGTTCTTTTAATTTGTTTTCAAGCATCCAAATTGTCTTATTGGCTTTTCTCAATTCTTCAGAGTTTTCTGAATATTTCGCAAATAAAATCTTGGATTTTCCTTCATTTTTAATTGGTTTTTCTTCAAATTCTTTATCATTTTCTATTTTTTCATTTTCGAATAAAATTTTTTCATATTTTTTTTGCAATTCTAAATTCTCATTTTCAAGAATTTCGATTCTTATATGCTGAAATTCGAGAATTTGACGTAAATTGTCATTGGATTTTTCCTTTGGGGCCTTTTTTTCTGAAGGAATTATTATTTCGGTCACCACTTTTTTCATAGAATTCAATTCTTTTCGTAAAACTGCGTTTTCTTCTTTGAGGACAAGGTTTTGTTTAGCTTGTATTTCGTATCGTTTTTTATAAAATTCGATTGTCTGTTTTTGTTCTTCGTTTTCCATTTTGAATAATTTTTTAAAAAAATTATTAAAATTTTAGAAATGCTGATATAAAATTCTTTTCATTTTTTTAAATGTTTTGTATTTCCGAATTCCCATAAAAATGCAATAAAAAACATAGATTTTTCATAAAACTTAATATATATATATAGGCCTGTTGGCCAAAACTTTAAATAAGCAAATTGAAAAATTTTAAAATTATTACTATTTAAAACTTTGACTGCAATTTTTGATGATTTCGTTTTGGCAGTGCACAATCATTTCTCACCAATTTTTCTACAGTCTCAACAAACTTGAGTTAGCTCCTTTATAAATCAAATCACTCGAACAAAATTCAAAATCAAATTTTATTCAATGTCCCTCTTCAAACCAGGGTATGTAATGTTTAACCAGAAATATGTTATTATCAAGAAAATCGACCAAGGTGCTTTCGGAGAGATTTACAAAGGAAAAAACCTTCAAACAAATAATTTTGTAGCAATAAAAATGGATAAAAACATCAGTTCTTTATCAAACGAATCAGGTCTTATGAACTATGTAAATTTGGTCAACGAAATCAAAATTCTTTCCGTTTTACAAACCGAATCAATGTTTCCAAAGCTCCATGCATATGGCTATGAAAACAAGCATTTATATATGATAATGTCTTATTTAGGAGATAGTTTAGAAAGAAAATTTAAGAAATGTTGGGGTTTTTTCTCATTGCAAACTGTTTGTAAAATCGCGATTCAATCCTTAGAAATTATTTCAGCTTTTCACAATAAAGGCTTTGTTCATAAAGACATAAAACCGGAAAATTTCCTTTGTGGAATTGGAAAAGAAAAAGAAATGATTTATTTAATTGATTTCGGACTTTCAAAACGTTATTTAAACAATAAGAATCAACACATAAACTTCAACAGTAAGAAAGGCTTTACAGGAACTGCAACATATGCAAGCATCAACACACATAGGGAATACGAACAAAGTCGAAGAGATGATTTGATTAGTTTAGGCTATTGTTTGATTTATTTTCTGAAGGGTTTATTGCCATGGCAAAATCTGATAATCAATGATAAACAAAAGAAGTTTTTAAAGATTCGCGAGATAAAAGAGAAAATTGGATATGATGAATTAACGATGAATCTTCATTTGAATATTAATAAATATATGCAAAATGTCTTTGAATTAGGGTTCTTCGATAAACCGGATTACGAGCTTTTGATCAATTTTTTCAAAGAGATTCTGATGGGAAAAGAAGAAAAGGAATTGAGTTTCGATTGGAATTTGCTGAATAAACAGAAAAAAAAGGGAAAGAAAATGAAGAAAATGATGATGGAGCTTCAAAATGATTCAGAAAAGCTGAATAGGATGCCATCAGAAGATAGCTTTAGAAAGAATTCAATTATAGTGATAGATAATTCTATGTTTGAAAAAGAGAAGAAACTAGAAAAAAATAAACATAAATCCATCAGAAAAAAATTCAAACGAAACGCCAAAAATAAAGTTGAAATTAAATAAACACAAAAACAAAAAACTTATTTTTAATTATTACAACAATTCTTTCGAAAATGGAATATTTTTATTTTAAAAATGTTAATTAAATTGGAAAAT
>JFJP01038064.1_pt1 | contig 19937 bp, 9 predicted proteins | sample 431651 | NCBI WGS metagenome assembly JFJP01 (sample SAMN02602958, study PRJNA72255) | Microbial mat metagenome, whole genome shotgun sequencing project. | biome: fresh water; feature: sink hole; material: water; isolation source: purple microbial (photo- and chemosynthetic) mats found in...
TTATTGCCGATACTTCATCGCAAATAATGTGGATTTTACTTATTGCAGTTTTTTTAGTTTCAATATTTTTAGGAATTTGGATTTCGTTTAATATTCAGCAAATAATTAAAAAGGTTGTTCTTCAAATAAATGAACTTGCAGTTGCAGCAGTTGCCGGCAGACTAAATGAAAGGGCAAAAGTTGAAAATATAAATTTCGAATTTCGTGATATTGCAGTTGGGATGAACGATACTTTAGATGGAATGGTTGGCTTTTTAAATAATGTTCCAACACCAATAATGGCTATTGATAACGATTTTAACGTTATTTTTATGAATAATGCCGGTGCAAAGTTAGACAATAAAGTTTCAACCCAAATGACCGGAACCAAATGTTATAATCATTTTAAAACGAACGATTGCAACACCAATAATTGTGCTTGTTTTCAGGCTATTAATTCCCGACAAAAAAGCGAGCGCGAAACCAAAGCTAATCCGGGAAGATATAATTTGGACATTAACTACTCGGCTGTTCCTATTAAAGATAAAACCGGAAATGTAGTGGGTGCAATTGAAATTGTAGTTGACCAAACCGATATTAAGGCTGCAATTAATAAAATGGAAAAAATTAGCAATTACCAATTAAATGAAGCAAATAAACTTACCGATGCCTTAAATAAATTTGCAACCGGAAACAACGATATAAAGCTTATTGCAGAAAATGCCGACGCAGATACCAATAGTGTTAAATTAATTTTCGATGAAATTATTAAGGCTATAAATGCAAATGTTTCAGTAAATAAAACCATTATCGAAAAAGCAAAACTAATTGCACAAGGCGATTTAACGGTTCAAATTGCAAAACGCTCCGAAAACGACGAAATGATGGCAGCACTTTCGGAAATGATTGAAAAATTGGCCGATATTGCATCCAACATTTTAAGCGGTGCCGACAATATTGCCGATGCCAGCTCCGAAATGAGTTCGGCAGCACAAGAAATGTCGCAAGGTACTTCGGAACAAGCTTCATCGGTTGAAGAAGTTACCTCTTCTATTGAAGAAATGAATGCCAACATTCAGCAAAATACCGACAATGCATTGCAAACCGAAAAAATTGCGCTCAAATCGTCGATTGATATTGAACAAGCCAATAAAGCCGTAGAAATAACGGTAAAAGCCATGCTCGAAATTGCGGAAAAAATAACCATAATAAACGAAATTGCGGAAAAAACCGATATTTTGGCAATCAATGCCGCTATTGAAGCAGCCCGAGCCGGCGAACAAGGCAAAGGTTTTGCCGTGGTAGCCGCCGAGGTTCGTAAATTGGCCGAAAACAGCCAAGCCGCAGCCAAAGAAATTGGCGAGGTGTCGAAACGAAGCGTTGAGATTTCGAAAAATGCCGGAATTTTACTTTCACGCGTGGTGCCCGATATTCAGAATACCACTCGTTTAGTGCAAGAAATAGCCGCCGCCAGCAGCGAGCAAAACGCCGGTGCAAACCAAATTGGCAGTGCGGTAAATATGCTTAATTCGGTGGTTCAGCAAAATGCAGCTTCAGCAGAGCAACTGTCGAGCAATTCGGAAGAATTGGCATCGCAAGCCGAAATGCTGAAAGATATGATGTCGTTTTTCAAATTAAATGCAGCAAAAACGACACGAAAAAGTGCCGGCATGCATTTTTCGCACAAGCAGCAAAGTCAGTCGAAACAAAAAACTCAAACAATGCGCCCGGTACCCCGAATTAACCTGAATATGAACACCGACGATACATCGAACACTGAATTTACACAATTTTAAAACAATTAACAACCAACCACTTATATGAAAAATTTTAAAATTCGGACCAAATTATTAGCCGCTTTTATAATCGTTGCTTTTGTAGCTGTTATCGTAGGCATAGTAGGCTATATTGGGCTTATTAACATAAAAAAAGCCTCCGACGATGTGGCACATGTGCGCATGCCGAGTGTACAAGCATTATTGATAATAAGCGAAGCCCAAACAGCGGTGGATGCTGCCGAAAATGCATTGCTTTCGCGTGCTGCAAGCCAGGAAGCACGAAATGCTGCCTATAAACGATTCGACGATGCCGAAGAACGGTTTACCGATGCTTGGAAAATATACGAGCCGCTTCCGCAAACCGAAGAAGAGGCCGAAGTATGGAAAGATTTTGTAAAAGCGTGGGACAAGTGGTGGGATTTGCACAAAACCGGCGTACAGATGGCTCGCAATTACGAGCTAAGTAAAAACGATTCAACCTACGAAATTTATTCGAACTATGCCTTAGTTACGGTTGCCGAACCTTTTATAAAAGCTGAAACGCTGCTGGGCGAATTAATTGAAATAAACGTTAAAGTTGCCAACGAGGCGTCCGATTCAATTGACGAAACTACCACTTTTAACACCGTGTTACTCTTGGTTTTTATTATCATTGGTTTAATTGCCGCTATTATTTTAGGGTTTAGCATAGCCAATAATATCGAAAATATTATACATTCGGTGGTAAAACAAACTAAAAACTTGATAAATTCTGCCATCGCCGGCAAGCTCGATACCCGAGCAAACCCCGAAGAAACCAACGAAGAGTTTCGCGAAATTATTATTGGAATCAATCAAACCTTAGATGCCGTAATTCTGCCGCTAAACGTTGCTGCCGACTATGTCGATAAAATTTCGAAAGGTGAAATGCCTTTGCCTATAACCGACCATTACAACGGCGATTTCAACAATATTAAAAATAATTTGAATTTGCTTATTTCGTCGACCAAGGATATTATTGAAAAGGCTAAATTAGTGGCAGAAGGCGACTTAACCGTGAAACTAAAAAAACGTTCGGAAAACGACGAACTAATTATAGCGCTGTCGGATATGGTGGAAAAACTGGCTGAAATTGTATCGGGAATTTTAACCGGCGCCGATAATATAGCCGATGCCAGTGCCGAAGTAAGTTCGGCAGCACAAGAAACTTCACAAGGTACTTCGGAACAAGCCTCGTCGGTTGAAGAAGTAACCTCTTCGATTGAGCAAATGAACGCGAACATTCAGCAAAATACCGACAATGCCTTGCAAACCGAGCGTATTGCGTTAAAATCTTCCGCCGATATAAATGAAGCGAATAAAGCGGTTGAAATTACGGTGAAAGCCATGTTGGAAATTGCCGAAAAAATTACCATTATTAACGAAATAGCCGAGAAAACCGATATTCTGGCAATAAATGCCGCAATAGAAGCTGCTCGTGCCGGCGAACACGGAAAAGGTTTTGCCGTGGTAGCTGCCGAAGTGCGCAAATTGGCAGAAAACAGCCAAATAGCCGCCAAAGAAATTGGCGAGGTTTCTAAACGAAGTGTCGAAATTTCAAAAAATGCCGGCGTTTTATTGTCGCGCGTGGTACCCGATATTCAGAATACCACCCGTTTGGTGCAAGAAATTGCAGCCGCCAGCAGCGAGCAAAATGCCGGTGCCAACCAAATTGGCGGTGCGGTAAATCAGCTCAATCAGGTGGTTCAGCAAAACGCAGCTTCAGCCGAAGAACTGTCGAGCAATTCCGAAGAATTGGCATCGCAAGCCGAAATGCTCAAAGATTTGGTGTCGTTTTTCAAACTAAACCAAATTAAGCAGGTAAAAAGGGCGAATACCGTACATTTTTCGAAAAGACAAAGCTCATCAACAATGCACAAGCAGACAAATGTAGCCAAATTTTCGCCTAAAATAGATTTGAATATGAGTGCCGATGATTCAACAACCGAATTTACACAGTTTTAGAAATTTCAAACTAACTGTTTTAACTTGGCATAAGCGGTTAGTTTGTTTTTATTCCATTCAAACTGAAGTCTGATTAGCAATTTATTGCTTGCTTAAGGCAATTTTTAGACTCCTTAAAACTATAGCATGTTTTTTGGAGTCTTTTTTACCTTATATTATTCAGAAAAAAAGAAGTTTCAATTTCTGTTTTTTGCAAATAAAATGTATCTTTATAAACAAATTAAACAACTATAAACTTAAGGTATATACAATCAAAATTCCCGATATATGAAGAACCAATGTAAAATTTTTGTGCTCGATACGAATGTTATTCTGCACGATTTCAATGCAATAAATAATTTTCAGGATAACGATGTGGTGCTACCCATAACCGTGTTGGAGGAAATTGATAACTTCAAAAAAGGCAATGAACTTATCAATTTTCATGCACGCGAGTTTATGCGCATACTAAATGCGTTGGTAGGCGATAATTTTTTCAACGAAGGCATTTCGTTGGGTAAAGGCAAAGGCAAGCTGATTATAGAAGCCACAAAACAGTTTTCGCCCGAAATGGAGGCATCGTTTGGCGATAAAATTCCGGACCACCGAATATTATCGGTTGCCGATTGGTACACACGTAATTTGCCCGACCGAAACGTGGTAATGGTTACACAAGATGTTAATTTTAGAATGAAAGCCAAATCGATTGGTGTACAAGCCGAAGATTATAAAACAGGCAAAGTACAAAATGTTGAACATATAAAAGAAGCCACCGAGCACATTGCCAATGTACCGGAAGCACTTATTGCTCAGTTGTATAAAAACGAAAAGGCTTCAGCATCGGAATTTGAACAAAAATACAAATTCGTGCCTAACCAATGTTTAGTACTTTCGGGTACAAACGGTTCCACGGCGTTAGTGTTTTACAACCGCGATTTGCATGAATTCAGGTTAATACAAAAACGCAAATTTTATGGTATTGAAGGTAAAAATGCCGAACAAACTTTTGCGTTGGAAATTCTTTCGAACCCCGATATACCGTTGGTTTCGGTAACCGGCGTGGCAGGTACCGGCAAAACCTTGCTGGCGTTGGCTGCCGCTTTGGAAATGCGACAAAAATATCAGCAAATATATTTGGCACGCCCCATTGTTGCGCTTGCCAATAAAGATATGGGCTTTTTGCCGGGCGACGAAAAATCGAAAATTGGGCCGTACATGCAGCCATTGTTTGACAACTTGTCGGTTATTAAGCACCAATTTCCGGTTACCGGCAAAGACTATACGCGCATTGACGATATGCTGAAAACCGAAAAATTGCTTATTACGCCCTTGGCATATATTCGCGGCAGAAGCTTATCGAACGTGTGTTTTATTGTAGATGAAGCGCAAAACCTTACACCGCACGAAATTAAAACCATTATTACTCGTGCCGGCGAAAATTGCAAAATGATATTTACCGGCGATATTAACCAAATCGATTCGCCTTATTTGGATTCGAAATCGAACGGGCTAAGCTACCTTGCCGACCGTATGAAAGGGCAGGATTTGTTTGCTCATATCAATTTGGTAAAAGGCGAACGAAGCAAATTAGCTGAATTAGCCGGAAGACTTTTATAAACGAAAACGAAAATTGTTTTTTGTGAAACTTTAATGCAAACCCGCCGGGTAATTTACCTTGCGGGTTTGTTATATAGAACGAAGTATTAAACGTTGCAAATTGCATTTTTATTCTGCTGAACTCTGCGTTTTTAACCTCAGCGAACCTTTGCGAGAAATAAACATGCCAAAAATATTATTGCGTTATATGTATTATCGTTGCACCGTTTTTACGAACTTTGCGGCGGACAAAATACCCAAATTATTTTTACCTGATTTTATAATTTTTAATACTTTTGAGCCGGAAAACAAAAAAACATTTACCAAATGAAACGCAGTATTTTATTGATAGCTTTATTTTTATTAAATATAGCCTTTTACGCACAAGAGGAAAAAAAATCGAGTGCCGACCTGAATTTGACAGCGGGCGGAGCCTACATTCTTAATTTTGGTTACGGTGTTTCGTTCGAAAACGATTTTCGGTATTTTTTCAATAAAAATATGGGTGTGAATTTTTCGTATTCGCATTTAGCTGCATTTAGTTCAAATACTTCGGGTTGGAAGTATTTTAGCTACGACGATTTTGAATATGGTGAAGATTACTTGTATAATTATTCGATTGAGAAATTTAATATCAGTTTTTTATATAAATTCAACCTTAATAAACACTCAATCACAACCGGTTTGGGAGGCAATTGGATGTATTCGGTTCAATCGGTTTCGTACATAAGCGGTTACGATACTTTGTATACTTTTATGCTTGGTAACCAAGTAATTTCCAATTACGGGCTTAATGCTTCGCTGCAATATAGCTTTCATTTCAACGAAAAATTTTACATAACCTGCAAAACTTCAGCTGCAAATTATCCGATAACCAATTTTACACTGCTTTTGGGGGGCGGAATTAAGTTGTGGTAAATTATTTTTATTCAGTGGGTTTAGTAACGCGGTACGGTATGGTAAAATAAAAAGTTGAACCTTTTCCAAGTTCCGATTCAACCCAAATTCGTCCGCCAAGCATTTCAACAAATCCTTTCGAAATAGAAAGACCTAAACCATTGCCGCCATATTGCCTTGTCAGTCCCGATTCTATTTGTATAAAACGTTCAAAAATTTTATCGTGCATTTCGAGGCTTATACCAATACCGGTGTCTTTTACAAAAAATTGCAATTCCGGAAGAGACACGCCACGGCGGGTATCTATCATGGTCGTTCCTACCAATTCGTACCCAAATTCAATATATCCGTTGTGGGTAAACTTTAAGGCATTGGCAACTAAATTACTAAGTATTTGGGTAAGTTTTGTTTTATCGGTATAAATATTGGACATTTGGTCGGGCAAGGTATAATTTGCCATTACACGAATTTCTTTTTGCGATGCCTGCACTTTAAAAATAGACAGTAATTCGGCTAATAAATTGTTTAAATTAATTTGCTGAATCGAAAGGGTTTCTTGTTTGGTTTCAAGAACCGAAATGGTTAAAATATTTTCAACAATTGCATGCAATTGGTTTGCACTGTTTATTATTATTGAAGTAAATGCTTTTCTTTTTTCTTCCGGCAAATTCGGATTTTCCATAAAACCGCTAAAGCCATTAATTGCATTCATCGGTGTGCGAATTTCGTGCAACATGTTCAACAGAAACTGGGTTTTAAGCCTTTCGCCTTCTTCGGCTTTTTCTTTCGCTTTTATCAATTCTTGTGCAGCTTGTTTTCGTGAAGTTATATCCTGAAATAAACCAATGATAATGTTTCCTTCAAAATAAGCAGTAACTTCAACCGTTTTAATTTCGCCCGATTTGCACGAAACAAATACCTCAATTCCTTTTGTAGGCATATTGTTAATTATTGCTTCCTGTACGTTTTCTTTCCATAAATTAAGTACTTGCTCCTTATATTGCGGGTCCGGATAGGCTAACAAAAACCATTTTTCAATGGTGCTTACATCTTCTTGCGTATAGCCGTAAGTTTCAATAAAATGTTTATTTACCACCAAAATATTTCCTTGTGAATCGGCTACCGAAATAGGAATGGGCAAAAATTCAATCGCTTTTCTGAACCGTTCTTCGCTTCTGTTAAGTTCAAGTTTGGTGCGCAATTGGTTTTCGCTGTAATTTATAAGCAGTTCCGCTGCAATAAAACCGCCGGTTATAATTACCAACAGTGCCAAGCTTATATGCTCTTCCTGCAATGCACTTTCGCCGAGCAGCAACGATTTGCCCAAGCCAATAAATACCAGCCAAATACCAAGCGAAAGTACAATAGTAAAAGTAAAAATCCGATTGTTGTCCTTCATTTCATCAAAAACCGGTAAATGAAACAATTTGCGTGTAATTGGCAGTTTAAGCAAGGTTTGCGAAATAAGAATGGTCGATACAAAATTAATCAGATCTTTATAAAAAAAGCCATAAAGCAACGCTTCGTCAAAATTTACAATTGCCTTCGAATTCCAAAACGGCGGATTAAACGATACAAACCAATTAAAACCGTACGGATAGTAAATGCCAAAAATAAGTGCACAAAAAGCAATTATATAACTTAGTCGGAGCAATTTAGACGATACTTTTTTGATAAAATAAGGGGCGCTTATGGTACCTACTGCCATAAAAAACAGCAAATAGCATATACTTGTTCCTATATTAGACCAACCATTGGAATGCCAAAGCAAAAAAGGAAAAAAGGCACCGCCCGATATGCCGGAAATAAAACCAAATTTCCATCCGTATGCCAATGCTGTAAGCATAGGGAATAAAATTGACCAAGGCAGGTTTATGGTAATTTCGCCCCAATGAATATGAATACCCAACGGCGAGAGCAGAAAACCAAGTATACCAAAAAGTATCGAAAGTTGGAATTTTCGGACCGTTTCAGCTTTTTTTTGGGGTACTGATAGTATCATTTTACCGTATTTTACATTCTTTTTACACGCCTTTTTTCTATTGAAAATAAGGGTTCAAATTTGCACAAATAAATTAAAATTAACAAAATGTTTACTATAAATAAAATTGGAAATTGTTTTAGTTTTAATTGAATTCATAGCGCAATAAAAATGCCGTTTTGCTTCTTTTTATAACCCAATATAGCAAGGTCGCTTTTTTTTCGAAATACTAAAAAATTAGCTTGCTTTAGCTTACTTTTGCAGCCAAATATTCGTAGAACCGATAATGAAACAAGAACTCGATTTAATACTATCGCCCCATGATGCCTCTACCGAAGAGGTGTATATCAGGCAAATTGCTCAAACATTAGGCATTACACCAAAACAAATTACGTATACCAAAATAATTCGCAGGTCAATTGATGCGCGAAAAAGGGACATTAAAGTTGCAATTCGTGTGCTTGCTTATTGGGACGAACAGCCAAAAGATGAACCCAAAAAAGTTTTTGAATACCCAAGTGTGGCAGGGAAACCCGCAGTTCATATTATTGGCGCCGGTCCGGCAGGGCTTTTTGCCGCTTTACGTTTAATTGAATTGGGTATTAAACCCATAATTTTAGAGCGAGGAAAAGATGTTCGAGCACGTCGATACGACATTGCAGCCATAAATCGAGAACAAAAAGTTAATCCCGATTCAAACTATAGCTTTGGCGAAGGTGGTGCAGGCACCTATTCCGACGGCAAACTGTATACCCGCTCAAAAAAGCGCGGCAACGTGCAAAAAGTACTCGAAGTGCTTCATTTTCATGGTGCTTCTGAAGAAATTCTGATTGATGCCCATCCGCATATAGGTACCAACAAATTGCCGCTTATTATTGAAGCCATCCGGAAAAATATATTGGATGCCGGCGGTGAAATTCATTTCAATACCAGAGTCGATAATTTTATAGTTAAGGATAATAAAATAAGCGCCGTTGTAACCCCGAATGAAACAATTTCGGTTGAAAAAATAATTTTGGCATCCGGACATTCGGCACGAAATATTTTTGAAGCCTTGCATGCAAGCAATATATTTATTGAAGCAAAACCTTTTGCAATGGGCGTTCGGGTCGAACATCCGCAAAGCTTGATAGACCAAATGCAGTACCATTGCACGGTGCGAAGCGAATATTTGCCGGCTGCAGCGTATAATTTGGTAAAACAGGTAAACGGACGAGGTGTGTATTCGTTTTGCATGTGCCCGGGCGGTTTTATTGTTCCGGCAGCCACTTCCGACGACGAAATTGTGGTAAACGGCATGTCGCCCGCATCGCGCAATTCCAAGTATGCAAATTCGGGAATGGTGGTCGAAATTAGGCTCGAAGACATTCCGCAACTTGCTAAATTTGGTGCACTTGCCGGGCTTAAATTTCAGCAGTTTGTTGAAAATATGGCAAAAAAACACGGTGGCGGCGGACAAATAGCTCCGGCACAACGACTGATGGACTTTGTTCGGGGCAGAAAATCGTACGATTTGCCCGAAGTTTCCTATTTTCCCGGCATTGCCTCATCCGAAATGCACCATTGGTTGCCGCTGCATATTGGTAAGCGCTTGCAAGCCGGTTTTGCAGAGTTCGATAAAAGTATGCAAGGTTATTTAACCAACGAAGCGGTAATTTTGGGCGTAGAATCCAGAACCTCGTCGCCGGTGCGAATTCCGCGCGACCGCAATACCTTCAGGCATTTGCAAATTGAAAATTTATTCCCGTGCGGCGAAGGTGCAGGCTATGCCGGAGGCATTGTATCGGCTGCCATTGACGGCGAGAGAACAGCCGAAGCAATATGCGGTATTTTTTCGAATACCGAAAACGAGGAGTAGCTGTTGTTTTTCAAACTAAAAAAAGAAAAAATGAGAATAAACATACCAATCGAAATATTTAGAGAAGGAAACGGAACCCATTTATTTATTGCTTGCACGCTGAATAACAGAAGGGTAGGTGAGCTTATAATTGATACCGGTGCATCAAAAACTGTGTTCGATACCGCCTTATTAGCAGATGAAATACAAGAAATTTCGGTAAATGCTTTTTTGAGTCATTTTCCCGAAAATTCGCACAAAATACTTTTTGCCGAAATTGACGACGACGAACTGCCCGAAGGAATTTCGCACGATGGTATTGTTTCGTCGGGGGTAAATGCCCCAATAGAAATGAAATTCGGTAAGTTAGACCGATTGCGGCTTGGCAACCAATTCGAAGTAACCGATTATTGGGTAAGCCTCACAAATTTGAACAGCGTAAAAGATATTTACGTGCATTTTGGCAAATTTACCATTTTAGGCTTGTTGGGCGGAGATATTTTGGCTGAATACCATGCCACCATAAATTATAAACGCAAGTTGCTTATGTTAGACTTGCCCGAAAATGAAAACAAAGCTATTAATTAAGCACCTATTTTAGCATGAAAAATCCTGAATTGTTGGTTCCGGTAGGAAGTAGAGAGAAATTTTGGGCGGCAATTGAAGCCGGTGCCGATGCAGTGTATTTGGGGCTTAAGAATTTTAATGCCCGCGAAAGGGCTGCCAATTTTTCGTATGCCGAAATTGAATCGGTTATTGATAAAGCGCACAAAAAAAACGTTAAAGTATACATTACGCTAAACACCGTTATTAAAAACGAAGAACTCCCAAAATTACTCGACACGCTCTACTTTTTAAACGAAGTAATGCCCGATGCAGTTATAATTCAAGATTGGGGAGTTTTTAAATTAGTCAGCGAGTTTTTTCCTGATTTGAAATTGCATGCAAGCACACAAATGGCTAACCACAACAGTTTGGGTGTACAATTTGCTGCCAACTTGGGCATTGGTCGTGTGGTGTTGGCTCGCGAACTTACCTTGCACGAACTGCTGAATATTCGCAAAAAAACCACTGCCGAACTCGAAATTTTCATCCACGGTGCGTTGTGTTATTCGTTCTCGGGAATGTGCCACTTTAGCAGTTTTATAACCGGCGAAGGCGCAAACCGAGGAAAGTGTACCCAACCTTGCAGGCGCGAGTATACCCAAGATAAAGATAAAGCATTTGTATTCAACTTAAAAGATAACAAGCAGTTAGATAAAATTCATTTTTTTAAACAAATAGGTATCGATTCGTTAAAAATTGAAGGACGGTTAAAATCGGCTGAATATGTGTATAAAGTAGCAAAAGCTTATAAAATAGCAATAACCGAACCCGAACGAATGGCAGAAGCCGAAATACTTGCCAATGAAGACTTTGGACGCGAAAAAACCGATTATTTTTTCGGGAAAACATTAAAAGTAGCCATTGGGCAGAACTCGAATGTAGGCAAACTTATAGGTTCGGTAAGCAAAGTTACTCGCAACGGATTTACCGTTTCAACCGATGCCAACATTCAGAAAACATGGCGTTTACGAATACATAATTTAAAAACCGATACCCAACAAAGCATTACGGTTGATAATTTTAAACCGTCGGAAAACGCTACAACCATTGAAGCTTCGGGCAAATTTTCGGAAAACGACCCGGTGTATGTGGCAGGAACGAATGAATACTCGTTTTCGTCAAAATTACCCTACCCGAAAAACCCGGTTGAAGCGATGATGCCTCCGGCACAAAAACGGAAAATTCTATCGACATTGAAACCAAAAGCCGGCAGCGTAACCGATGGCCGACAAACCTTGTATTTGCGCATCGATTCGTTAGATTGGTTGCGGAAATTATATATTCACGATGCCGATTATTTGCTGTTGCGGTTTTCTTTCGAAGAATTTACCGAATTGCTGCGCGATACTTCGTTTCTAAACAAATTCGGTTCAAAACTTTATATCGAATTGCCTTATTTTATTCCGGAAGGTGCCTTGGAAAAACACGAAATGCTACTTAAACGATTTGTAAACGCAGGCATTTCAAAATTCATGATTAATCATTTGTCGCAAAAGGACTTAATACCTGCCAATGCCGAGTTTGCCGCCTCCGAAAACGTGTATGCTTACAACGATGCTGCAATAAGTTTCCTTAAAAGTCAAGGGGTTTCACAATTTGTATATCCGGTTGAAAACGATAATAATAACCTATTCGGAACCTCGCACACCGACGGTATTGTACCGGTATATTTTTTGCCCCGATTATTTATTTCGCGTATGCCGGTTGATTTTAGCAAAGACAACGCTTTCAGAGACAAAGAGAACCGCATGTATATAAAGCATGTTAAAGCGGGAATTACCTATGTGGTGCCCGAAAAAATTGTTTCGCTCACGCAATTTGTTCCTAAAATGCTTTCAAAAGGATTTACCAAATTATTAATCGATTTCAGCTTTATTAAGCCCTCGCGAACCTTATTTCCGGCAGTAATTAAGCGATTGGAACAGGCAACTAAAATTCCGGAATCGGTTGACTTCAATTTTAATAAAGAATTGAAATAGTGTTTATTTTTTGAAAATGAAAATAAAGTCATAAATTTTATTTATTTTTAGGCACAAAATGTGCTTACAATAAATAGACGGAACTCCGAGAAACGTTTATTTTACAAATAACAACAAGCGTAAATTATGCAAGCGTATTTGTCGAATTTTTTTATAAAAGCATTTAATTTGAAAAAGGACGAAGCTCCCAAGTTTTTCGTGTTTTTTTTTATTTCGTTTTCGTTGTGGTTTTATGTTTCGTTTTATTTTGCACCTGCCAACGGTAATTTTATTTCAAATTTCGGTAGCCAATATTTGCCTTTGGCATATATAGCTTCGGGCGTTGTAGGTTACTTTATCAGTCTTTTGTACGCTAAAATTCAAAATTTTGTCAATCCTCGCACCTTGTTTTTTGGTACCCTTGTTTTTATAACACTGGTTACCGGTTCGGTTCGGTTTTTTGTTCCGGTGCTCGATGTTAAAGTGCTAAGTTTTGCAGTATTTATGCTTTCTTGGCCTTTCATACAGTTAATAAACCTAATTACCGGCGGTTTGGTTATCGAATTTCTGAATATCAGACAAGCTAAACGATTATTCGGTTTAATTGGCATTGGAGGAATCATTTCATCTATTATATCGAACTTTTTAATTCCGGTAATTATTAAATACTTATCGCATTCGTATGATTTGCTGCTTATTGGCAACATTGGTTTAATAGTAGCCGTATATTTGGTTTTTTATATTTACAAAAATTTTGGTGCCGAACTTCAAGCAAAAAACAATGCCGATACCGAAAAAGCCGAAGATGTAAGTTTTCTGGAATTGTTCAAAGAACGCTATTTTTTATTGATATTCGGTTCGGCAATTATTTCCATTTTAGCCATCAGTTTCACCGACTTTGTCTATTTATCGAGTATTAAACTTCAAACCGAATTATTTAATACCCCCGAAAAAGTTTCGGCATTTATAGCATTGGCTATAGCGTTTGTTAAAATCGGCGAATTTACTTCTTCGTACTTTAGCAACCGCATACTAGGCAGGTACGGTTTACAATTAGGTCTTACGGTATTGCCTATTTCGTTGGCTATACTATTTTCGCTCGCATTGGCTGCCGGCTTAAGTTTAGGCACTTCAAGCATTGTTTTTTTCGCCGTGGTAGTATTTGCAAAAGCTGCCGAACGCACCTTTCGTCGTGGTTTGGACGACCCATCGTTTAATATTTTGTACCAACCGCTGCCAAACAAACAAAAACTGGCTATTCAAGCAAAAGTGGGTATTATAATGCAACTTTCGCTTAGTATTTCCGGCACCTTGTTGTACTTAATTATTACCTTTTTAAGTACCGATGGCGTGTTTAAATTAGAATTTTTCAATGCTTTTTATGTTCCTATTTTGCTTATATGGGTGTTTTTAACCGGAAAACTATACCATGCATACAAAGCAAAAATTCGCCAAATTCTTGCCGACATGACCAAATCGCAAAAAGGCGATGCGGCACGTTATACCTACGGAACCGAGTTTTTGGTTAAAAAATTCAAGCTTTTCAACCAAAAAGCCATTCGTATGAGTGCAACCTTATTGGCCGAAACCAACCCGCGCGGACTGGAACGATATGCACCTACCTTGCTTAAAGAAAGCGATTTGCATATTCAACGTGCTATTTTGCGAAATGTAGACCCCGGCTACCCGGCACGAATTGAAACTGTAATTGAAAAAGTACTTAAAAATACCAAACTCGACGAAATTAAAGTATTGGCCGAAACAGCGTTACTAAATTTGAATTTAAATAAAGAGGCTCGCGAAAAGGCGGCAATTAAAAAACTTATTAAATCGGAAGCCAGAAAAGATAAATTTGAACTGTTGAAAGAATTGGCAGCAGGTTTTAACGAATTTGAAGAAGAAATTTTATTGCATCTGCTTACCACGCATGATAAATCGCTTAAAAAATCGGCAATAAAACTGTCGGCAAACTCAGTTTCGGAAAAAGTGAAGCTGCGAATAGTTGAATTGCTTGCCGAGCCCGAATATAGGCATTTATGCGCAAGTGTGCTTATCGATAACAGCGTTGGGATGGTAGATGAGCTCGATAAATATTTTGAAAAAGATGCTGACCGCCGAATTTTGCTTAAAGTGCTCGAAATTTGGGCTAAAGTTGGTACCAATATGGCAAAGGCATTATTGCTTAAGCGAATGGCTTACCCCGATAAGGAAGTACAAGAATCGGTACTCGAAGCACTTTCGTTTTGCAGGTACCAAGCCGACGATGCAGAAAGACCAATTATTGTGGCAAAACTCGAACAAACCGTAGAAAATTTGGTTTGGATTATGGCTGCCATTGAAGACCTTGAAGATGAGAAAAATACGCTGAAGCTTATTCAGTCGCTCGACATGGAGAGGCAAATGAATTTCGATACCATGTTTAATTTATTGGGTTTCATTTATAAACCTACGACCATACAACTTATTCAAAAAAATATTTTGGGCGAAAATATTATATTTGCCGTAGAAATTATTGAAAATTTTATTAGTCAGGATGTTAAGCAACTTATTATTCCGGTAATCGACAATATTTCATTGGGGCAGAAAATTAAAAAACTTAACTCGTTCTTTATTATTGAACGAATGAACATGCCCGAACGACTAAAAGCTATTGTACTGCGCGACTACGACAAACTGGACTCGTGGACCCGCGCAAGAGCCATTGATTTGCTGGGCAAAATATACAAAAAACGTCGCGACGATTTTGGTTCGGCAGTACTCAAAGGCGATTACCAAGACATTAAAATTTGGAATAAGGAAAATGTAGAAAAAACCTTGAGCATTATTCGAAAGAGTGACACGCCCGACGAAATATTTGTGTGCTTGCATCACCCCGACGAATTAGTTTATTCGGCAGCCGCTAAAGTTATTTGGGACGAAAACCCTTTACGCTGCTTAGACTATTTGCAAAAGCTTTCAACTGAAAAACAGCGCTTAATCGAAATTTTGGGCGACGACTCGCAACTGGGGCATTTGCTTATTTCGGAACGTTTACGATACATTAAACGTCATCCGCTCTTCTTTTCAACTCCCGAGAACTATTTGTACAAATTGGCTGAAATATTGTACTTACATTCCGTTGAAAAAAATGAAGAAATTAAGCTTTCCGAAGAAAACGAACAAATAATAATAATTCTTAAAGGTCAGTTTATTTACAAAGGCACCGATGCTACCATTGAATTTGGCAACGACGATTTAATAGCAAAAGGGTTGAACATTCCGTTTGATGCAGATGCCATTGTTGCAGGCAAAAAAACAATGTATTTAACCGGAAACAGAGCCGAATATTTTAATTTATTGGTAGACGAAGGCGATATTAATAAATATGTTTTTGATATGCTTCAAAATAAAGAAGAATAAAAAAAAGGAGTTACATCTTATTTAAAATAAACTTGGTTTATAATTTTATTGTTGTAATTTAAACGAATGAAAAAAGCGGTTTTTATAACACTGATTCTACTTAACTGTTTGCAAGGTTTTGGGCAATATAATTTATCGCTTGACCCTAACAAGCGATTGAGCCAGTATGTGTTGCGCCATTTTTCGGCTGAGCAAGGGCTTGGTAGCGAATCGGTTGGCGATATCTGCCAAACACCCGACGGATATATTTGGATAGCTACTTACGGAGGTTTGGTTCGTTTCGACGGTAAAAAATTCTTTCTTTTTAATGCCAATAACAGCAAATTACCATCGAGCAATACCATGCAAGTAGCCGAAGACAAATCGGGAAAACTTTGGATAGGCACACTGCATGGGGTAGCAATTTACGAAAATGGAGTCATTTCTTTACCGCAAGAACTCGATTCGCTAAGCAAATACAGCATTGAAGAATTGTATGTTACCGAAAAAAACGATTTATGGATAAGCACCAAATCGGGGCATGTATTTTTTTACAACGGCAAAGTGTTACAAGACTTTACCGCCAAATTCAATACAAATAAAAGCATCATTCAAACATTTTATGAAACCCCCGATGGAGCACTTTGGCTTGGAACCGGCAGTTCGCTTCTGGTAAAACTTAAGGACGGAGTTGTTTCGAATTATACCTTTCCGGAAAATGTGAATGGTGTTTACAGTTTCGATTTTATTGAAAACAAGTTGTGGATTGCTACCGGAAAAGGGGTGTATGTTTGTGAAAACGATTGTGAAATAAGAAAGGTGGAAATTTTTGGCGATTTGGGCGCAACCGATATTCTGCACGACATGTCGAATGATGTTTGGGTTGGTTCGCTTACCGGCGTTTTCCGGTTAAGCCATGCAAAGAAAAGCTTAGATGTACTGAACGAACAAAACGGTTTGCCTAACAATGTAATACAAAAGCTATTTGTCGATAACCAAGGGAATTTATGGGGCGGCACCTACCGAAGCGGTATGTTTCAATTAATCGACGGAATTTTTACCGGCTTTTCCTCTACCGAAGGTTTGCCTTCCAATACCATAGTAAGTATTGCCCAACTCGACGAAAATACCATTATAACCGGCGAAGAAAACGGCAATTTGAACCTCATTATCAATGGTATAGTTTCAGCATACAAACCGGCAATTCCGATACCGAAACAACGCTTAAAACATGTTTTTGTCGATTCTAAAAAACAAATTTGGGTAAGTACCTATGCCGGTTTAATCCGTTTGAGCGGAGCGAGCTCAAAAATATTTTCCGGTGCAGTCGGCTTTCCCGACGATTTGGTGAGACTAACCTTTGAAGACTCGGAAGGTAACATTTGGATAGGTACTAAAAATGCGGGCATTATTAAATTTGTTTCCGACCGCGAATGGAAAATTATTTCTACTTCCCAAGGCATGAGTTCGAATTATATAATGGATATAGCCCAAGACGAAAACAAAAATTTGATAGTTGGAACCATTAACGGTACGAATTTTTTGCGCGGCGATTCAGTTTTCAAGACCTTAACTATTGAAAACGGACTGCCTTCAAACTTTGCCTTTAAAGTTATTCCGGAAAAAAATAACCTTTGGATTGTAGGCAACGACGGATTAATTTATATAACTCCCGAAAAAGTAAGCGTAATAAATACAAATCAAGGGTTGCCGTTTAATTCGCTGTACGATTTTCAAGAAGATAACTTGGGCTACATCTGGATTCCGGGCGAAAAAGCTGTTTTACGGGTTGAAAAGCAACAATTGCTCGATTATTTTGAAGGTAAAATTAAAACGGTAAAACCAAAAATTTTTGGTAGAACCGACGGATTGAAAAACAGTCAGTGTATTGGTGCATCGAAGTCGTTTACCGATACGCAAGGAAATATTTGGATACCAACCCAAGGCGGCTTGGCAAGAGTTACCCCTTCGGAAACCGGCACTATTTCGATCAAACCTAAAATTTTGGTTGAAGGAATAATTACCGGAACCGATACACTTTTAGCTAAATCGGCATATGAAATTCCGCCCGGAACCAACCGTTTTACCCTATATTTTACCGCTTTCGATTATAAAGCGCCCGAAAAACTTAGTTTCAGATACAAACTTAAACCTTACGATAAAACTTGGATTCCGGCTACCGGCGAGCGTACCGCAGTGTACACAAATATTCAGCCCGGCTCGTACACATTTATTGTTGAAGCATTTAATGGCGAAGAATGGTTTGAACTCGATAAAGAAATTGCTGTCGAAATAGTTCCGGCTTGGTACCAATCGTGGTTATTTCGAATTTCTGTTTTGTTGGTTTTCTTACTTTCGGGTGCCGGATTTTATCAGTTTAGAATGTACCAAATAAGGCAGCGAAATTTATTTCTGGAACGTACGGTACAGCAGCGTACTGCAGAGGTTGAACAACAAAAAGCCGAATTAATGTTGCAATCGGCAAATTTAATGCAGGCAAACGAAGAAATTACCGCCAAAAACGATGAATTGGTACTTACTAACGAGCAAATTCATAAGCAAAGTACAATTATTGAGCGGCAGAACGACCATGTGCACCAAAGTATTCGTTATGCGCTTTCTATTCAAACGGCTATATTGCCCAATGATAATGCATTCGACGATTTATTTAATAAATTTATTCTATTTAAGCCCAAAGATGTAGTTTCGGGCGATTTCTATTGGTTTGCTCGCGAACGCGAAATAAACGGCAAACTTAAGTCGTATGCGGCGGTTGTAGATTGCACCGGACACGGAGTTCCGGGGGCGTTTATGGCAATGCTTGGGTATCAGAGTTTAAATACCATTGTATTCGATAAACGAATTACCAATCCGGCTGAAATTCTGGAAGCATTATCGGTTGAAATAACTACAATTTTGCACCAAACCGAAAACGATAACCGCGACGGTATGGATGTTTGCTTGTGCAGTTTTGAACGATTGCCCAACGGAAAACTATTGGTTGAGTATTCGGGAGCTAAACGTCCGTTGTATGTTTTTAATAAGAAGCGTAAAACAATAGCAGCTTACGAAGGAACTCGCAGGGCAATTGGCGGAAATTTGCGCAGTAACGCTAAGGTTCCTTTTTTAAGCTATTCGTTTGAAATAGACAGCGATAGCATATTGTACTTATGCTCCGACGGGTTTATACACCAGCCCGATAGTTCAAGAAAAGCAATGGGTTCCGTAAATTTTCTCGATTTAATATCGAATTTCGGAATTTACGAATTAGCTATGCAAAAAGAAATGTTTGAAAAAGCATTGGAAAAATACCGAGGGCATTCGCCACAGCGCGACGATATTACGCTAATTGCAATAAATCCGAAATAAGAAATTTGTGCAAGTATTGTTACATTCGAACATTTTTCTTAATTTTATTGCAATTTACTAAACATGATTCCTATGACACATAAATTGCCTGAATTGCCCTATGCAAAAAATGCATTGGAGCCGGTTATTACTGCCGAAACTATTGATTTTCACTATGGTAAGCATCATCAAACTTACGTAACCAATTTGAATAATTTGATCATTGGTACCGAGTTCGAAACTGCCGATTTGGAAACTATCGTTAAAAAATCGAGCGGTGGTATTTTTAATAATGCCGCACAAGTGTTTAATCATACGTTTTATTGGGAAAGTGTAACACCCGGCGGAACAAAATTGCCCGAAAGTGCACTTAGCAATGCCATTAATGCCACTTTTGGTTCGTTTGAAGCTATGATGGAGCAGTTTAATAAAGCTGCGCTTACCCAATTTGGTTCGGGTTGGGCTTGGTTGGTTAAAACTTCGGAAGGCAAACTCGAAATTGTACAAACTTCGAATGCAGGTTGCCCGCTAACCGATGGTAAAACACCAATATTAACCATCGACGTTTGGGAACACGCCTATTATTTGATGAATCAAAACCGCAGAGCCGAATACAT
>JFJP01038065.1_pt1 | contig 19935 bp, 11 predicted proteins | sample 431651 | NCBI WGS metagenome assembly JFJP01 (sample SAMN02602958, study PRJNA72255) | Microbial mat metagenome, whole genome shotgun sequencing project. | biome: fresh water; feature: sink hole; material: water; isolation source: purple microbial (photo- and chemosynthetic) mats found in...
CAGCAACTTCGGGGGAGGTGATTTTTCCGTCACCATCCTTGTCGCCTGCTAATTCAGGAGAAGTTATATCGCCATCGCCATTGGTATCACCAGCAATTTCGGGAGACGTTATTTTTCCGTCACCATCCTTGTCACCTGCTAATTCAGGAGAAGTTATATCGCCATCGCCATTGGTATCACCAGCAACTTCGGGGGAGGTGATTTTTCCGTCACCATCCTTGTCACCTGCTAATTCAGGAGAGGTTATATCGCCATCACCATTGGTATCGCCAGCAACTTCGGGAGCTGTAATTTTACCATCGCCATCTGTGTCGCCAACTATTTCAGGAGGAGTAATTGTTCCATCACCGTCCTTATCACCTGCTAGTTCCGGAAGGGTTATCTTTCCATCGCCATTTTTATCTCCGGCTATTTCAGGACTGGTAATTTTACCATCGCCATCTGTGTCGCCAAGAATTTCGGGAGAAGTTATTTTACCATCGCCATCAGTATCACCTGCAACTTCAGGAAGGGTAATCTTTCCATCGCCATTCTTATCCCCGGCTATTTCGGGACTGGTAATTTTACCATCTCCGTTTGTGTCGCCAAGGACTTCGGGAGAAGTGATTTTACCATCGCCGTTGCTATCACCGGCAATTTCGGGAGAAGTTATCTTATCATCTCCATTGCTATCACCAGCAACCTCTGGAGCAGTAATCTTCCCATCACCATTCGAATCTCCCACAATTTCAGGTACGATAATCTTACCATCTCCATCTGTATCGCCAGCAATTTCTGGCGACACAATCTTATTGTCCCCATTGCTATCGCCAGCAACTTCGGGTGCTGTAATTTTACCATCGCCATCCGTGTCGCCAACTATTTCAGGAGGGGTAATTGTTCCATCTCCATTGGCATCACCAGCTATTTCAGGTAAGGTAATCTTACCATCACCATTGTTGTCTCCTGCAATTTCGGGTAAAATAATTTTGCCGTCGCCATTGCCATCTCCTGCTATTTCAGGAGAAAGTATGTCGCCATCACCATTCGTATCCCCAACAATTTCGGGAAGGGCAATTGTACCATCGCCATCTGTATCTCCAGCAATTTCGGGAGTTGTTATTGTACCATCGCCATTCTTGTCACCGGCAATTTCAGGAGTTGTTATTGTGCCATCTCCATCGTTGTCTCCTACTTTTTCACCAGGATCCAATGTGCCATCACCATCTTTATCACCTGCAAATTCGGGAGTTTTTATTTCACCATCGCCATCGCCATCCCCGGCTATTTCGGGAGAGACAATATCGCCATCGCCATTCAGGTCGCCGGCAATTTCGGGCAACGTGATTGTTCCATCACCGTTGGTATCTCCTACTATCTCAGGGAGGGCAATGTCGCCATCGCCGTTGATATCGCCGGCAACTTCGGGTAATGTAATCCCTCCATCGCAATCGTTATCACCTGCCATTTCAGGGAACGTAATTGTTCCGTCGCCATCCTTATCTCCTGCTATAGAAGTGATTCTCAACACACCATTTACATACGAAAGTTCGTAATTATCGGCTACAGCACCCGCAGGAACAATATCGTAAACACCAGCAATACTTGCACCATCTGCAAGAGTGGTTGCCTGAGGTTGCGTTGTAAATGCCACAGAGTTTTCGCCAGTTACAAACCCGGTATAATTAAAAGTAAATGCAGGATTTTCAGAACCAACTACCTTATATTTCGCATCGGCTGTAATTGTAAGCGCCTTTTTGGTTATTACCAGCGCGCCATCAACTAGGCTAAAGGAGTAATTTTCGTCAGAACCTCCGGTTAATGAAATCGGGTATACCGCCACAGGACTGGTTTCGATTGCAGAAACTGCAATAACTGGCACCTCAGCAAGAGCCCCCTCATCTTCTCCATTGGCAAAACCTGCATATGTGAATGTTAAAGAAGGATTGGCTTCCCCATATACTTTCGCTTTATCTTCGGCGGTAACTATTAATTGCTTTTTATTAACAGTTAAGAGACCATCAGTAACCAGTATAGTGTAATTATCATCGGTACCTCCAATAAGTGTAATTGGATACGTTCCTACCACACTAAGTACATCGGCAATAGTTGAAACCACAGGTTCGCCCGAAATAACTGAAGCGTTATCGCCATTTACCATACCGGTATAGCTGATTGTAAGAGCCGGATTAGCATCTCCATAAGCTTTTTCCTTATCATCGGCTTTGGCAGTTATTTCCTTTTTAGTGACCGATAGTTTTCCAACACTATATGCAAAACTATAGTTATCATCTAACCCATTTGCAGGGGTAATGACATAATCGCCAACTCCGCTGATTTCAGTCGCCGCGGTAGTGCCGACAGGTAAGGTGTTAATTGCAGTAACATCTTCGCCATCAATAAATCCGCTGTATTGAAATGTAAAAGCAGGATTGGCTTCTCCATATACCTTGGTTTTATCATCGGTGGTAACCTGGATCTCTTTCTTTTCGACAGTAAGAACACCTTCTGCATAAAAGAATGTATAGAATTCATCTACACCTCCGGAAGCAGTAATGGAATAAGGACCGGCACTGCTAGCTTGTGTTGCCAGGGTTGATGCAACGGGCAATTGAGTCAATACCGTTTCGTCTTCACCAGTTACAAACCCGGAGTAAGTAATTTCAAACGGGCTGTTTGGCTGACCATACGTCCTGCTCTGGTTTTTGACAGTAACGGTAAGAGTTCTCAAATTAACTGTCAGATTGCCATTTACAAGGGTAAAAGCATAATTATCATCTGACCCGCCGGACAATGTAATTGGATACCCTCCCAGCGGACTGTTCAACAAAGCAGTTGTGGCAATTGATGGCGCAGTATTTAATACCGTTTCGTCATCACTGTTTACAAAACCTGCATATGTAATAGTAAGAGGAGGATTGGGATCCCCATACGATTTCCCCTTATCATCTGCCGTTGCAGTAAGTTGCTTTTTACCAACAGTTAATGTGCCATTCACATAATTAAACGAATAATTTTCGTCGGCAGCACCAGCAGGTATAATGGCATAAGTATTTACCCCACTGGTAGCATCAGCAACAGAAGTTGCAAGTGGTAGTGTTGCCAAACCCGTCTCATCATCTGTCCCGAAAAATCCTGAAAATAATACGGTAAATGCAGGATTTGCTTCACCATAGATCTTGCTTTTATCCTCGGCAGTTATGGTAAGTACCTTTTTATTGACCGTGAGAGACCCGTCGGTATAGGCAAATGAATAATTATTATCCACTCCACCGGAAGCCGAAATAGTATATACTCCTACATTACTTGTTTGAACTGCTGCAGAGCTTGCTGTTGGAGGAGTAGCTAATACCGATTCGGTTTCAACTCCCACAAATCCCGAATAACTTAATGTAAATGCAGGATTAATATCCCCATACGTTTTCAATTTATCTACTGCAGTTACTGATAATTCAGCTTTTGTTACAACCAACGGCTGGGTAACATCGGATGCCGCATTATAGTTGATGCTTCCGGTTTGAGAAGCCGAAATTGTAGCTGAGCCAACCGCGACAATATGAATTTTACCGGCTACTATCGTTGCAACAGATGTGTTATCGCTGGCATAGGTTACAGTAAGACCGGAATTGGAAGTTGCTCCCGGTGCAAAATCTGCCGTTCCATAAACCTTCGATGGAATCGCGGCAAACGTAATAGTTTGATTTAATTTCCCCACTGTAAATACCTGATCGACAGAGGAAGCCGCATTATAGTTTCCATTACCGGCTTGTGAAGCTGTAATCGTAGCAGATCCGGCACCGACAATATGAATTTTCCCGGAAACAATTGTAGCTACACTTGTATTATTGCTGGCATACGAAACTACTAGCCCGGAGGAGGAGGAAGCCCCCGGATCAAAATCAGCGTCACTGGGCAGTTTGGCAGGCAGCGCCCCAAATGTTATGGTTTGAGCAGCTTTATTCACTGTTAATGTTTGAGTGACAATAGATGCGGCACTGTAATTTCCGTCTCCTGCTTGAGAAGCCGTAATTACAGAGGTTCCTGCACCAACAATATGGATTTTACCCGACACAATGGTTGCCACACTGGTATTACCACTGGCATAGGATACTGTAAGTCCGGAACCGGAAGTAGATCCCGGATCAAAATCAACATCTCCGTATGCTTTTGCAGGAATAGCACCAAAAGTGATAGTTTGTGCTGACTTGTTAACTGTCAATGTCTGCGTAACATTAGATGCAGCATTGTAACTTGCATCTCCAGCCTGAGAAGCAGTTATAACCGATGTTCCGGAGCTGATTATATGTATTTTCCCCGAAACAATAGTCGCCACAGCAGTATTTCCGCTAGAGTAGGATACTGCTAGCCCTGAACTGCTGGTTGCGGATGGATCAAAATCGGCATTCCCAAAAGTTTTTGCAGCAATTGCCCCAAATGTTATGGTTTGACTGGCTTTGCTAACTGTTAATGATTGGGTTACATTGGCGGCGGCATTGTAATTTGCATTTCCAGCTTGCGATGCGGTGATAGTAGAACTGCCAACCCCAACAATGTGAATTTGACCGGATACTATGGTTGCAACAGCAGTATTTGAACTGGCATACGAAACTGTTAATGCGGAGCTGGCTGTAGCTCCCGGAGCAAAATCAGCATTCCCAAAAGTTTTAGCAGGTAACGCACCAAACGTAATTGTTTGGGAGTTTTTGTTAACCGTTAATGTTTGCGTAACATCGGCTGCAGCATTGTAGGTGGCATTACCTGCCTGCGAAGCTGTAATGGTAGATGCTCCTGCCCCAACAATATGAATTTGCCCGGATACAATCGTAGCAACAGCAGTATTAGAACTGGCATACGATACGGTTAAACCTGAGCTTGCAGTTGCCCCTGGCGCAAAATCGGCTCCTCCTACAGTTTTTGCAGCAATTGCGCCAAACGTGATTGTTTGGCTTTGCTTATTCACCGTAAGCGATTGAGTAACATTAGTAGCAGCACTGTAACTTGCATTTCCAGCTTGCGAAGCTGTTATTGTTGAAGAGCCAGGCCCTACAATATGAATTTTATTACTTACAATAGTAGCTACGGCAGTATTAGAACTGGCATATGATACTGTTAAGCCTGAGCTTGCCGTTGCTCCCGGGGAATAATCGGCATCTCCCACATTCTTTGCCGATAAAGCGCCAAAGGTGATTGTTTGGCTCATCTTATTTACGGTAAGAACCTGGGCATACGTCGCAGGGGAATATGTTCCATTCCCTGCCTGAGTGGCTGTAATTGTTGTTGTTCCTGCTCCGGTAATAGTGCAGGTAGAACCACTAATAGTTGCTACCGAAGTATTCGAGCTTGAATAAGTAACTGTCAGACCTGAGCTTGCTGTAGCCGTTAATGCAAATGCAGCATCCCCAAAATTCTTTGCAGCGAGTGCATTAAATGTTATGGTTTGAGAAGCAAGGGCTACAATCTGAGAGCTGAAACTAAGCAACAGACCTCCTACCTCCGAAGCAATGGTGCCTGCAGTATACGAAATATTGACTGTTCCATTGAGAGCCCTTCCCATGGTGAGCACAATGGTATATTTATCGCCGCTTTTAAGAGCAGCAGACGATATTGGAACAGCTCCTCCCACATCGGTAACGCCAAACTGAGCCTGTTTCCCTGTAGGATCGGCCATTAGGCGGTCGAACTGTAATTCGATGGTGGTAGTGGCCTTTGATGACCTTAAAAAATTGGGGGCACCTAAAGGAGATACGTTTCCTGTTTCGGCAACTACAGGCGAATCGCCCGTATTATCGTGAATTTTAAAACTGAAAGTACCTTTCCCGTTTCCGCTTGTCCCGGATGCTGCATAGATAACACGCATGCTTGCATCGGTAAGGGTAGTTGGTACTGTTGTTATTTGCGCCCCTCGCACTCCATTGTTATATTGATATAGGGCTCCAGAGACAGGCAAAACGGTAATTATAGCTGTTTTAGCGCTGGCATCCCCTCCGGTGTAAGAAAGGGTAACGGTGACATCCTGCGTTAGTTCAACATAATATGTTTGCGGAACAGCAGCCAACGGAGGTGAGGCACTGGTGGTGAACTTACGGATTTCGGACCAGGTAGTACCTGAGGCATTTATAGCCCACACAGCCCAATATTTTGTTACCCCGGTTCCAAAATCCGGCGGAGTATAATTGGTTGCCGTACCTGCCGGATAAGAAGTTGGAGTACTTAAGTCAGAATTACTGGATATTTGCAAGGTATACGATGTTGAATTTGTGGCTGCCGTCCACTGAAAGTTGGTTGTTGCAGCTATCGTAGCATTATTTGCCGGCGATACCAGACCAGGGATACCAGGGTATGGAACTGATTCAACAAGTAACACCCCTTCATAGGTAGCGTTGGAATTAAGGGTATATGTCCCACCGCCAGCAGTAAAAAGAAGGGCCTTTTCGCTATTAACCGTACCTAATGTATTGCAGGCATATTGAACCCCAATTGAACCGGTACTATTTTCAAGACCTATAGTTGCACTGCTTCCATGCGGACGATCGGCTGTTTGGTCTACAATACTCCGGTACTGAATCTGAACATTATTAGAACCTTCGTATAATATTGCCTGAAACGACCCCAAAAGGGTTGGCATATTATAAATGGTCATATTTGTCCACTGAACAATGAGCTTCCGATTGGGAGCAGCACCTACCACCTGGTAATAAATGGCCCCTGTTTCGTCAATCATAATGTCGTCCCAAAATGCACCAATATAATTATTAGGTGCAGTAGCTGCTGGAATGCAAGTGTTACTATATTCCGAACTGCCTGACCCAAATGTTATTAAGGCATTGGAGCTGACATAAAACTGTGTATAATTGGTCCCAAAATAATTGAAGGTAAAACCAATATTAAATGGCCCATAAGATTCGTCATCAATTTTGTCTCCTGTAGTATTTTTAAATGCAGTATTTGCCACATACGATGTTTCCGGAGGTAAGGCAATAGCCCTGCCAACAAAAGAAAAAAGGAAAAGTAATAAGAGTATTTTTGTTTTCATAAAATCCTGATTTGAATGAATAATGTAATTTCGATTGATGGATTAAGGATTTACAACCACGTTGCAGTTTGTGTACACCCGAAATGCTGATATTAGTTGATCTCCATCTGCATCTCCTTCCAAAACATCGCTATGAATTATAATAATGGAAGATGGAGAAAGCCTTTCTTTCCATTTTTCGAGTGACTGTCCAATATTTTCCATATCCCTAACAATAAGAGCCTTGGCATTAAATACCAACGCATTGGGCTTAGATTTTGCATAAATATGCACTTCATTGTAACTAGCATTGGCCAATGCCGCATAAATATGCTCCAGCGGATTTCCCACCAAAGGCAATATCAATAAATCATCTTGAGCTTGTTTGTCATTTGCCAACATCTGATAATCAGGATAAAGCTGATCAAATACCAACAGGCGCTTTACTGGTTCCTGTGCTCGAATACCTATCGTTAAAACTAAAAGGCATACAAACTGAATTGTTTTTAAAAAAGTGAATTTTCTTTCCATAAACATTACCCTCCTGAATCGTTAACTTATTGTTATTTATTATTTAATTATTTTCAATTTTTAAATACAACCTTTTCGACCTGCTTTAAAGAAAAAGCTTCGAAAATCGATTTAATTAAAGTTAAGAAGGTTTGTACTGTTTTTTAACTGGGGCTTTCCCCTGTTTTTAACCTGTGGAATCCGCGAGTAAAACAGGTGATGAATATCACCGTTACAGTGTTAAATTATTCATTAAAAATTGCTTACCTTAGAATAGCTAATACGTGAGATATGGAAAAGATTAACCTTTCATTGGTAGACGATCATCCAATGATTCTTTTGGGAATTCAAATTTCGTTAGAAAAGAAAAATGCAAAACATATTATAATCAATGAAGTTTATCCTACCGGAAAGGAAATATTGGATAACATTGAAAATACACTAACTGAGGTGGTATTAGTAGATTTATTGTTGCCTGACATGAATGGCTCGGAAGTTATCAGGGAATTATTAATCCTGAAACCTGCTCTTAAAATTGGAATTTACTCCAGCTACGAAGAACCTCAGGAAATAATTGCCGCTTTTGAAAATGGAGCTTTAGGGTATTTATCCAAAGCAGCTGGAGCAAAAGAATTAGTTGAATTTATTGAGGCAATTGCACAAGGTGAAAGGAATGTAAGGGGCAAAATTGCCGAGATTTTAATTGGCCAGTCGAAACCTGCTTTAAGCAAACAAAAAGAAGTGCAGCTAACCCAGCGTGAGCAGGAAATTATTGAATTGATAATTGACGGGAACAAAAACAGGGAGATCGCTGAAAAACTATGCATCTCAGAGCGCACCGTAGAGTTTCATCGTCAAAACATTTACTTAAAATTTAAGGTTACCAATGTATCAGGATTGATAAAAACATTCAACAACCAAAATAAATTAACCCTGCCATTAACTAATTGGTAAGGAAACCTGAACCGTTGTTCCAATCCCTTCTTCACTGTAAATGGCTAAATTTCCCCGATTTTTTGCAACAAAAATTTTGCAAATTGCCAATCCCAAACCAGTCCCCATTTCCCGCTCAGTTCCAACTCCGGGTCGGTATCTGCCGGTTTCGAAAATGACATCCAGCTTACTTTTAGGAATTCCAAGTCCATTGTCTTTTACCGTAAAACCTATCTGATTTTTTAAAGAAATTGTATTCACGAAAATTTCCCCTCCGGGGTGAGAGAATTTAATCGCATTCATAATCAAATTCCGTATTATAACCTCCACCATTCGCTCATCGGCAAAAGCCAAACTACCCGTCGGAATTGAAAAATTTATGGTGATATTTTTACTTTGAGCCATCGATTGAAGTATAGCAATATTAGAATCAAAGATCTTATTGAGATCGATAATGGATGGATTGAATGATAATTCCCCAGCCTGACTTCGCGTCCAATCTAACGTATTATCCATTAAATTATAAACCGATCGGGCAAGCTTTTTCAAACCAACAATTATTTTGTCTTGTTTCTCTTTTTCAAGATTGGGCGTATTCAAATAATCAATATACTGTTCAATATTTGCTACCGGCCCCTTTAAATCGTGCGCCAAAATGGAGTATATCAGATTTTTTGAAGCTGTTGATTTTTCGAGTTCATCCGCATATCGGTAGTTTACCATAAGCACACTCCCAAAGGCAATGCCCACCTGAGCGAACAATAAACTGCCATACATAATATTGTTGGCTATAGATGATTCAAAAAGATCGTTTTGTTTAAAAATAGCTATAAAAAATCCTCGCAATAATAATCCTACAATAAGAAAAAGTAGTAAATATCCATTCAGCCTTACTGCTTGCTTTAAGCCCGGAGAAACTGAACCAAATAATTCCTTTAATCCCATTAAGCTTATTGCTGCCATGATAACCGAGAAAAGTACCCTGCGAATAGTTTCATCGGGCACTACATAAATAAAAACAAACGTCAGCAACGCCAATAGTCCTGTTAAAAAAAGAAGAAGGTTCCACCGAATACCCTTTTCCATAAATGCCCAAACTCCAGCCACATAGAGAGATAAACCAAGAGCAGATGCAATGTTTGCTATAATAATCAGAAAATCATATGGAACAAATGAATATAATAGGAAAAATACCTGGCTAAAAGCGTTCAACAGGTTATTATAAACCCAATAGCCCGGCCCCTTAATGTTGACACTCCTCTTATATACAATATACATAAGGAGCGATAAAAAGAGGGAAAGCCCAAATGAAATCAGTGAGGCGGTTTTAATATCTAAAGGCATACTATTGATAAGTTAATCAACCTTACATATTTTTATACTTGTTTAATTCTGCCAAATGCTTGCGCGACATTTCCTGCTCTTTCTCCAACGCCCTCTTCCTGAATTTATCGTACTCAATTTTAGTTTCCTCAAGTAAATTCTTGCTTTCTACGGTAATTGCATTGCTCCTTTTAAACAGCATAAAAATAAAGACCAGTGCTAGCAATAGGGTGCAAATTATAATCAGCATTAACGAGGTATAGCTAGTCTTACTCAAAAGGATTCCAAGAAACCGCATACTGTTCTTTTCTTTCGAAAGCTCATCCAGCCTGGCTATGGTATTATTTAGTTCTGTGGTTAAAGAGTCTAAACTGGTTTTACTGGCAGCAAGCTTCTTTTGACCTTCATTTATGTTCGATTTTAAGGAATTGAGCGAATCTAAAACATGCTTTTTCAGTGCATATAGCCATCCTTCCTTAACAACCCTGGTATCCTGGTAAGGAGAAGATTTTTCAATCACAAACTTAAACTGGTTGTCAATAGTTCCCTTATCGAGCGAAAGTTTCGTTTCTGTTTCCTGAGCCAATACATTGCCTAAAAAAAAAGATACAATAAGCAATAACCCAACTGACCATATTCTATTTTGCATTACCATAGGTGAAATATTTATGAAATAATTAATTCTAAAGGTACATATATAACCCCTTTAACGTAGGCGTCCCTAAAAAATTACATTCAGAGATCGTATTCATTTATCTTACCATTTTTCAAAAAGTAACCCGGGCAATATGTTTCCATTAATTAATCAATATACGAATTATTATTTTTTCTACCATACATTATCCATTTTCGCGTTGTTAATAGTTATTAAACCAATAAAAGAAATGATTTTTCTATTTTTGTTGGAGGCAATATTGCCAAAAAGGCTGATAAAATATATGGTTTCATTAAAATTGTTGTCCGGTAAAAAGTTATTATTTTTTTACAAAAACATGTAATACAAATGATTACAAACAGATCGCCCCGCTTGGGCTTATTTTTGACGCGTATATTTTTTACTACATACAGGACGTCGCTACACGACTAAAAAAAGCAGCGTTGCTGCGAACTGTTTGTAGACAAACGAATACAACAAATGGCTCTTAGCTGCATAGCGGCGACCTGTTTTTTACCGGACAATAGTGTTTCATTAACTAAAATCTAATTAATTATTCTATATATGAAATATTTTTTCACAATAATTACACATTCGTGCTTACTCTTATTATTCCCTTCCTTAATTAATGGCCAACAGGAAGAAGGATTAGCAGGCAATTTTAAATACTCCCCAAAATGGTGGCAATCGACAGTTAATTTACCAAATAGTGCACGAAAAACAGTTGTTGGTAAGGAAGGACAATTACTTTATGAATTTCCTATATCGAATGCAGATACAAAACCGGAATCCAATTACGGCTATTCCTTACAAATAGCCTTTAATCCAGGCGAAAATGTTACCTGGAAAAACCAACAATTATTTAATCCTGAAGTGCCTCTTGTAATTACAAAAAAAGAATTTGGAAACCTTCTGATAGAGGAGGAAGTTTTTACCGTGGCTCCCTTATTTTTTGGAGAAAACGACACTTCCATTGCCGATTATTTGGGTAAATCTATCCAGGGGAATATCAACGGACTTCCGGGTAACGAAATAATAATTGTTACACTTGAAAACAAAAGCAATTCCCCTATTCTATATTCACCTTTGCTGCGTATTAGTTCTGCCTATCCTATAATAACGGATACCTGTAAAAGGATGGTTTCTGTTTCAAATTTCATTCGGATAACTACTCCTTACCCAATTTCCGAAACAATAAAAGAGAATAATCAAAAGCAGCAAATCACAACGCTTGTTGTTAAACCTATAAATATTGAACCTGGCCAACGCGTAAAACTAGCCTTTGGCATAGCCCAGGGACATACTGCCCTCGATTGCCCCTCGAATATCGAACAAGCTTTATTGCTTCATAAGCAATCAATTCAATACTGGGAAAACCTTACTTTACCCTATAATAAAATAGTAATTCCCGACTCTGGTATTCAACAGCTATTAAATGCCTCTATCCGAAACATATATCAAAGTTGCGAATTAGAAAAAGGTGTTTCTGTTTTTAAAACCGGCCCAACCTCTAACCGGCAGTCATATCTTGCCGATGTTCCTTTTATCCTGAATGCGCTTACATTTTTAAATCAAACTGCTACGGTTAAGCCGGCTCTGGAATCAATGTTAAAGCTCCAGAATGCCGATGGCTCGTTTATGCAACACGAAAAAGACTGGAAAGAAACGGGTTTTGTATTGTGGTCTATGGCTAACTATGCCAGGTTGACAGGAGATAAGCAATGGCTTGAAACTTATTGGGGCAGCTTCGAAAAAGGGTTTAACTTCTTATCCGATCTGCATAAAACCACTTTAAAAGATACGAAATCCCCCAGCTTTGGATTGCTTCCACCGGGAGGAAAAATCAATACGGTTGGCGCTGATTACAGCTATACTTATTGGGCACTGACCGGAATGAATTCGGCAATAAGCGCTGCCCGATGGATTGGTCGTAACGGCCAGGCAATGAAATGGCAGAACCTTTACGATGAATTTTTTAAAAGCTTTCAGGAATCGGCCAATAAGAATATGAAAAAAGACGCATCGGGAAATTCCTATCTTCCGGTTCGTTTGGGAGCCGATAAAAAACCAATACCCCCAAAAGCGCAGTGGGCTTTTTTGAATGCCGTATACCCCGGTAAATTATTTGACTTAAACGACCCGATATTAACCGGGAATCTGAAAATGCTTGCCAAAAATGAGAAAGAAGGCCTTTTGTTCAATACCGGATGGGTAAATAATGGAATTGTCAATACAACAGCTTCCGATTACGCGCATGCTTTGCTCTGGACTGGCAAAGGACAGGAAGCCGCAAAAAAACTTTATAGCCTTGCCAACCATGCTTCGCCTGTTTTCGCCTGGCGCGAGATTCAATTAAGTGCTGATTCGAACGAACCCATAATCAGCGGCGATATGCCAAATAACCGCATCAGCGCTGAATTTATACGACTTGCCCGAAACCTGATTGTGCTGGAACGTAGCAATGATCTTCATCTGCTCGAAGGAGTTCCTGCTGAATGGACAAAGCCAGGAAAAGAAATCCAATTAAATGGTGTGTTAACTGATTTCGGGCTGCTCGACTTTAAACTTAAAATAGCCAATGATGGCAATACCGCTACAATCGATTTGAATTTGGATTCGTCCAACCGTCGGCCTCCGTTACGAACAATCCTTCACCTCGAAGGGATTACCGGAAACCCCGCCACTATGGAACTGGAATTAAAACCAAATCTTCATAAAATACTTAACCTAAACTAATCGCAATGAATACTAAGACAAAAGTCAAAATCGCCAACCTTACCATTTGGATAATGGTAATTACCGTTGCATTAATCATTCTTTGGTTTATTGGTTTTGCAGTTTCCAACACCTTCGACCTTACTGTCTTTACAAATCGTACCGAAAACTTCTTAATGTCGATGCTGGCAATTGCCGGGGTTTTGATTGTTTGTTCCAGCTTTTTAAACATAAGCATCAATATTAGTATTGTAGCCGATTCGAAAGTCCCATTGCTCGATTTGGATGAAAAGAAAAGCTTTGCAGGAAAACTCGCCGCAATTTCAGTAGGCACAATTGCGTTGGTTGTCATTTTTCTGTTCCTGGGTGATAAATATACCCGCGAAAGAGTTAAATCAGCGCTTATATCCGAAAGCGAAGAACTGGTTAAGCAGCATCAGTCGTCCTTGCATTCACTGGCCATGGCCTTAAACGACACTTCCTTAACCGACACCATTCCTGTTATAGTAAATAAACTCGAAAATATTAAAGAGTCTGTGGGAACTATTCACCTCATTGTTGCTGAAAAAGACAGTAACGACCTTTTTTATTATTCTTTCGACGGTTATTTGCCCGATGAAGGAACGGTTGAAAGCTCCTCCTATAAATGTAATAATGAAGAATCTGTATTTTTTGAGCAGGTATTCGCCGGTCAAAAAAAAGACCCTTTCTTTATTAAGGTGAAAAAAAATTATACCTATTTCATTCCCATTGTAAATGGTAATAAAACATTTATCCTGAGTTTTTCCAAATACCAATCGAATGGTTATGCCGGATCGTAAATAATGATTATTAACAGCTTTTTTTAAGGGGTATTTTTTCAGAACGAAAATATTGAGTACTTTAGCGCAAAATATTTAAAGAAGGAAGCTGCTTTTTGAATTTAATACCCGAAAATAGATATGACTCGCCAGGAATTTGATACCCCTTTAATTAAGTCTGACACCGTTGGAACTTGGACTTTTTTCATTATTCCTTTTAATGTGGAGGAAGCATTTGGACAAAAAAACCATGTAAAAGTAAAAGGGTCGATTAATGGTGTGGAATACAGGTCTTCACTGGCGCCAAGAGGTGACGGGACACATTATATGGTAGTGAGCAAAACCATTCTGGAATTAGCCGGTCTTAGCCGGGGCGAAACGATTCATGTGATGATGGAACCTGATATGGAAGAACGGATAGTGGAAGTACCCGAACTTTTTAAGAAGATATTTGAAGAAAATGAAGAAGCTGGGTTAGTTTTCGAAAAGCTCTCATATACCCGCCGTAAGGATTTTGTAGATTTTATTATGGATGCAAAAAAGGAAAGCACCCGCGAAAAACGAATCATTCAAATGCTTGCTGAAATTGAAAAGCTCAGACGAAAAAAAAGGTATGTTTAATTCTGCTTTTTAAAATATAACGCAAATTCGGCACCTGTTAGTTTATCAGTTTTTCATACACCACCACATCTAACAGCCGGTTGTATTTAAGCCCCACTTCTTTAAAGTGGGCACATTCCCAGTATCCAAATTTTTTAAATAGCTCTATACTGGTTTCATTTTCCGAACAGATTACCCCAAGCAATGCATGGAATTTCTTTTGCTTTGCAATTTCTTCAATATATAGCATCGCTTTTCGGCCAATACCTTTTCCAATCCATTCGGGGTGAAGATAAATAGTCACTTCGGCAGTATAATCGTAAGCCTGGCGAGGTTTGTAGTACCCCAGGATTAAATATCCGGCTACCTGATCCTCATTCCCCAAAATTGTATAAGAGCAAAATCGTGGATTCTTAAAAAAGAGTATGGAACGCATTTCTTCATCATCCAGCGCCTCTGCATGAAAGGTTACTGTAGTGTTTAAAACATAATAATTATAGATGTCGCGAATAGCCGAAACATGATGTTCCTCAGTTGCTGCAAATTTCACTGCTGCTTCCATGTCCTAAAAGTTCTATGATAAATACGTGCACAAGTTAACAGTTAGATTTTTATAAAAAGCTCATCGTACAAAAAAGTTTCTAAACTTATTTTGCATTGAATAGACAAGAAACTTATTGCATGCAATCTTGCGAGTCATGTACAACCAGAATTCCGGCTTTTCCAAAGACCTTTCATAGATTCTATTTTTAATACACGCTATTCTAATATGGAATATCGTAATTTCGCAGATCACTGTTAAAACTGCATTCTATGGTATCATTCGAATCCATTTGCAAATCTGCCATCCCTATAATAAAGGAAGTTGGGAGCTACATCCGAACCGAAAGGACCTTGTTTGACGTTACCACCGTTCAAAATAAGAGTGCCCGCGACCTGGTTTCTTATGTAGACCAAACGTCTGAGAAAATGTTGGTTGAAAAGTTGTCCAAACTTTTACCCGAAGCTGGTTTTATTACCGAAGAAAAAACTACCGAAAAAACGGGAAAACTCAATTGGATAATCGATCCTCTGGATGGGACTACCAACTTTATTAAAGGTTATCCAGTATATTCATCTACCATTGCTTTAGCCGAGGGTAATAAGGTTTTGCTGGGAATCACATACGATATTCCCGAAGATAAATGCTATTATGCCTGGGACGGCGGAGGGGCATTTTGCAATAACGAGCCTATACATGCAAAAAAAACAGCCGAATTAAGCAATGCATTAATTATTGCCGGCTACCCCTATAATATGGATAACCTTACGGAACAATATTTTGGCCTGATCCGTTACTTATATGAAAATTCCCTGGGAGTCCGCACTACCGGTTCTGCCGCGATGGATATGGCTTATGTAGCCTCGGGACAAGCTGACGCTTATGTGCAATTTAATATCTATCCCTGGGATATTGCTGCTGGATATTTATTGGTTAAAGAAGCCGGTGGCTTCGCTACTAACTTTAGCGGAGCAGATGATTTTAATTGCCGGGAGATTATTGCATGCGGCCCTTTTCACAAAGAACTGCTAGAGATTACAAGAAAATTTTTATGCTGATAATCCAATGTCGCTTATACAGTAGAAATTTCAATACTTAACTTGCGCTTCTGCTTAATTGCAAAACTGGAATCCAGAGCGTTAGCATGGATTCCAGTTTTATTAAACCAATCGGTGTATTTAACTTTTCTTCTTTTTAGTTTTAAAGAAATCGACCATTTCAGTAAGCTGCTGCGCTTGCCCTGAGAGTTCTTCCGAACTGGTAGCAATATCTTCCGCCAAGGAGGCATTTTGCTGTGTAACCTGATTAAGTTGTTGAATGGTATTGTTTATAAGCTCGGCGCCACTACTTTGCTCCATGCTCGATGCAGTAATCTCCTGCACCAATTTTGCAGTTCTTTCAATCTCGGGAACCAAATGTTCTAACTGAGATCCTGCTTCCTGAGAGGTTTTTACAACTGACCGCGACAATTGATCAATTTCGTCGGCCGCTACTTTACTGCGTTCGGCCAGTTTGCGAACTTCGGCGGCAACTACCGCAAAACCCTTCCCGTGTTCTCCTGCCCGAGCCGCTTCTACAGCAGCATTCAATGCAAGTATATTGGTTTGAAAAGCGATGTCGTTAATGATGGAAATTTTGGCAGCAATATCATTCATCGAACCAACTGCCGAAACTGTGGCAGTACTTCCAGCCCTTATTCCGACTGCAGCGCTCTGGGCAATTTTTTCGGTTTGCCCTGCATTATCGGCATTTTGCTGAATATTAGATGCCATTTCTTCCATTGCCGATGAAAGCTCTTCAACAGAACTGGCCTGTTCGGTTGCTCCTTGCGACATGTGCTGCGACCTGCTGCTCAAATTTTCGGAGGCTGAATATATACTGCGTGAGGCAGTTATTATATTCCCAACTATTTGCTGAAGGTTATCCCTCATTTTTTCTACCGATTTCAATACATGGGTGGTCTCATTGTTGCCATCAATATGGATCGCAACATCGAGGTTGCCATCTGCAATTTCTTCGGTGCTTCTGATTACATCTTTTAATGGCCCTGTTAAACTTACGGTCAGTAAATAGGCACTTATTAAAACTACCGATAAAATTAAAATAAAAATAATACTGGTGGATGTGTAAATATTTTTACCCATAACCACCGACTTTTTATAATCGTTTTCAGTAGTGGCAAGAAACAAGTCGGTATATTGGTTCATGGCATCCCTCATGAGATCAAAAACAGGGATATATTCAGAATTATAAATTGCCTCTGCCTGGTCAATTTGCTGCTGATTTAACAATTCAACCAAATTGCCTGTAATTGTTTTCAACTTATCATAATTCGATCGGAATATCGTATTAATCCCATCCTGCTTTTCTGCCACGGCCATGTTAAATAATTCATAGAATTTAGAGTATCGTGTGTCTATCTGGCCCAAATTTTCAGTAACATCTTTCGTAAGTTTTGCGACCGCATCAATATTGACACGATTGGTCGCACTAAAAGCTTCGCTTATTGCTAATCGTGACTGATATGCATCTCTATCGGCTTCGATAAGCCGATTCATCCCAACAAAATGATAATTATAAAGGCCATCACTAATTTTCCGAAGGGTTTTCAAATCCTTAAATGTAAATAACATATTTACCAGGTTTAGCAAAATAATTATTGCAAAAACAAGAATAAACCTGTTCCGAACCGACACATTTTTAAAAATTGTTCCCATATAAATAGATTTAAAAAAAATCCTGTACATACTTAAATTTAAGGAGAAATTTCGGTATTAAAATTTCATTTCAGAAATTTAAATTCCTATTAAAAAAGCATCTTTAGTATTCGAGTGAGAATCGCATAAGCGAGACAAAACAATTTTTAAATAACCCTGCCCCTGGGTTTAGAATATATTGTAAACTGGGCTGAATAGAGTATTTCCTGCCAAAATCAAATTTATAGGTTGCTTCTAATGCTGTTTCCGAACGTTTTGGAATTTGATAGGTTTGACAAAAGGCTTTTCCCATTGAGGTGTGAGCAATGGCAACCCCCAATTCGTCGTAATACCGGTTCGAAATAATTCCGTGGTAGCGTAAACCTGTTCCAACATAATATGCTACCTGGTTAAACCGCTGGGGAGTAATGCCCCCCTGAAAATAAAGGCATAGTCCTCTCCCTGCATGAAGGCTCCTGTTAAAAAGGGCCTGATCTACAATTGCATAAATTCCAAAATTACCTTTATGAAAAGTAGATGTGTCGGTATAGTTTAGAAATGTACCAGTATGATAATAGCTGCCCAATTTGTATGTTCCTGAAATTTGTCCGTCCAGATACCGGTTATATTCCACCTCAGCAATTGAAAAAGCGCCTTCTTTCGAATTTATATTCCATTGAAGATTAAACCTGTTCGTTTCAAAATTCCCCGGGTCTCCATCGTAAACAGCAAATTTATAAACAAGAGTATTCCCCGATTGATATTTTAAAAGTAAACATGGAGCAGCAACCGGATAAATCGAAACAGGCATGTTAAGCGAAATACTGGGAACAATACCGAATGAGCTATTGATGAATGTACCGCCATATTTTGTTCCAACAAACTCTGTATTCAGGTCGTGCTGACCAATTAAAAATGAAAAATTACCAATTCCCTGCATGTAATAAAATTCATATAATCCCGTGTAATCGCCAGCATCGATATTAGACAGCACCTGTAAATCTCCGGAATAATTTTCGCTCATACCGTTCCCATGGGCATTGAGCCCATGCACAAAGAAAATGCCTCCTTTCCACCATCCTGCGGCTTCAGAATCAAATTCGATGGAAAAATCTTCCATACCCAAATACGTATATCCTTGTTTAATACCTCCGGTAAAATTGTAAATAAAATCGCCGGTAACCTTGGTTGAAAAAGAAAAGGCATCACTCACCCTGCTTTGCCCAAAAATATCGGCTGCAATGCATAAGGAAAATAAAAAAACTGTATAACTCTTCATATCATTTCAAGTTGATCACAATATTAAGTTACGATTTTTTTTGTCCAATAAAAAGCTTTTAGGCCTGACAACAAGTTTTTGGAAAATAAATTCGTTCACCAATACTTTAACATTTCAAACTTAAACTTATTGGAAAGTTAGGAGATGCCTATAAATACTCCTCATTTGCTATAAAGCGTCGTGAATTTTCACCATTAACTTATTTGTCTGTTTCCAGCTTAAAGTCCTTTTAAAATATTGTGTATCCATTCATTATTGAAGCTTCTTTAAAAATAGTATTAGTTCTTTAACAGATTAGATTTTCTCTTTTAAAATCCCGAATGGGATTTAATTTGAATAGCCCCGCATGAAATGCGGGTATAACAAAACACGAACTTTCCCACAACCACAAAGGGATTGAATTTCAAAGAATATATTTTTCATCAAATTCTATTCCGTGTTCTGTAAGTAAATCAGTTAGCTCTTCCTTAATTGTTTTTATATGATGATGTGCTCCTGATTTTTTAAAATTTGCACTAAGTGTTGTTTCCCTATTCCAGGTACTAAATACAACTTTGATATGCGATTTGAGTATAGGTGCTCATCTTAATTTATATTTAACCCCTTCGGGTTTTGTTTATACATACTACTATATTACACCGGTTTTACCGGTGGCTATTCATATTTAATCCCTTCAGGATTAATAATAGTATGGAATACAAAAAAATTATCAATTTATTCAACCGCATCTCCAATGCATTCAGAGGGTCATGCAAATATTGATAAATGTAATTTTACCTGGCATCACCAAATGGGCTAATTTGTCAAAGTTCCTATGTTTGTAAAATGACAAATGCGATAGTAATAGCATAAGCTAAAGAGTATTATTTTAGAGGTTCACAAACTTTAACAA
>JFJP01001919.1_pt1 | contig 19933 bp, 21 predicted proteins | sample 431651 | NCBI WGS metagenome assembly JFJP01 (sample SAMN02602958, study PRJNA72255) | Microbial mat metagenome, whole genome shotgun sequencing project. | biome: fresh water; feature: sink hole; material: water; isolation source: purple microbial (photo- and chemosynthetic) mats found in...
CGCTGAGCAAACTTGGCGCGGCGGCCATCATTTCGGTCGCCTCGGTCGGTGGCATTCGGGCCGATCTCAAGCCGGGTGATTTGGTGATACCTCACCAGATCATCGATTACACCTCTGGCCGGAAGTCGACCTTCCACGATGGCTCTGATAACACCGCCACGCATATTGACTTCACCGAGCCCTATGATCGTTCCCTGCGCCAGAAGCTGATCGTGGCGGCCAAGGAGGCTGGGGTTGAAGTGAGTCAATCAGCCGTTTATGCAACAACGCAGGGGCCGCGCCTCGAAACGGCAGCCGAAATCAATCGCTTTGAACGGGATGGAGCGGATGTGGTTGGCATGACCGGGATGCCGGAAGCCGTTCTTGCGCGCGAATTGAGCGTGCCCTATGCGGCAATCAGCGTCGTGGCGAACTATGCCGCTGGCCGCTTTGACAGTCGCGACGGCATCAGCTTCGGATTGATTCAAGGGGTGTTGCACGAATCGATGGTCCACGTGCGCACCATCATCGAGAAAGTGGTGGCCTGTGGCGATTAGACCTGTCCTGAGAATGGGCGATCCGTGCCTGTGGCAGCAGGCGCAATCGGTTGATACCTTCGACGCGCCGCACCTTCACGCCCTGATTGCCGACATGGAGGAGACCATGCTCAGTCTTGACGGTGCAGGTCTTGCGGCGCCACAGATCGGTGTCAGCCTGCGCGTTGTTATTTTCGGCTTCGACGACAATCCGCGCTACCCGGACGCCGACAGCGTCCCCTACACAGTACTGATCAACCCCGTTCTGACTCCGCTTTCCGAAGAAATCGAAGAAGGCTGGGAAGGTTGTCTTTCGGTTCCGGGAATGCGCGGTCTGGTCCCTCGCTGGTATCGTCTTCGCTATACCGGCTTCGACCAGTACGGAAAGCAGATTGACCGGATAGTCGAAGGATTCCATGCGCGCGTGGTCCAGCACGAATGCGACCACCTCGATGGAATCCTCTACCCAGCGAGGATCAAGGACTTCCGCTGCTTCGGATTCACGGACGAATTGGACGCGCCGAGTGATTGTGATTCGCCAGAACCCGCATGAATATTGGCTTCTGGAACGATTGATGCGTAGACCGCCATTTGGCGGGGCTTTCAGCCCCGAATGGTTTGTGGATGCGGTCTGGCTGATTCTTGCACGTATTTGGAATGCTCCTTCGCGTGCGCCTATTCTTATTCTGCCCAAGAGTCGTTTTTGGGTAGTGGTTGTATTTTCATTTCCGCTTCAGCATTTCAGCTGATTCAATAGTTCAGTCTCGAGCTTGATCCGGCTGGCACTCTCGCCAAGATCTCCGCCCGTAATCAAGAACGTATCCTCAACCCGTTCTCCAAGTGTAACAATCTTCGCCGTGTGCAGATTGGCCCCATGTGCCGCCAGCGTCATGGCCACGGTGTAAAGAAGACCAGGGCGGTCGGCAGCACTGACCGAGAGGACAAAGTAAACACCTTTTTCGTCCGCCTGGATGGTGACCAGCGGTTGAATCGGAAAGTGCTTGACCTGGCGCGAAATCCGTCCACTGGCCGGAGCTTCCGGCTTGCCGCAACGGGTGAGGCGGTCGGTCAGTTCATGTTCGATGTACTGGATCATATCTCGATCCTTGTCGCGCCCGCTGACGTCGAGCAGCATGAAGCTGTCAAGCGCATAACCGTGGCGCGTGGTGTGGATCTTGGCGTCCATGATGTTGAAGCCGGCGCGGCTGAAGAAGCCGACCATGCGCGCGAACAGGTCGCGCTGGTCGAGCGTGTAGGCCATGACTTCGATGCCGTCGCCGTGAGGGTTGATGCGCGCCTTGACCACCGGCTGCTTGCTGTCAGTGCGGTAGTGCAGGGCGCGGGCGTGCCAGGCGATTTCTTCGGTCGAGTGGCGCAGGAAATAAACGGTGTCGAGTTGGTTCCACAGGCGCTCGTGTGCCTTTTCCGGAACCGCGTAATAACGCAGCAAGCGGATTGACTCCTCCTGCCGTTCCTGAATGATGCCCTGCATGACAGGAACCTGTCCGCCGGAGTTCAGCAAGCGTCGCGTCTGGTTGAACAGCTGCTCGAACAACTGACCTTTCCAGCTATTCCAGACCTTGGGGCTGGTGCCGCGAATATCGGCGACGGAGAACAGGTAGAGCGCCGTCAGGTGGCGTTCGTCCTTGACGGTCGCTGCAAAGTCGCTGATTACATCTGGGTCCGAGATGTCCAGTTTCTGTGCAACGCTCGACATCAGGAGGTGTTTCCCCACGAGCCAGACAACAAGTTCGGCATCTTCCTCAGTCAGGCCATGGCTGTTGCAGAATTCCTGCGCATCGACCATACCTAGTTCTGAATGCCCACCGCCGCGCCCTTTGGCGATGTCGTGGAAGATGGCGGCCATGTAAAGCAGCCAAGGTCGATCAAAGTTGCTGATAAGTTGGCTGCAAAACGGGTATTCATGGGCGAATTCGCTCTCTGAGAAGCGGCGCAGGTTGCGCAGAACTCGCATGATGTGCTGATCGACAGTGTAGGCATGAAACAGGTCGTGCTGCATCTGACCGACGATCGCGCCAAAATTGGGCAGGTAGCGACCAAGAATGTCGAACTGGTTCATGCGCCGGAGTTCATGCAGCACGCCTCGCGGCGCCTTGAAAAGCTGGATGAAGTGTGTCTTGTTTTCCGGATCGTTCCGGAAACTGTCGTCAATCATGTGACGGGCACGCCAAAGGGCGCGTATGGTTCGTGCCGTCATGCCTTTCAGCTCGGAGTGCCGCTGCATGATCAGGAATGACTCGATAATCGCGCCGGGCGTTTCGTTGAACACGTCTTCGTGCGCAACATCGAGTAACTGGTGCGAATTCTGGAAGCGCTCGTTGATGCGCTGTGGCGTCTGCTCCGGCGACGGAAAAATCGCTGCTCCGAGGTTTTGCAGCAGAATCGTATTGAGCTGAGTGATCGTTTTCGCTGTCCGGTAGTATTCCTGCATCAGCTGTTCGCTGGCGCGGCGCGTGGGTGTCGCCTCAAAACCAAGCTGCTCGGCGAGTGCCGTCTGGTAGTCGAACAGCAGCCGATCTTCACGACGACCGACATGAAGATGCAACTGGATTCTCAGCCGTTGCAAAAACCGTTCGCGCCGCTCCAACCCCAGTTGCTCCTGGTGCGTGATGAAATTGTGGCGTTCGAGGTCTTTCCAGCTATCGCCATACCCGGCCGCCTGGGCGATCCACAGAATGCTTTGCAGGTCGCGCAGCCCGCCAGGGCTTTCCTTGCAATTGGGTTCAAGGCTGTAGGGCGATTCCTCAAAACGCAGATAGCGCTCGTCCTGTTCCATCCGCTTGGCGTGGAAAAAGGCCTGCGGGTCAAGCTGCTTCTTGAAGGCTGACTCGAATTTCTCGAACAGCGCGGTATTTCCGATGAGCAGTCTGGCTTCAACGAGCGCGGTCTGAACCGTCAAATCGCCCGCCGCTTCAGTCAGGCAGTCTTCGACTGTACGCACGCTGTGGCCGATTTCCAGCCCGATATCCCAGAACAGGCTGATCAGCTGTTCAAGCAGCTCTGCAAGCCGCGCGTCCGGCGTTTGTGGAAGAAGCAACAGCAAATCGATGTCGGACGCGGGGCAAAGTTCGCGACGACCGTAGCCACCAACGGCGACCAGCGCCAATGAGTCCGGAAATTTGACTTCACACCATAAGTCCCGTAACAGGCCGTCGATCAGTGCGCTACGCTCGTTCAGCAGAAAAAACGGGTCGGGATTGGCAAGGTATTGTTCACGAATGGTGGCCTGGCCCAATTGCAGGCGGGATTTGTAGCGGACAAGCAGTTCGTTGCGGGCGTTGGTGTCGAGGTTCATGCGGACAACTTGATCCAGTCTGGCGGCATGCGTGCGCCTTCGGAAAGAGTCAGCACTTCAAACCCCGTTTCGGTGACCAGAATGGTGTGTTCCCATTGCGCCGACAGACTGTGATCCTTGGTGACGATCGTCCAGCCATCGGCCAGTTCGCGGATCGCCGCCTTGCCGGCGTTGATCATCGGCTCGATAGTGAAAATCATGTTAGCTTTCAGCTCAAGACCAGTGCCTGCCTTGCCATAGTGAACGACCTGCGGGTCTTCGTGGAAACGGGCGCCTATGCCGTGGCCGCAAAATTCACGCACGACCGAGTAGCCAGATTTCTCGGCGTACTCCTGGATGGCTTGGCCAATGTCGCCGAGATGCGCTCCCGCGCGGACCTGGGCAATACCAATCCAAAGGCATTCAAAGGTGACTTCGCACAGCCGTTTGGCCTGAATCGAAACATCGCCAACCTGAAACATGCGGCTGGTATCACCGTGATAGCCTTCCTTGATCGTGGTGATGTCCAGATTGACGACATCGCCGCTCTTCAATTGCTTGTCGCCGGGAACGCCATGGCAGACCTGATGATTCACCGAGGTGCAGATTGACTTCGGATAGGGTTTGTAGCCTGACGGTGCGTAGTTGAGCGGGGCCGGGATGCAGCCCTGAACGTCCACCATATAGTCGTGGCAGAGTCTGTCGAGTTCGCCGGTCGTGACACCTGGTTTGACGAAAGGGGTGATGTAATCAAGCACCTCGCCGGCCAGGCGACCGGCGGCGCGCATTTTTTCGATTTCATCAGGAGTTTTGATAGTAACGCTCATTTTCTTGGATGCCGGGCGAATGGAATGAAGGGACGAAGGATAAGGTATGGAGGCTTCTTAGGCAATTTGCGGATTCAATGGTTCGGGTCAAGCCTGCAGCAAAAATACGGTCGGCCGGCGGTCAATGTTCGGCAACTCTTGTCGACGCCATTCGACGGCAGATCGCATCACGATTTTTTCGCTGTCCAGCGTAAGATCGGTGGCGACGCAAATTCTCGTGGTCGGCGCACAGGTAGTGATCAGGGTTTCCAGCATCTGCCGATTCCGATACGGCGTTTCTATGAAAATCTGCGTTCGCTTTTCCTGGCGCGAATCTTTTTCCAGGTCTTTAAGCCTTTTTTGCCGCAGATCATCCTTTGCCGGCAAGTAGCCGTGGAAGGCGAAGTTCTGGCCTGACAGCCCTGAGCCCATCAAAGCAAGAAGAATGGACGAAGGTCCGATCATCGGCAGAACCTGGACACCTTCCTTGTGTGCCAAGGCGACCAGATTGGCACCTGGGTCAGCAACGGCCGGGCAGCCCGCCTCGGAGATCAGTCCAATGTCGATTCCGGCCAGAAGCGGAGCCAGAAGGGCAGGAAGGGTATTGGGCGACGTATGTTCGTTCAGTTCGTGGATATCGATTTGCTGCAAAGGGGTGTCGGACGGGAGCGACTTGAGAAACGCGCGAGCCGACTTGGCGTTCTCTGCAACGAAATGCGTCAACTGTTTCGCGCAGTCGCGAACCGGCTGCGGCAATACGGCATCAACCACTGACGGACCTAGCGGCACGGGAATTAAAAAGAGCCGCCCTTTATTCATAATTTACTTTAAGTTTAGTTCGCATTGTATTATTTATATTACTTTAATTTTTTCTTCTTTCAGAAGATCGCAGAGCGCGATTAGCGGAAGTCCGATCAGCGCGTTCGGATCTTCGCCCTCCATTTTGGCGATGATTGCAATACCCAAGCCCTCAGATTTGGCGCTGCCAGCGCAGTTGTAAGGCTGTTCCTTGCGCAGGTAGTTTTCGATTTCGTCGTCCGTCAGGTCGCGGAAAGTGACCAGGGTCGGCACGCCTCGCACATGAGCTTTTCCGGTTCTGGCATTTAGCAGGCATAGGCCGGTGTAGAAGTTGACGGTACGACCACGCATCGTTTGCAACTGCTTTACGGCTTTGTCGTGCGATCCCGGTTTGCCGAAAATCTGTCCATCAAGGCATGCTACCTGATCACTGCCTATGATTAATGCGTATGGAAATTGCTCAGCGACGGCACGCGCTTTAGCTTCGGACAGCCGCAGCGAGGTCGCTTCTGGGGTTTCGCCGGGCAAAGCGGTTTCGTCGGTTGCTGGATTGGTAATTTCAAACGGCAGCCCTAAACGGGTAAGCAATTCCCGACGAAAAGGAGACGTTGAGGCAAGAACGATTTGTGGATTGGTCATGAAGAAATAGGGGTAATCCAAGAAAAAATAGAAAAATCCAGAGAGTTGCGTCACCGGCTTTGACTTCGAAAGCCAAAAATAATATCATGCGCCCCTTATGTCGCAACGGATTGTTATTAACAGTCTGGCGTTTGCGCGGGAAGCACGTTCGCTGCAAGGTGAATTGCCCATCGCCAGCCTGACTCGTGTGCTCGATAAGCTTACCGATTCGGTGGGTGTATTGAGTTATCGTGCTGATGGTAGGCTTAGCCCGCGCAACAGAGCGCAGTTAGTGTTGCAACTGGACGGTGTATTGACTGTTTGTTGCCAGCGCTGCCTTGAAGGGATTGAATATCCGGTCAAGCTGCGTAGTGTGCTGGAATTCGTCGATGACGAAGAAGATTTGACGCAGGAGGAGGTCGAAGATGATTCAAAAGACTTTCTTCCGGCGCAAAGTGAGCTCGATGTTGTTGCCTTGATTGAAGACGAGATTATTCTCGATTTGCCCTCGGCGCCGCGTCACGAAAATTGTGCTTTGCCTGATACAGGGCAGGGAACGGGTAAAGTTTCACCGTTTGCCGTTCTGCAAGGGTTCAAGGGTAAGGCATAGTAAATTTGAACTATGGAGTAATTTATGGCCGTTCAACAGAACAAGAAATCCCCGTCCAAGCGCGGCATGATCCGTGCACACGATTTTCTGACCAATCCGCCGCTAGCCGTTGAGCCGACGACGGGTGAAGTTCATCAGCGTCACCACATTAGCCCGTCCGGCTATTACCGTGGCAAGAAGGTTACCAAGGGCACCGGCGAATAAGGTTCAAGAAATGGGCAGGCAGATTCCCGTAATGGGGAATTGCCTGCCTTTTCTTTTGCCTTTTTTTGGATGATTGTTACCGTCGCTATCGACTGCATGGGCGGGGATCATGGTCCCAGCATAACCGTGCGTGCCGCCATTGATTTCGTGCGAAAACATGAGGACGTGCGCGCTATACTGGTAGGTCTTGAAGACAAGATCCGTCCATTTCTTGAGAACCAGTCCGCAGGCCGTATTTCCGTCCGCCACGCCAGCGAAGTCGTGGCCATGGATGAGCCTCCTGCAATGGCGCTGCGTTCCAAAAAGGATTCTTCAATGCGTGTCGCCATCAACCTCGTTAAAGAGGGTGAGGCGGACGCGTGTGTTTCTGCAGGTAATACCGGCGCACTTATGGCCATTTCACGTTTTGTGTTGAAGATGCTACCTGGCATCGACCGACCGGCAATCTGCGCTATTCTCCCGACAGCAAAAGGCCACTCGCACGTACTTGATCTGGGTGCCAATGTTGATTGCACGCCGGAGCACCTTTTGCAGTTTGGGATCATGGGCGCGTCGTTAGTATCGGCTATCGAACACAAGGATAGACCAACCGTCGGGATTCTCAATATCGGGTCGGAAGATATTAAAGGGAACGATGTCGTAAAGCGTGCGGCGGAACTGTTAAAAGAATCAGGCCTGAATTTTGTGGGTAACGTCGAAGGCGACGGAATCTACAAGGGGCAAGCCGAGGTTATTGTTTGCGATGGTTTTGTCGGAAACGTTGCACTCAAGGCCTCAGAAGGCTTGGCACAAATGCTGGCGTCCTTTCTGCGCCAGGAATTCAGCCGCAACCTCCTGACCAAAATCGTCGCGTTGATCGCCATGCCGGTGCTGAAAAATTTCAAGAAACGCGTTGACCACCGGCGCTACAACGGTGCCACTCTGATTGGTTTGAAGGGAATTGTCGTCAAGAGCCATGGTTCAGCCGACGTTTTTTCCTTTACCAACGCCCTTGAACGTGCTGCAGAAGAAGCCAGAACCGGAGTGCTGGCGCGCATTACCGAGCGCGTCGCTCTGCAACAACCACAGTAGGAGGATGCATAGCATGTATGCCCGTATCGCAGGCGTTGGCAGTTTTCTGCCCGGACAACCTGTCAGTAACAACGATCTAGTTCAACGAGGCGTCGATACCGATGACGATTGGATTGTCGCTCGTACCGGCATCAAGGCCCGTCACCTGGCCGAGCCCGACTGTACGTCGAGCGATCTGGCCCTTGAGGCTTGCCGACGCGCTTTGGAGTCCGCGAAAACTGAAGTCGATGAAATCGATTTGATCATTGTGGCGACCTCAACTCCCGATTTCATCTTTCCAAGTACAGCCTGTTTGTTACAGTCAAAACTTGGTAATCATGGTGCCATGGCCTTTGATGTTCAGGCGGTGTGCAGCGGCTTTGTTTATGCACTGAATATTGCCGACAAGTTTATTCGTTCCGGTAGCCACAAGAAGGCACTGGTGGTTGGTGCCGAGGTCTTTTCACGAATTCTTGACTGGGATGATCGTGCCACCTGCGTGCTGTTCGGCGACGGTGCGGGTGCAGTTGTTCTTGAAGCTTCTGAAAAACCTGGAATTCTGGCTACTGCGGCCCATGCCGATGGCTCGCACCATGGAATTCTGTCGGTTCCTGGAAGCATTTGCGGCGGCAAGGTCGTTGGTGACCCGTTTCTGCGCATGGACGGGCAGGCTGTATTCAAATTCGCGGTCCGCGTGCTGGCCGATGTTGCCAAGGAGTGCTGTGAAGTCGCCGGCATTGCATCCCATGCGATCGACTGGCTGATTCCGCATCAAGCCAATATCCGCATTATCGAATCAACTGGCAAAAAGCTTGGCTTGGGGATGGACAAGGTCATCGTGACCGTTGATCATCACGGTAACACCTCTGCAGCTTCGATCCCGCTGGCGCTGGACGCTGCCGTTCGTGATGGACGTGTTCAAAGAGGGCAGAAAATTCTGCTTGAGGGTGTGGGTGGCGGTTTCACTTGGGGTGCTGTTTTACTCGAGTTCTAAAAGGATAAATCTATGGCATTCGCTTTCGTTTTTCCCGGTCAGGGTTCGCAATCAGTTGGCATGATGGCCGCGTACGGCGATTCCGTCGTGGTTCGTTCGACTTTTGATGAGGCCTCGGAAACGCTAGGGCAAGACCTTTGGCAACTTGTTGCCGATGGTCCGGCCGAATTGCTTTCTCAAACGGTCAATACGCAGCCCTTGATGTTGACGGCCGCTATTGCTGCCTATCGGTTGTGGCTCGACAAGGGAGGCAGACTTCCATCAGTCGTTGCCGGGCATAGCCTTGGCGAGTATTCGGCACTGGTGGCCGCAGGCGTCATAGAGTTCAAGGATGCGGTTCCGCTCGTTCGTCTGCGAGCAACCGCTATGCAGGAAGCTGTACCGGTCGGAACGGGGGCTATGGCGGCAATCCTGAACCTGGACGACGACAAGATTCGTGAAGCCTGTGCTGAGGCTGTTGCCGAAATTGGCAATGGGGAAGTTGTTGAACTGGTCAATTTCAATGGTCCGGGGCAGACCGTAATTGCCGGCAACAAGGCGGCGGTTGAACGTGCCTGTGACGGCTGCAAAACAAGAGGAGCCAAGCGAGCCTTGCTGCTTCCCGTTTCTGCACCATTCCACTCCTCACTGATTCGCCCCGCGGCCGTCAAGTTAGGAGCCCGTCTAGCTGAGTTGAACTTCTCTGTGCCAAGAATCACAGTGGTCAATAACGTTGACGTGGCTATTGAGTCGGACCCTGAGCGAATCAAAGACGCATTGATTCGTCAGGCCTTCTCACCGGTGCGCTGGGTTGAAACGGTTCAGAAAATCGCCACAATGGATGTGAAAACGGTAGCCGAATGCGGTCCGGGCAAAGTATTGGCAGGCCTCACCAAGCGTTGTGCCGATAGCCTCATTGGCGTGGCACTGGCAGATGTCGCTTCAATCGAAGCTAACCTCAATCTGGAGTAATACATGTCTCTTAAAGGTCAAGTCGCTCTTGTTACTGGTGCCGCTCAAGGCATTGGCGCTGCCGTGGTTCTAGAGCTTGCCCGGCAGGGTGCAACCGTTATTGGCACGGATATCAATGAAGCGGGTGCCGAGCGAATCAATGCCACACTCGCCGAGGTAGGTGCACAAGGGCGTGGCATTGTCATGGATGTGCGCGACACGACACAGGTCGATTCTGTCATCGCGCAGGTTGAAAAGGAGTTCGGAAGTATTTATGCCCTAGTGAATAATGCGGGCATTACCCGCGATAACCTGACCATGCGCATGAAGGACGAGGACTGGGATGCGGTTATCGAGACCAATCTCAAGTCGGTTTTTCGTTTGTCACGTGCAGTAATGCGCGGCATGATGAAAGCGCGTACTGGCCGTATTATCAATATTTCTTCGGTGGTGGGTCATGCCGGCAATGCAGGGCAGGCCAACTATTGCGCCTCAAAAGCTGGTGTTACTGGCCTTTCGCGCGCGTTGGCACGCGAACTGGGTAGTCGGAACGTCACGGTCAATTGCGTTGCGCCGGGTTTTATCGACACCAGCATGACCCGAGCTCTTGAAGAAAAGCAACGTGCCGCCCTGGTTGCCAACGTACCGCTCGGTCGACTTGGTTCGCCGGAAGATGTTGCTTCCGCAGTAGGGTTCCTGGCTTCTCCGGCCGCTGGATACATTACTGGTGCGACGATTCACGTCAACGGCGGCATGCACATGGATTGACGCCGGTAAGGGAAGCGGACGGCACGGACCGGTTCGTCTGCTGAGTTGGTAAGAGCCGGTCATTTTGGTAGAATTGCTTGTTTTTGTTTTACACATGAACTTTTAGAAGGAGCACTTTGATGGAAAATATCGAACAGCGCGTCAGAAAAATTGTCGCAGAACAACTCGGCGTTAATGAAGCAGATATCAAGAATGAATCTTCGTTCGTTGACGATCTCGGCGCGGATTCGTTGGATACAGTTGAACTGGTCATGGCTCTTGAAGAGGAATTCGAGTGCGAGATTCCTGACGATGAAGCGGAGAAGATCACCAACGTTCAACAAGCCATTGACTACGTTTTGGGACACAAGAAGTAATCCTTACTTGAACATATTCTGCGGGTAGTTTGATACTACCCGCAGCTTTTTTTCAAGACGCTTTACCCCTATTCAGTATTTTTCCTGTTTTTAACGGAGAAGACTTTGACACGTCGCAGAGTTGTCATCACTGGCCTCGGAGTTGTTTCCCCGGTCGGAAATACCGTCGAACAAGCTTGGCAGAACGTCCTTGCCGGTCGCTCCGGAATTGACCGGATTACACGTTTCGATGCTTCCTCTTTTCCTGTGCAGATTGCCGGTGAAGTCAGAGACTTCGATATTGCGCAGTACCTGCCTGCAAAAGACGCCCGCCGGATGGATACGTTTATCCACTACGGCTTGGCCGCAGGTATCCAGGCTATCAAAGACGCTGGACTCGAAGCGCACCCGGCTAATGCCGAGCGTATCGGTGTGTCCATTGGTTCAGGCATTGGCGGTTTGCCGATGATTGAAGAAACCCGCGATGAATTTGTGGCTACGGGAGTGAGGAAAATTTCCCCGTTTTTTGTGCCGGGGTCGATCATTAACATGATCTCGGGAAACCTGTCGATCATGTACGGATACAAGGGGCCAAACATTGCTTTGGTCAGCGCCTGTTCGACGGGAACACACAGTATTGGTGATGCTGGTCGTCTTATTGAGTACGGCGACGCTGACATCATGATTGCTGGTGGAGCCGAGTGCACAATCTCCCCCCTCGGGTTAGGCGGTTTCTGTGCGGCGCGTGCTCTGTCAACGCGCAACGATGATCCAAAAACGGCAAGTCGTCCGTGGGACAAGGATCGCGATGGTTTCGTTCTGGCTGAGGGTGCCGGTGTCATGGTACTTGAAGAGTACGAGCATGCCAAGGCACGTGGAGCCAGGATCTATGCTGAACTGGCCGGCTTCGGCATGAGTGCTGACGCCAATCACATGACTGCTCCTTGCGAAGATGGAGAAGGTGCCGCACGCTGCATGACGAATGCGATGAGAAACGCTCAGCTGAATCCGCAAGACGTCCATTATCTCAATGCGCATGGCACTTCGACACCGCTTGGCGATAAAGCTGAGACAGTTGCCGTCAAGCGTGCCTTTGGCGCCCACGCGAGAAATTTGGTGGTAAATTCTACCAAGTCAATGACCGGGCATTTACTGGGAGCCGCTGGCGGTATTGAAGCAGTGTTCTCTGCGCTGGCCATTTACAATCAGGTGTCGCCGCCAACGATAAATATCTTCAATCAGGATGAGTTGTGTGATCTCGATTATTGCGCCAACGAAGCGCGGCAAATGAAGATTGAGGTTGCCATTTCCAACTCATTTGGATTTGGTGGTACCAATGCAACAGCTGTTTTCAAACGGGTCTAGTTGAACCTGTCCGAACGGTGCAGTTTCCAGTATCAATTGAACTGCGCCGTTCGCGCTTCCTTTCTCTTCTTCTTTTCCTCATTCACGCCCTGGCTGCCAGTTGTTTGGTGGTATTGCCGTGGGTGTGGCCTTTTCGCTTGCTCTTGCTCGCTCTGGTTGGAGCGTCGCTTTGGCACGCTTTGCGGTCGCATGTAATTGTTGGCCTGTGCATCAATGGCCGTGATCGGCTGGATGGCCTGATAGCTGATGGTATTCGGGTTCCTCTTGCCGTACAGCCTGATAGCACGGTTTTTGACCGATTGATCGTGCTAAGGTTGCGCGTTGGTGAACAGAAGCGTATCAGTCATCTTGCATTATTGCCCGATCAAATGTCTGCCGAACACTTTCGCGTTCTTCGACTCTGGTTGCGCTGGCACTCAGAACCTAAGAAAGTCTCTGAGGGGATCGTTTGAGTACCGTATTTCTTGCAGTCGGAAGGATTTCTGGGTAGTCCCGACTGAAATGAAGTCCACGGCTTTCGCGACGTTGCAATGCGCAGCGCACGATCAAATCTGCCGTTACGACAAGATTGCGTAGTTCGATCAGGTCATGACAAACCCTGAAATTCGAGTAGTACTCGTCGATTTCCCTTTTTAGCAGGCGGATGCGGTGTTGCGCGCGCTGAAGACGTTTTGTCGTTCGCACGATTCCCACGTAATCCCACATGAAACGGCGAAGTTCATCCCAGTTGTGGGCAATGACAATTTCTTCGTCCGGATCGGATACCCGGCTCGCATCCCATTCGGGAAGTGCGGGCAAGTCGAGTTTGGGTTGCACAAGGATGTCGTTGACTGCTGCTTCCGCATACACGATGCACTCGAGCAAGGAATTACTGGCCAAACGGTTGGCTCCATGCAGTCCGGTACAGGTGGCTTCACCTGCCGCATAGAGTCCCGGGATACTTGTGCGGGCGTGCTCGTCGGTAACGATGCCGCCGCAGGTGTAATGTGCCGCCGGGACCACCGGGATCGGCTCGCGCGTAATGTCGATACCAAGTTCCAAGCAGCGCGCCAGGATATTCGGGAAGTGCTCCTCAAGAAAACTGGCCGGTTTGTGCGAAATATCGAGGTAAACGCAGTCTAGGCCGCGTTTCTTCATTTCGAAATCAATAGCGCGAGCAACAACATCGCGCGGCGCTAGTTCGGCGCGCTCGTCATGCTCAAGCATGAAACGTGTTCCGTCAGGCAAACGCAGAAGGCCGCCTTCGCCGCGTACTGCCTCGGAAATCAGGAACGATTTGGCTTGAGGATGGTAAAGGCAGGTTGGGTGAAACTGGATGAATTCCATGTTGGCAACCCTGCAACCGGCACGCCAGGCCATTGCTATGCCGTCTCCCGTTGATGTGTCGGGGTTGGTCGTGTAAAGATAGACTTTGCCGGCACCTCCCGTCGCAATCAGAGTGTGCGGTGCTCCAATTGTTATAACTTCACCGCTGTCGCTATCAAGGGCATAAGCACCGAAGCAGCGTTTGTCATCAAGTCCCAGCTTTTCGCTGGTAATCAGATCGATGGCGATGTGTCGCTCGAGAACGGTGATGTTAGGGTTCTGGCGGACTTTCTTGGTCAGTGTCTGCTGCACCGATAGTCCCGTTGCATCGGCAACGTGGATGACACGGCGCGCGCTGTGTCCACCTTCGCGGGTCAGATGGTAGCCACCTTCCTCTCGAGTGAATGGTACGCCTTGCTCGATAAGCCAGTCGATGGCACGCCGGCCGTTTTCGATTACGAAACGTGTTGCTTCCGGGTCGTTGAGAAAGGCGCCGGCAACGATTGTGTCGCGAATGTGGGCATCAATCGAATCCTGACTGTCCAGAACGGCAGCAATACCGCCCTGTGCCCAGCTTGATGCGCTGTCTTCCAGTGCCCGCTTGCTTATCAGGCCGACCTTACAGGTTTTTGCAAGTCTAAGAGCTGCCGATTGCCCGGCTAGACCACTGCCAATAACAAGAATGTCAAAGTTGAGCGCCATGTCAAAAGCCCAGAAACAAAGGCGATTACTATATCACGTGCACTTCCGACTTGAATCTGCTACGTGCTATTCGGCAAAACAAAGCCGATGCACTCAACGTCTCGTCTTTGGTTGCGCTATACTCTGACGAAAAGCACAATTCGTATCTGACAGGGAATCCATCGAGCATGAACGATCGCGAAATTGACCAAGAGTTGGTCGAGCGCGCACAGGCAGGCGACAAGAAAGCTTTCGAGCGACTGGTTGAGAAGTATCAGCGCAAGCTCGGACGGCTGTTGTCGCGTTTTATTCGTGACCACGCTGAAGTGGAGGACGTTGCGCAAGAGGCGTTTATCAAAGCCTACCGGGCTCTACCATCTTTTCGCGGCGAAAGCGCGTTTTATACCTGGCTGTACCGGATTGGCATCAATACCGCCAAGAACTATTTGGTCGCCAAAGGCCGTCGTGCCCCCACCTCAACCGACTTTGATGCCGATGAAGCTGAATCTTTTGAAGATGCCGATCAACTACGCGATATAAATACCCCGGAACGCTTGTTACAGTCGAAGCAAATTGGCGAAACGGTCAATGCCGCGATGGAAGCATTGCCCGAAGAATTACGCAACGCCATCGTCCTGCGCGAGATAGAAGGCCTGAGTTACGAGGAAATTGCCGAAGAAATGAACTGTCCGATCGGTACTGTTCGCTCGCGCATTTTCCGTGCTCGCGAGGCCGTGGCGGAGAAACTGAGGCCCTTGTTGGATACGGCCCCTGACCACCGGTGGTAGACTGATTTTTTTCTTCGCACCAGGTAACGCCAATGATTGATGCACCGGGTACCATTGTTACGCTCGATGGACAGTACGCACTCGTGAGCATGGATGAAACTGGTTGCGGCCGCTGCCATGAGGAAGGTGGTTGTGGTGGAAACAACATCGGCAAGATGTTCTGCAACGCACCACGCACCTTTCGCGTATTGAATCCCGGGCACTCGACAATTGGCGAACGGGTCACCGTTGTCATTGCTGAAGGTGTTGTCAGGCGCAGTGCAGCATTAGCGTACGGATTGCCGTTGTTGGCACTGTTTGCCGGTGCGCTTATTGGATCGGTGCTGTCTGGTGAAATGGGCGCCATCATTGGCGCCATTGGCGGATTGACGTGTGCGTGGATCGGATTGCGCTTCGCTCAACTTCGTGGCTCGCCCGATAAACGCACTCAGCCTTATATCCGGTATTGATTTCTCGGCTTTTGCCTTTATCTTCAAGTCAATCAATTGATTGACTGACCCAAGGGAGGCTTTCGTCGCTATGAAGCAGATCATTACGGTATTTTTCTTCGCAGTTCTCTCTTTGACTGCCCAAGCGCAGAACAAAGGTCTGCCAGACTTTACGGAACTTGTGGAAAAGCAGGGGGCCGCCGTCGTAAATATCAGCACAACGCAGGTTATTCGTGGTGCTAATCGGGGAGTGCAACCGTTCCCATTCGCTGAAGACGATCCAATGTCGGATTTCTTTCGTCGTTTTATTCCCCGTCAGCCTGGGGTGCTTGGTGCGCCAAGCGTTCCACGCGATTTCGAGAGCCGTTCGCTGGGATCCGGCTTCATTGTCAGTAACGACGGATTTATTTTGACCAATGCCCACGTGGTTGATTCTGCCGATGAAATTCTCGTCCGCCTGACCGACAAGCGTGAATACAAAGCGAAAGTCATTGGCGCTGACAAGCGAACAGACGTTGCGTTGATCAAGATCGAAGCGACCGCCTTGCCAGTTGTGCGCGTAGGCTATCCGAATGACCTCAAAGTCGGCGAGTGGGTAGTTGCAATCGGTTCGCCCTTTGGTTTTGACAATAGCGTCACCGCCGGTATCGTCAGTGCTAAGGGACGTTCCTTGCCCCAGGAAAATTTTGTTCCCTTCATTCAGACCGATGTGGCGGTGAACCCCGGCAATTCGGGTGGCCCATTGTTCAACATGCAGGGTGAAGTAGTTGGTATCAACTCTCAGATCTATAGCCGTTCAGGCGGATTCATGGGTATCTCGTTTGCCATCCCGATCGATGTAGCTATGGACATACAGAGTCAACTCAAGACAAGTGGTAAAGTCAGTCGCGGGCGGATTGGTGTAGTCATTCAGGAAGTTACGAAGGAACTCGCTGAATCCTTTGGCTTGAGCAAAGCGCAGGGTGCTGCTGTAAATGCGGTGGAAAAGGGCGGTCCCGCAGAAAAGGCAGGCATTGAACCCGGTGACGTGATTCTCGCTTTCGACGGTAGGCAGGTCGGCAGTTCCAGTGATTTGCCGCGTATTGTTGGCACAACCCGACCGGGCACAAAGATTACGATGCAGGTTTGGCGCAAGGGCGCCATTCGCGATTTGGCGCTCCTCGTCGGCGAAATTTCCGAAGAAAAGGTAGTCGTAAAAAATGCCAAGATTTCCAAACCCGCAGAGCAAGCAGCGAATCGACTTGGTTTTGTTGTATCTGAACTCAGTAGCGAACAAAAGCGGGATTTGAAGGTCAATAACGGATTGATTGTCGAAGATATTCGCGGCAATGTTGCCCGCGCCGATCTGCGTCCCGGCGACGTTATCCTGGCACTCATCGCACACGGGGACACCACGGAAATCAGTACTGCTGACCAGTTCAACAAGCTACTGGGGCAATTCGATAAAGCATCCAACATCACACTGCTGGTCAGGCGTGGGGAGTTACAGATCTTTGTCACTATCAAGGGAGTGCCCGATAAAAAGGCAGAATGATTTGACGAAATTGACGCTCATGTCGCGTACGTATTGCCATCTTTGCCACGAGATGGAAAAGGCGCTGGCTCCGTTGATGATCGAATACAGGGTCGAACTGGATGTTCTTGATGTGGATGCCGACCCAAGACTTGAAGCGCAGTACAACGAATGGGTTCCAGTGTTGTTGCACGAAGGCACGGAACTGTGTCACCACTCCCTTGACCTTGCCAAAGTCCGTGATTATTTAGGCAAAATCCGCTAAAATCCGCGCTTTCTGGCAAATCAAACAAGGGTGCCCGCCGGCACCCTTTTTTTCAGGCGCGACTTTGTCGCGACAACGCAAATAAGATGCAAATGCAACACATACGCAATTTCTCCATCATCGCTCATATCGATCACGGAAAATCAACACTCGCTGACCGCATCATTCACCTTTGCGGTGGTTTGTCCGACCGCGAAATGGAAGCGCAAGTGCTTGACTCAATGGATATCGAGCGCGAACGTGGCATCACGATCAAGGCGCAAACGGCATCGCTTCAGTACAAATCCCGCAGCGGGGAAATTTACAACCTCAACCTGATCGATACACCTGGACACGTCGATTTCTCTTATGAGGTTTCGCGCTCGCTTTCAGCGTGCGAAGGCGCGCTGCTGGTTGTCGATGCCTCGCAAGGGGTTGAGGCACAGACCGTGGCCAACTGCTATACAGCGATTGATCTGGGTGTTGACGTTCTGCCCGTGTTGAACAAGATTGATCTCCCTTCGGCTACGCCGGACAATGCACGGCAGGAAATCGAGGACGTGATCGGCATCGACGCGTCGCATGCCGTGCTGGCGTCAGCCAAAACGGGGCTGGGCGTTGAGGATATTCTGGAAGCCATCATCGAGCGCATCCCTGCTCCGGTGGGTGATCCGGATGCCCCACTCAAGGCGCTGTTGATCGATTCATGGTTCGACAATTACGTCGGCGTTGTTATGCTGGTGCGCGTGGTTGATGGAACCTTGCGTCCAAAAGACAAGATTCGCCTGATGGCAACCGACTCGAGCCACCTGTGTGAGCAGGTCGGTGTATTCACGCCCAAAGCCCTGCAGCGCGACGCTTTACGTGCGGGCGAGGTGGGTTACATCATTTCTGGTATCAAGGAACTGCAAGCCGCCAAGGTAGGCGACACGGTGACTTCTGCCGACAACCCTGCTGCAGAAGCGTTGCCGGGCTTCAAGGAAATCAAGTCACAGGTTTTTGCCGGGCTCTATCCGGTTGAGTCGAACCAGTATGATTCGCTGCGCGAATCGCTGGAGAAACTCAAGCTCAACGATGCTTCATTACACTACGAGCCAGAAGTCTCGCAAGCTCTTGGTTTCGGGTTCCGCTGCGGCTTCCTTGGCTTGCTGCACATGGAAATCGTGCAGGAGCGGCTGGAGCGCGAATTTGATCAAGACCTGATCACCACGGCACCGACAGTCGTTTATGAGATTCTGATGCGCGACGGAAGCATCGTCGAAGTTGAGAATCCGGCCAAATTGCCAGAACTGACAAAAGTCGATGAAATCCGTGAGCCAATCATTACGATCACTGTCTTCGTTCCACAAGAGTATCTCGGTAACGTCATTACGCTGTGCAACCAGAAACGCGGTAACCAGGTCGATATGACCTACCATGGGCGCCAGGTTCAATTGGTCTATGAAATGCCGATGGCCGAAGTGGTCATGGATTTCTTCGACAAACTAAAGTCGGTCTCGCGGGGCTATGCCTCACTCGACTATGACTTCAAGGAATTCAGAGCGGCGGATGTCGTCAAACTGGACATTCTGATCAATGGCGAGAAGGTCGATGCCTTGTCGATGATCGTGCATCGGGCCAACTCAATTTACAAGGGGCGCGAACTGGCGGCCAAGATGCGCCAGCTGATTCCGCGCCAGATGTACGATGTGGCGATTCAGGCGGCCATCGGATCAAACATCATTGCGCGCGAGAACGTCAAAGCCATGCGCAAGGACGTGCTGGCCAAGTGTTACGGCGGCGACATCACACGCAAGAAGAAACTGCTCGAAAAGCAGAAGGCTGGCAAAAAGCGGATGAAGCAGGTTGGCTCGGTTGAAATTCCGCAGGAAGCTTTTCTTGCCGTGCTGCGCATCGGAAAGTAAGGGAGTATCGATTTGAATTTTGCATTGATTCTGTTTTGTCTGCTTCTGGTTAGCGGTGCCATCTGGGCGGCTGATGTCTTCATCTTCAGCAAGCAAAGGGCGGCAGAGGCCAAGGATCCGTGGTGGGTGGAGTACGGGGCGAGTTTTTTCCCGGTCATCCTGCTCGTTTTCGTGCTTCGCTCTTTCATGATCGAACCGTTCAAGATCCCTTCGGGGTCGATGATTCCGACTCTTCAGGTAGGCGATTTCATCCTGGTCAACAAATTCACCTACGGGATTCGCCTGCCGGTGATCAACAAAAAAATTATCGACATCAACCTGCCAAAGCGTGGCGATGTCATGGTCTTTCGCTACCCGGAAGACCCATCGCTTGATTACATCAAGCGCGTTGTCGGTATTCCTGGCGACAAGGTGGCTTATCAGAACAAACACCTGACCATCAACGGGGCGCCCGTTGAAACCACGCGTGTTGAGGATTATCTCCACCCGGAACGGCTCTATTATTCGAAGCAGTTCGTCGAAAAAGCCGATGGTTTCGAACACCGCACGCTCAATGATGATGATGCCCCGGGCTTTATTTCAGATGCCTCCCAATTCCCGAATCGAAATAACTGTCTCTACAATAATGCAGGCGTGATTTGCACGGTGCCGGCTGGACATTATTTCATGATGGGTGATAATCGCGACAACAGCCGCGATAGCCGTTATTGGGGATTTGTCCCGGAGGAAAACATCGTCGGCAGAGCATTTTTTATCTGGCTCAATTTCAGCGACCTGAAACG
>JFJP01038067.1_pt1 | contig 19928 bp, 17 predicted proteins | sample 431651 | NCBI WGS metagenome assembly JFJP01 (sample SAMN02602958, study PRJNA72255) | Microbial mat metagenome, whole genome shotgun sequencing project. | biome: fresh water; feature: sink hole; material: water; isolation source: purple microbial (photo- and chemosynthetic) mats found in...
AAAAATTTCGTGCCCTTCGTGCCTTTCGTGGACAAATCCCCTCCAAGGACAAAAATGGGCGCGGTCCAAAAAGGTCATTTCTAAAATTCCCTTTCAAAAGTTATCTTTGATTATCAATGGGTTGGAAAAAGAAAAATGCAATCTAATTTTGATTTCAAAAAAATTTCGTGCCCTTCGTGCCCATCGTGGACAAATCCCCTCCAAGGACAAAATGGGCGCGGTCCAAAAAGGTCATTTCTAAAATTCCCTTTCAAAAATTATCTTTGATTATCAATGGGTTGGAAATAGAAAAATGCAATCAAATTTTGATGTCAAAAAATTTTCGTGCCCTTCGTGCCTTTCGAGGACAAATCCCCTCCAAGGACAAAAATGGGCGCGGTCCAAAAAGGTCATTTCTAAAATTCGATTTCGAAAATTATCTTTGATTATCAATGGGTTAGAAATAGAAAAATGCAAATAATGGTTTTTATGCTGGACCCAAATTTAGCACGGCGCCGGCGATTGGTGTGTTTCGCCTTCGGGCGCGATGGCCGCCGTGAAAGGCACGAAGGGCTCGACCCCAAATCTTGCCAGGCGCTGGCGGCATGGGCTTTCCGCCCACCGAAGCCGCGCGGCCTCAGCCGGGCATCCAGCCCAGCCAGGCCAGGAGGTTGAGGTCGAGGAAGAAGGCCACTTGCAGGAGGAAGACCCAGCCGCCCATCGGGTTGGACCACTCGAAGCGGCGCGACTGCCAGAACAGGTGCAGCAGCAAGGCCGTCAGCCACCAGGCCACGTAGTTGCGCAGGGGCACGGCGCCGCCCTGCCAGTCCCACATGTCGGTGCGCATGGCCACGGGCTCGATCAGGAAGTCGAGGGCCACCATCAGGCTCGCCCCGAGGCAGGCGCGGGCCAGGGGCGAGCGCCAGGGGGCGGCCTTGGCCAGCTCGGCCGAGCCATAGACCAGCATCAGCCAGTTGAGGCCGATGATGGGCGGGGTCTCGAGCAGCTTGGGCCCCAGGCTGGCGCCGTAGGCGTAGTGGCCGAAGATGGCGCCGGTGTGGATGCCCAGCAGCTCGACGCCGAAGCCGGCCAGGGCCACCAGGGCCGCGGCCTGGCCGAAGCGGGCGCTCCAGTCGGCATGGAACAGCGAGAGCACGGCCAGGGTGAAGGCCAGGTTCAGGGGCACGAGGGCCTGGAAGAGGGCGCGGCTGGTCGGCCAGGCCAGGCCGAGCTCGCCCACCAGGTACACCACCAGCAGCAGCAGCGCCCAGAGGCGGAAGCGGCGGCCCGGGCTCCAGACGCGTTGGCCTATGGCGGAAAGGTCCATGCGGGGAAGGGTTTTCGGCAGGAAGCTCAGGGCTGGGCGGGCAGGTCCTCGTCCCAGGCCAATTCCTGGTTCTCGGCTCCGGCGAGCGACTGGAAGAGGGCGAGCAGCTCGGGCGAGAGCTCCTCGCGCCAGCGCAGGTCGAGGCGGATCTGGCTGCCGTTCTTGTCGTAGTATTCCTTGCGCTCCTTGCTGAGCGAGAACCTGGCCGGGCTCTCCTGGGCCCTGGCCACCAGGTACTGCGTGCCGGCGTTGCCGCCCAGCGGATGGTGGTCGAAGCTGGCGAACTCGAGCATGGCAGGCTCGAAGGGGATGCCGATGAACTGGCAGAGCCGCTCGACGGTCAGATGGGGCTGCAGGGCGAAATGCTCGTAGCGGAGGCGTAGCTTGGGCCCCTGGTAGGCCTCGAAGAGCTGGTTGGACTGGAGGATCTTTTCCTTCCAGTCGAGGGCCAGGCGCTCGGGGGCCTTGCCTCCCTTGCGGACCCGGGAGTTGAATACGGCCCTGCCGTCGCGCTGGAGGTAGATCAGGTAGGCCCGCGCCCCCGCCTTTTCGGCGTGGCCGAGGTGCTCGTTGATCCAGTCGAGGTCCTTGGACGAATCGACCACCACGGGCAGTCCGACCTTGCGGGCCAGCTCGGCGTGGGTCCAGGCGCCGGGCCCTGGCCGGAAGTCGGACCAGACGGGGCAGTCGGGGCCGCAGAACTTGCAAAACCGCTTGCGGGGCGGATACTTGGGGTTGTGCAGGAAGTTGGTCTTCTTCATCTCGCCACCATAGAAAGCCTGCGAGTGGCTGCCCAAGACCAGGCCCAGGAGGGTCGAACCGGAATGCCCGGCCCCGCACATCAGGACTACTTTTTCGATCATGGTGGAAGCGTTTTGGGGAAGGAGTCGCTCAGGCGAACACCTCGTCGATCTTGTTGAAGAGCTCGTTGGCCGAGAAGGGCTTGCTCAGGACGGCGTTGACGCCGAGCTGGAGGGCGATTTCGAGGTGGTCTTGGGCGTTGATGCGCCCTCCGCCCGAAATGGCGATGATCTTCTGCTCGGGCCGGTCTTTTCGGATGGCCAGGATGACCTCGATGCCGTCCTTCTCGGGCATGATGATGTCCGTGACGACCAGGTCCACGGTGTTGTCGCGGAGCCAGAGCAGGGCCTCGAGTCCATTCTTGGCCGTGAAGACCTCGTGCTCTTGGAACTCGAGCATCCGCTTGAGGCCGTCGCGGATCAGTTTTTCGTCATCTACAATCAGGATTTTCATGGGCTAGGCGTGTGGTGTGGGTGGGTTGGGGCTAGGCACCGGGAGGAAGGGCCAAGGTAGGCAAAAGTAAGCTGAAAGTCGTTCCTTGCCGCGGTTTGCTTTCCACGGAGATGAAACCGCCGGCGCCGGTCACGATGGCGTGGACGGCAGGCAGGCCGAGGCCGCTTCCCTGCCCGACGGGCCGGGTGGTGAAGAACGGCTCGAAGATTCGGTCGATGATATGGGCCGGGATGCCGTTGCCATTGTCGCGGACGACAAGCTCGGCCCAGCCGGAGGCCTTGTCGAGGGCCGGGGCGCGCTCGACCTCCTCGGCCGCGAGGGGCCGGAGGGACAGCCAGAGGGTCCCGCCGTCGCCGGTGGCCTGGTCGGCGTTGGCGCAAAGGTTGAACAGGATGGTCTGGATCTTCTCGGCAGAGAGGGAGACCCGGCCCACGGGCTGGAGGTCGGTCTCCAGCCCGAGGTGCTGGCCCAGGCTGTTGCTGAGCAGGGGCAGGCTCAGGCGGATCTGCTTGGCCAGGTCGATGGGGCGGTCTTCGTTCTGGGCGGGGGTGGTGAAGCCGAGCACCTGGCGGATGAGCATCTTGGCGCGGTCTTGGGCGTCGAAGAGGTTCTCGACCCAGACGCTGGCCTCGTGCCCGTCGGGCAGGGCCATCATCAGGAGCTCCGAGTTGAGGCGCATGCCGGCCAGCAGGTTGTTGAAGTCGTGGGCGATGCCTCCGGCCAGGGTGTTGATGGCCTGGAGGCGCTGGCCCAGGCGCACCTGGCTGTCGAAGCGCTCCTTCTCGGTGTTGTCGCGGATGATGGCCGCCAGGTGCGTGACCTTGCCGGCGTCGTCGCGCAGGGGCGAGAGGCCCAGCACGAGCTGGAGCTCGCCGCCGGTGGGCTGCGCGAACCGCGCCTGGCGCTGCTCGTGGCGCCCCGCCAGCACGCGGGCCAGCACCGCTTGCCCATCGTCGAGCAGCGGCCAGAACGGGGCGGGTTGGCCCTCCACCTCCATCCCCTGGGCCCGGAAGAGGTTCTCGAAGGCGGCGTTCGCGTAGAGGCAGACGCCCTGGTCGTCGGTCATGGCCACGGCTTCCGAGACCTGCTCGACCAGGGTGGCCAGCAGTTGGCGCAAGAGCTGGTTGCGGCGCCGGTTTCCGATGTCGCGGGCCATGACCAGCAGCGACTGCCGCCCCTCGAAGTGGATGGGCGAGAGGCTCAGCTCCAGCTCCAGGCGGCCGCCGTCGCGCAGCAGGAAGAAGGCCCTGTGCCGCACGGTCTCGCCCGCGGCCTCGAGCAGCCCCGCCTCCTTGCGCAAGGCCTCCAGCTCGTCGGGCTCGAGCAGTTCGGAAAGGCTCGCCCCGTCGGCCTCTAGGCCCAGCATGTTGCGGAAGCGGGGGTTGGAGAAGGTCAGGCGCTCCTGCGCGAAGATGGCCACGCCCTCCGAGCTCGAATCGACCAGCATCCGGTACTTGTGCTCGCTGCGGGCCAGCTCCTGGTTGGCCTCGCGTATCCGGCGGAAGAGCAGGCTCTGCATGGCCACGCGCTTCTCCAGCTCGCCCTTGGCCTCGGCCAGGCGCAGGTTCAGGGCCGAGAGCTCCTGGTTGGCCTTGTTGAGCTGGCCGTTCTGCCGCTGTATCTGCTCGTGCTGGAACTCGCCCCGGCGGATCCGGTCCTGGAGGTCCTCCTCCAGGGCCTTGACCCGGCTGATGTCGGACTGCGTGCCCACGACCTTGCCCGGGACGCCCGAGGCAAACGACGGGATGGCCTTGCCCCGGATCAGCATCCACCGCCAGCGGCCGTCGGCGTGCCTCATCCGCGCCTCCAGAGCGAAACCTGCGCCGCCGTCCCCGCCCCGGGTCAGCACCTCCATGACCCGGGGGCGGCTCGTCGGGTGGAACCACGACAGCCAGCGCTCCAGGCCCAGACCGCCAGCGGCCCCGTAGCCCAGCAGGCCTTGGCACTTCTCGCTGAAGAAGAACTCGCCCCGGTGCCAGTCCAGCTCGAAGATGCCCTCGCCGCTGGCCTCGACGGCCGTCTCGAAGCGCGACTGGTAGTGGGCCACGTCGGCCTGCGCCTCGAGCATGCGCAGGAGGTCGAACACCTGCTGGAACAGGTAGTCGATGTTCTCGAGCTGCATGGCGTCGTAGCTGGCGTGCGAGTTGACCAGGCCCACGACGTGGGCGCCGCCCTTGTTGTCGCGCAGGTAGAGCAGCAAGAAGCGCTTGAGCTTGCCGCCGAACCGGTAGCCCCAACTGGGGAAGGTGAACGGGAGGTCGCAGTCGTTGTCGTGCCGGAAACGGAAGCTCGGCCCGAGAGAGCGCACCTGCGAGGCCAGGGCGTCGCTGCCCAGCCTCGCCGCCAGGCCGTCCACGCGCTGGCTGCCGAAGCTGTGGTAGAGCGACAAGGGCGCCCACTCGCCCCCGGAGGCGTCGAGCCGCGCCGAGAAGGCCGCCTGGCTGCCCGTGGCGAACAAGGCCTCGCGCAGGGTGTAGTCCAGGATCTGCTCCGGCTTGCGGCCCTTCATGCCCGAGACCAGGAAAAGCGCTTCCATCACCTTGCGAACCAGGCTGGAGCGGGCGTTCAGGTCGCGCTGCTTGCGGATTTCCTTCTCGGCGACGACGAGCCTGCTCTCCAGGCGTCTCTTTTCCTGGATGAGTTTCTCCCAGCCTTCCAGGTCTGGGAGTTGCCGGTCGTCGCCTGTTGGGTTCAATCCGCGTTTCTAGGGAGCCCAGGGGCTCAGTAGGCCACCAAGGTCATGGAGATTTCGGTGAGCTCGATGATGTGCTGGGCGTACTCCATCAGGTCGTCGTCGTCGTAGTGCCAGTTGATCTCGACGTTCAGGCCCTGCTGCTGCATCCCCCGGAGCGTCTTGAGGATCTGCAGGATCCATTTCGACGAGCTCGTGTTGAAGTACTCGAGCTTGAAGTTGACGATGGTCCGGGGCTGCGGGGCCTGGCCATATTCCTTCAGCCATTGCGAGACGGGCTGGAAGAAGCCCTCGGCGTCCTCGGGGATGCAGCGGCCTTCGAACAGCAGCTTCCCCAGTTCGGGGTCAAGGTCTATGGTGGGCAGCTTGTGCGAGCCTTTTGAGTGGTATTTGTCCATGTTGGTTGGGCTTATTTCATGAGTTTTTGAATGGCCTCGAGGTTGGCGTCGTTGAAGACGCGGTCTTGGTTGGAAACGTAGATGTCGTCCAGGACGTGCTGGTAGGCCTCTTGGATCTTGTACCGGACCATCTTGAGCGTGGAGTTGATCATCATGTTCTGCTCGGTGAAGGGCTCCGCGAGCACCCGGAAGGCCACGGGCACCCACTTGGCCGGGAACTTGCCCTTGTAGTCGGGCTTGTCCTGGAAGGCGTAGAACGAGGCCTTGACCTGCTCCAGCAGGGCCTTGGCATCTTTCGTGCCAGCCTTGCGCTGGTGCTGGCGGACTTTCTCCATGTCCAGCGTCACCAGGGCGCTGGTGAACTTGCGGTGGTCGTTGTAAACCATCACCTGGGCGATCAGCTCGCCCTGGTTCGCGATCGCCTCCTCGATGGCCTCGGGCGAGTACTTCTCGCCGTCGTCCGAAATCAGCAGCGCCTTGGCCCGGCCTTGCACGTAGAGGAAGCCCTCGGGGTCGAGGTAGCCCATGTCGCCCGTGTAGAGCCAGCCGCCCCGGAGGGTCTCCTGCGTGGCCTTGGGGTTCTTGTAGTAGCCCTTCATGACGTTCTCGCCCCGGATGATGATCTCGCCCTGCTCGCCCGGCCTGGCCAGCTCGCCGTCGGGCTTGACGATCCGGCACTCGACGCCCTGCAACACCGGCCCCGACGAGCCGAACTTGTGCCGGGCCGCCGTGTTGGTCGAGATCACCGGCGTGGCCTCGCTCAGGCCGTAGCCCTGGTAAACCGGCACCCCGATGGCGTTGAAGAACTTCTGCTGGCTGACGTCGAGCAGGGCCCCGCCGCTGACGCAGAACTGGATGCGCGAGCCGAAGATCTCGCGCACCTTCTTGAACACCACCGCGTCCGCCAGCTTGTAAACCGGCAGGTAGCGGGCCTTGGCCAGGGCCGAGGGCGGCCGCGAGCCGTCGCCGAACAGCGCGATGCCCGCCGCCAGCCCCTTGTCGAACAGCGCCTTGGCCACGCCCCCCTTGGCCTCGATGCCATCCTGGATCTTCTTCATCAGGTTGGCCGTCAGGGCCGGGACCGTCAGCAGGAAGTCCGGCGAGACCTCCTTCAGGTTGATGGGGATGTTCTTGAGCGCGTTCAGGCTGCTGCCCCGCGAGTCCACGAAGTAGATCGAGAAGCCCCGCAGCAGCGCGATGTAGGTGCCCACCGTGTGCCCGAACGAGTGGTCGATCGGCAGGATGATCAGCGTGCGCAGCCCCTCCGGCAGGCCGAAGCTGTCCAGCGACGAGCGCGAGTTGGCGTAGTAGTTCAGGTGGGTCAGCATCACGCCCTTGGGGTTGCCCGAGGTGCCCGAGGTATAGGAGATGATGACCGTGTCGTCCTCCTCGGCCTCCTCCTTGTTGCGGCGCAGGTGCGGCGTGTTGCTCTCCAGGGCCGACTGGCCCTGCCGCACCAGGTCGGCGAACAAGACCAGCTCCGGGCCCAGCTTCACGCCCATCTTGCGGGCCTTCTCGTCCAGGGCCGCGCGGTCGTCGTCGAAGTAGAAGAAGCGGAAGCCGCCCTTCGACAAGGCCGCGTAGATGCCCGCCACCTTGTCGAAGGTGTTGTAGGAGATGCACAGGGCCTTGGAGTCGGAATGCTGGAGCCGGAAGAGGATTTCCTCGGGCATTTGCTTGATGGAGAGCGGCACCGAGACGCAGCGGGCCTTGAGCAGGCCGATCTCGGCCATCACCCAGGCGATCCGGCCCTCGCTCAGGATGCCGATCTTGTCCTGGGGCTGGAATCCCAGCCCCAGCAGGCCCGAGGCCACCTGGTCGCTCATGGCGTCGGCCTCGGCGAAGCTCAGGCATTTCCAGCCCTGGTCCTGCTTCTCGCAGGTGTAGGGCACGTCTTTGTACTTCTGGGCCGCCTGGGCCACCATTTGCAGGATCGTTCTCTTCATGGGTGGGCCGGATGTCTTTTTTTGGGGGTTGGGGAGAAGAGGAGGGCCAGGGCGGGTCTCAATGCCCGGCGAAGCCTTTTCGGGCGATGACGAAGCGGTCGTAGAGGAAAAGCGCCACCACCGTGGCCAGGCCGATGCCCGTGAACAGGTACCAGATCTGCTCGGGCTGGTACCTGTCCTGGAGCATCAGGCCGAACTGCGCCGCGTCCATGCCCACGCTGCGGGCGGCCTCGGCCATGTAGTCGTTCTGCGTGAACTGCTCCGAGATGGCCGGCAGCTCGATGCCCCGGGCCTCCATCTCGCGCTGGGCCAGGCTGGGCTTGTCGGACAGCGACTGGTAAACCGGGCCGGCGAAGATGCCCGCCACGAAGTTGCCCGCCGCGATGGGCAGGTACGACGTGCCCATGTAGAGGGCCTTCTTGTCGCTCGGCGCGATCAGCCCCACGTACTCGGTGAACTTCGGCGACGAGCCCATCTCGCCGAAGGCGAAGATCGCGATGCCCAGCACCACGTACATCGGGTCGCTGGTCATGAAGGCGATGCCCACCCCGATGCTGCTCACCAGGATGCCCACCACCATGGCGTTCATGGCCTTCCAGCGCATGACCAAGGCCGAGACCAGCACCTGGAACAGGATGATCATCCCGGCGTCCAGGTTGATCATCATCTCCGGCTTGATCAGCCCGCCCTCGCCGTAGCTCTCGGCCAGCCAGGGCCAGACCGAGTGCAGGGCGTCGTACAGCGGGCGCGTGTCCACCCACTGGTCGATGTAGTTGGGCAGGGTGTAGAAAATCTGGTTGAACATCGTCCAGAAGCCCACGATGATCACCAGGAAGCCCACGTAGCTCCAGTCCGAGAGCACCAGGAGGATGTTCTTGAGCGAGTTTTTCACCGACTGGCCGAAGCTCTCGCCCGTGGACTGCCTTTCCGGCTCCTTGAAGAAGAGCAGCAGGATGGTGATGTTCACCAGCATGGCCGCCGTGGACACGTAGAAGACGTATTCCCAGCTCACCCCGCGGACCTTCGAGGCGATGAACGGGCCGATGAACCCGCCGATGTTCACCAGCATGTAGAAGATGCCGAAGCCGATGGAAGAGGTCTCGGCCGTGGTCGTCTTCGAGACCGTGGCCGTGATGATGGGCTTGAACAGCGCCGCCCCCAGGGCCACCACCAGGAAGGCCCCGAAAACCGCCGCGTAGCTGCTGAACTGCCCCATGAAGAAGTAGCCCGTGCCCAGCACGGCGTAGGCCGCCAGCAGCACCTTCTTGTAGCCCAGCTTGTCGGCCAGCGCCCCCGTGAACAGCGGCAGGAAGTACAGCAGGCTCGTAACGACGCCCATCATCGTGCCTTTCTGCGACTGCGAGAAGCCCAGGGCCCCCTCGTCGGTCGATCCGGTCAGGTAGAGCGCCAGCACCCCGAAGAGGCCGTACCAGGCCAGGCGTTCGAAGAGCTCCATGAGGTTGGCCCACCAGAACGCGCTGGGGAACTTGCTGAGAATGCCGCTTTTTTCTGGCATGGCTGCTGGTTTTTGGTTGTGGGCAAAAGTATCGCTAAGGAATCGGTTGCGGAATCATTGCCTTAAAAATAGTGCTTTGCGCCGAAACAAAGGCCCCCTCGGCGCAGCAAATGGCGAAATTGGCAGGAGGGAGGCCTCCGCGGGGCCGCGGCCAAGGCCGCGGGGCGGCCCAAAAGTGTCTCGGCGCGGCTCATCGGCCCATCCGCGCCCGTGGCTCCTTGCCGGCGAAGGCCAGCGCGCAGCGCGAGACCCGCTCGGCCGGGATGCCGTGGTCGAGCAGCTCCTGGTGGTACCGGCCCCGCTCGATCTGCTCCAGGGCCGCGTCCAGGGCCTTGCCCACCCTGGCCTCGAAGGCCTCGTCGTCCTCGCCCTCGCGGCGGGGCGGCAGGGACTTGATCTCGACGACGGCCCCCCGGCCTTCCGGGTCGCGGGGCAGCAGCATCAGGTCGTAGCGGCCCAGGCCGCTCTCGCGGTTCGAGCGCACCACGTAGCGGTCGGCCGCCGTGGCCATCAGCCCCAGCACGTAGGCGTGGTAGGCCAGCTCGGGCGAGCGCCCCTGGTCGAAATAGCTGAAAGTGTCGCCCATGACCGTGGCCAGGGCCCGCTCCAGCGCCGGGGCGCGCCCCTCGACCATGGCCTCCTCGGCTTCGAGCAGCAGCATGTGCCGCACCCGCAGCTCGCCCTCCAGCCAGTTCAGCGCCACCTTCCGGAACACCTTGGTCAGCTCGCGGTTGGGCACGCGCAGCTCCACCAGGTCGCCCCAGGCGCGGCCCGTGGGGGTCAGGTAGCCCGCCAGCAGCAGCAGGGTCCAGAAGACTGGCTCGCGCCGGCCCAGGTCGGCGAACACGAAGTCGAGCTCCAGCTCCACCCGCACCGTCTGCCCGGCGAGCAGCGACATCAGCCCTTCGCGGAAGCCGTGGGCGCCCCGGGCGCGGGCCTGCTCGTGGATCAGGCCGTCGCCACCGGTGTTGACCCAGTGCGGCTCGAAGGTCTTTCCGCCCTCGCCCACGTAGCAGAGCACCGACCAGGGGTTGTGGATGCCCTCGGTGCGGCCGAAGCGGTAGCCGTTGTACCAGTCGCGGACGCCCTCCAGCCTGTCCTCCAGGCCGTGGTCGGCCAGCAGGCGGGCCACCTCCTGGCCCGTGAAGCCGAACTTGTCGGAGAAGCGGTCGTCCATGATGGTGTAGGCCCGGACGTTGTTCAGGCCCGAGAAGAGGCTCTCCTTGGCCACGCGCAGGATGCCCGTGATGACCCCGCGGAAAAGGTGCGGGTTGTCCTTGAGCGCCGGGCCCAGCAGCCGACGCGTGAAGGCCACGGCGCTTTCGTAGTAGCGCCCATACCCGCTCTGGATGGGCGAGTCGTACTCGTCGATCAGCAGGACGGCCCGCTGCCCATAATGGCGGTGCAAAAACCCGGTCAGGGTGCGCAGGCTGGTCTCCAAGGCGCCTTGGTCAGCCTGGCCGTCCAGGATGCGCTGCAAATAACCCCGCTCATCCTCGTCGAGGGCTTCCGACTCCAGAAGGTAGCGATGCCGGCCAAAGAGCATCCATATCTCGTGGCGGATCATGTCCAGACACTGCTCCCAAGTGAGGCCCTTGGCGTCCTTGAGGCTGATGAAGACCACGGGGTGCTTGCCCCGCAGGGCCATGGCCTCGGGCCTGCCCTCGATGGCCAGCCCGGCGAAAAGCTCGGCGTTGGCGGCCTCGCGGGGGTCGAAGAAGCAGGACAGCATCGAGAGGTTGAGCGTCTTGCCGAACCTGCGGGGGCGCGGCAGCACCACGACCTGGCTGGGCGTGGCCAGGAGCTCCTCCACCAGGAGGCTTTTGTCGATGAAGTAGCATCCCATCTCGACCAGGCTCTTGTAGTCGGATACCCCGAGCATGATTTTCTTGAGGGCCATAGGCGGTTTTTTGCCGCGAAGATACGCGTTTGAGCGGCGGGAAGCGTCAGAATTTGCCGAAGGCGAAACCGATGCCGAAGGCCGGCGCGCGGAGGAAGGCGGGGCTGGCCAGGTCCTGCCGGCCGACGCGCATGGTGCCCTGCTCGTCGCGGACGTAGGCGGCGGCCGTCAGCTCCACCTCCGAGGTCCAGCGGTAGCTGGCCCGCAGGTCCATGCGCATGAAGGGGAAGAGGTAGAACCGCAGCTCGAGGGCCGGCTCCAGCAGCACGAAGCGGTCGTCGAACTGGTTCCAGGTGGGCGAGGGGTTCCAGACGTAGGAGCTCGTGCCCTTGTAGTGGACGACGCCCGCGCCCACCGCCAGCGGCAGGGCCACATGGACCATCCGGGCGGGCCAGAGCCGCAGCTCGCCCACGGCGGCCAGGTAGCTTCCCTCGATGCCGAACTCCTGCCCGGTGGCGGCGCCCGCGCCCTCGAGGAAGCCTCGCCGCGGCTCGACCGCGAAGCCGGAATACGTGAGGCCGAAGGCCACGCTCCGGGCGGGACTGGCCATGAGGCTGGCGGCGGCGTAGAGGCCGTCGCGCTGGTCGAGGGCGTTGTAGCCGGCGGCGAAGGCCAGGCTGGGGCGCCAGTGGGCCTGGGCCTGGGCCTGGGCCTGGGCCCCGGCCAGGAGCGCCAGCGCGAGCAGGAGCGGGATCTTCTTCATGCCAGGGAATTGGTTTCGCGGTTGGCCCTTGGCCTCTTTCATCGGTAGAACTTGCCGAACTTGAGGCTCAGGCCGTAGGAGAAGTCGTTCAGGAAGTTGGGCTGGGTCAGCACCGCGCCTTCCGACTCGAGCTCTACGGGCGTGGTGGCGCGGAAGTAGGCCCCGGCCCCGACGCGCATGAAGCGGGCCACGTTGACCTCGAGCTCCAGCCCGGCCTCGACGGCGGCGAAGGCCTGGAGGTCGAGCATTCCCCAGTTCTCGACCGATTGCCACGACTCGGAATGCTGGCTGGCGTGCAGCGAGCCGCCGCCGAGCACCAGGGGCAGGTTCAGGTGGACGGGCGCGGTGGGGAAGAGGGTGGTCTCGAGCAGCAGCCCGGCCATGCCGCCGCTCAGGCGGTAGTCGTAGCTCAGGTTGGGCTTGGTGGTGTACTGCGTCAGGAAGGTGGAAGCCCCGAAGCCGACCCCGAGCCACTCCTGGAGCTGGAAGGCGGCCCGGGCGGTGTTGAGGTAGCTGTGTAGCCCCATGATCTGGGCGTAGCGGAAGCCGATGCCGCCGTATCCGCCCACCAGGCGGTCGCCCAGCAGGGAGGGCAGCTCGAGGCTGTCCTGGTCGCCGTAGTCGTCGTCGTAGGGAGGCTGGTCTTGGGCCCTCAGCGGGGCGGCGCCGAGCAGCAGGGCAATGAGGAAGAGCAGGGCCGATGTTCGCGCGGGTGTGGGTCTCATGGTGGTGGCGGTTGTTTTTGGATTCAGAAGGTATATTTCAAAAACAAGGCCGCTCCGCCATAATCCTGCCGGAGCTTGAAGGGGACGCGCAGCTCGTAGAGCGGGCGCAGGTCGAACCCGGCGGCCAGGGGCATGTCGGTCAGGCGGAACTCCAGGCCCAGGTTGAGGTCGAGGCCGAAGCCCACGGAGAAGGCCTCCTCGAGGAAGACGTCGCCGTTTAGGCGGAACTCCTGGAAGCCGATGGTGGCGTAGCCGAAATGCCCGCCGATGCCGTAGAAGAGGAAGAGCTGGTCGGTCTTGGCCATGAAGATAGGGTGGTGGAACTGCTTGAGGGCGGTGAGCTGCAGGCCTCCCCGCTCGAACGAGACGACGACCTGCTCGGAGCGGTCGAAGCCCAGGAAGCGGGTGTAGGTCAGCTCGGGCGAGCGCCCGACCCGCAGGCCGAGGGCCTGGTTGTAGTCTTGCGCCGACAGGGGCGATGCCGCGAGGGCCAGCAGCAGGAAGAGAATCGGGAGCGGGGCCTTCGGCCGGTTGGGTTGGGGCATGGCGGGCAGGAATGGGGCGAGCGCCGGGCGCTCACTGGTGGATGATGTAAACGTTGCAGTCGGAGGCCTTGAGCCGGACCTTTGCCTCGGTGGGCTCGCGGCCGATGAGGCCGCTGGAGAGGGTCATGCGCTCGGCCTGGAGGACGGTCTCCAGGAGCTGGCCCAGGTTCACCGGGTAGTGGAGGTTGATGCCCCGGTGGACGATGTCGAGGTGGTAGGAGGTTCCGCGGGCGAAGAAGAGGTTGAGGTCGGCGAACTGCGAGTCGAGGTTGATGAAGCTGAACTCCTTGCTGATCTCGGAAAGGTTGAGCGAGCCGTAGCGCAGGGTCATGCTGGCCTCCTGGCGGAGCACCTTGGCCTCGAAGTCCGAGAAGTAGCCGTCGCCGTAGAGGAAGCCGATGTTGTCGAGGAAATACTTGTCGCGCACAGACTTGACCTTGAGGATGTTGACGTTGCGGAGCTTCATCCGCGAGGACTTGGTGTCGATGGTGAGGTTCCCGGCCTGGCCGATCTCGATCTCGGCGTAGGCGGCGTCGATTCGGCCGTTGTTCATGGACGTTATGACCCCGTTGCTGAACTTCAGCGAGAGGTCGGCGTTGCCCTGGAGGGAGTTGACGCGGAAGTCGCCATTGGAGAGCAGGAGCGTGAAGTTGCCGTTGATCTGGTCGGCATACACATCGCCGTACTTGTTGTCGATGCGGATGTTGACGTAGTTGGGGACCATGACGGTGTAGTCGATGGAGACGTTGCTCTCGCTGGAGGTGATGGCCTGGGCCAGGCGCTGGAGGTCGTCCACAATGCTGGGCATGTTGCTGCCGACCTTGGTCTTGACGGTCAGGAAGGTGCCGGAGGCCACGAACTCGAAGTCGATGCTTCGGAGGATCTCCTGCATCTTGAGGGAGTCGCGGGAGACGATCTGGAGCTCGATGCTGACGCGGACGGAGTCGTTGCTCCAGGGCAGGACGTGGACCTTGCCGTACTTGTTGGTGATGTCCACGGTGGTGGCCGCGGAGACCTTGAAGGTGCGCACCAGGGTCCGGCGCTGCATGAAGGCCTGGGCCTGGGCGTGCGCGGGCAGGAGCACGAGCAGGAGGGCCATCAGCCAGAGGGCGCGTTCAAATGGCTTGCGGGTGGGCGGCATGTGCGGGAGGGTTGTTGGCGGTGTTGGGCTGGTCTTCCTTGAGCTGCTCGAGCAGGCGCTCGAGGATCTCGAGCTTGAGGCGGTAGCTTTGTATCATGGCGTTGACGACCTGCTCGTTCGAGAGGTTCTCCTGGAGGTCGCGCTTGAGCTCTTCATAGACGTGGTCCAGCTCGCCGAGGTCCTGGTGGAGGTGCTCGAGCAGCTCGGGCGAGCCCTTGGCCAGGGTCTCGACCTCGCGGAGCTTGGTGCTGACCTGCACGGAGTAGTAGGCCTCGGCCTCGATGAGCTCCGGGATGGCGATGGGCCGGGGCGGCAGGGCGGCGGCATCGGCCGGGGAGGGCTTGGCCTCGGGGCGCCTGGCGTCCGGGGGCAGGAGCACCAGCAGCAGGGCCACGGCGGCCGCGGCGAGCAGGGCCGCGGCCCAGCGCCCCCGGCGGGGGGCCGGGCGGGCGGGCGGGGCCGGGCGCACGCCCAGCCACAGCTCGGGCCGGGGCTCGTGCAGGTCGAACTCCTCGCGGTGGTTTCGGATGAAGCTTTCCAAGGGGTCATTCATGGCGTCTGGGCGGGTTTAGGTTCGGCGGGGGCCCGCGGCGGCCAGGATTTCCCGGACTTTCCGCTTGGCCCTCATGTACTGCGACTTGGAGGTGGACTCGGTGATGTTGAGGATCTGGGCGATTTCCTTGTGGTCGTAGCCCTCGAAGGCGTAGAGCGAGAAGATGACCCGGAAGCCGTCGGCCATCTGCGCGACGGCCCAGTGTATCCGGGCCACGTCCAGCTCGAGCTCCTGCGGGGCCGGCTCCTCCTCGGGGCCGGGGTCCACCGTGCGCAGGTCCTCGACATAGACCAGCTCGGCCTTGCGGCGCTTGAGCTCGTTGAGGCAGCGGTTCAGGGCGATGCGCTTGAGCCATGCCCCGAAGGAGGAATCGCCCCGGAACGAGCCGAGCTTGGCGAAGGCGTCCGAGAAGGCCTCCTGGAGCATGTCCTCGGCGTCCTCGCGGTTGTTCATCATTCGGAAGCAGAGGTTGAACATGGCTCGGGAGTAAAGTTCGTAAAGACGCCGCTGGGCGCGGCCGTCGCCGCGCTGGCTGGCCGCCACCAGGTCGAGGTGCGGGTAGGCGTAGGCCTCTGGGGCAGGAGGGCTGGGCATCGTGGCGGAGCGGCAGGAGAAACCAGGAGGGATGGACAAAGTGGGCTTGGAGCCGGGGCGGAAGATCGGATCCGCCCCAGGCGAGCGCGGGACATGACCAAAGGACAAGGGCCCGGCCCGGGGGTTGCACGCAAGGGCTAGGCGGCCAACGCCGATTTTTCCTATCTTGCGCCGACAAAGCAAAATTCAAACCATCATGGATCTCAAGCACGCTATCAAGCCCATGCTTCCGCACCTCTGGGCGGTGTTGTTCTTCATCGGCATCAGCCTGGTCTATTTCAGCCCCGAGATGCAAGGCAAGGAACTGCCCCAGACCGACAACATCAAGGCCAAGGGCATGGCCCAGGAGCTCGTGGCCTTCGAGCAGAAGACCGACGGCGAGCGCTCGCAGTGGACCAACTCCATGTTCGGGGGCATGCCCGCCTACCAGATCCGCTCCGACAACAGCGACAACGTCTATTCCTACATCAGCGGGGCCCTCAAGCTCGGCCTGCCCTTCTACACCGTGGCCATCGCCTTCGTCTATCTGCTGGGCTTCTACATCCTGCTGGCCACGCTCGGCTTCCGGCCCTGGCTGGCCGTGGCCGGGGCCATCGCCTTCGCCTTCGCCTCCTACAACTTCATCATCATCGAGGCCGGGCACGTCACCAAGGCCTACACCATCGGCCTGATGCCGCCCGTGGTGGCCGGCGTCCTGCTGGTCTTCCGCGGCAGGCTGCTCGGCGGCGGGCTGCTCACGGCCGTGGCCGTCGGCCTCCAGGTGGCCAACAACCACGTCCAGATCACCTACTACCTCTTCCTCTCGCTGCTCATCCTGGGCCTCATCGAGTTCGGCGTGGCCCTCCGGCAGAAGCGCCTCAAGGAGTTCGGCAAGGCCGCCGCCGTCCTGGCCGCCGCCGCCGTCCTGGCCATCCTGCCCAACGTCAAGAACCTCTGGACCACCTACGAGTACGGCCAGGAGAGCATCCGCGGCGCCTCCGAGCTCAGCGCCGCACAAGGCGAGCGCGCCTCCGACGGCCTCGACAAGGACTACGCCCTGGCCTGGAGCTACGGCATCGGCGAGACCTGGACCCTGCTCGTGCCCCACGCCAAGGGAGGAGCCTCCGGCGCCCTGGGCGAAAACACCGGCGCCATGGCCGAAGTCTCGCCCCAGATGCGCGAGTACGTGGCCGGCAACAACCACTACTGGGGCGACCAGCCCTTCACCGCCGGGCCCGTTTACGTCGGGGCCGCCGTCCTGTTCTTCTTCATCCTGGGCCTCTTCGTGGTCAAAGGCCCCGCCAAGTGGTGGCTGCTGGCCATCACCCTGCTCTCCATGCTGCTCTCCTGGGGCCAGAACTTCATGGCGCTCACCGACTTCTTCTTCTACAACCTGCCGCTCTACAACAAGTTCCGCACCGTCTCCATGGCCCTGGTCATCGCCGGGCTGGCCATACCGCTGCTGGCCATGCTCGCCATCCGCGAACTGCTCGAGGCCCCCAAGGCCCTCCACTGGAAGTCGCCCGCCTTCCTGGCCGCCACGGCCCTGACCGCCGGCACCAGCCTGCTCTTCGCCCTCGCGCCCCAGGCCTTCTTCGACTTCCTCAGCGTCATGGAAGTGCAGCAGTTCGACCAGATCCTCGCCGAGGTCCCCGCCGACCAGGCCGCCCTCTACAACCAGCTCCTGAACGACCTCGAGGCCGCCCGCGTCAGCATCTTCCAGGCCGACGCCTGGCGCTCATTCTTCTTCGCCGCGCTCGCCGCCGCCGCCGCGCTCTTCCTGCTGCGCCCGGGCGCCAAGGTCCTCCACGCCGGCCTGGCCCTGTCCGCCCTCTTCCTCATCGACCTCTGGCTGGTGGACAAGCGCTACCTCAACAACGACGACTTCACCACCCCCGCCCGCGCCGAGTCCGAGCTGTCCGCAACGACCGCCGACCAGCTCATCCTCAAGGACATCGACCCCGACTTCCGCGTGCTCAACCTCACCCGCAGCGTCTTCAACGACGGCTTCACCCCCTACTACCACAAGTCCATCGGCGGGTACCACGGCGCCAAGCTCCGCCGCTACCAGGAACTCATCGAGAACCACCTGGCCCTCGAGCTCCAGAAGCTGCAAGAAGCCCTCCAGGCCGGCCAGGACCACAACGCCGTGCTGGCGGGCCTGGGCACCGTCAACATGCTCAACACCAAGTACATCATCTACAGCCCCGAGGCCGCGCCCATCGTCAACATGTCCGCCGCCGGGCACGCCTGGTTCGCCGACCAGGTGCAGGTCGTCGAGAATGCCGACCAGGAAATCCGGCAGCTCGCCACCATCAACCCCGCCCGCACCGCCCTGCTCGACCAGCGCTTCGCCGCCGTGGCCGCCGCCCTGCCCGCCGCCCCCAAGGCCGACGCCGGGGAGATCACCCTCCAAAGCTACGCCCCCAACCACCTGGTTTACAAGGTCCAGACCGACCGCGACCAGTTCGCCGTCTTCTCCGAGATCTACTACCCCCACGGCTGGAACGCCTACCTCGACGGCCAGCCCGCCGAGCACGCCCGCGTCAACTACGTCCTCCGCGGCATGAACGTCCCCGCCGGCACCCAGACCATCGAGTTCAAGTTCGAACCCAAGACCTACGCCGCCGGGCACGCCATCAGCCTGGCCGGCTCCATCCTGGCCCTGCTCGCCCTGCTCGGAGGGCTGGCCAAAGCCGCCCTCGACTGGAAAAACCGCCAGCCCGAAAAGCCCCAGCCCGCGCCCGCGAAGTCCAAGTGATTCCAAACCGCGGAACTTGCCCCCACCCAATCCCTGGCCCATCGGCCAGGGATTTTTTTTTGTCCTACCCAATCGCGTTCATGGGTGATGCCAAGTCGCCAGCAAAGGTAAAATGCCTGGACCATCAAACCTAACATCAAGAAACACCTGCCAAGCCTAGGATTCCTGGACCAATAAGGTTGTATATCCATCATGGGTTAGAATTTCCACTAAGTTTATCCTTGCCGAACGGGTGAAAAGACCTTATTTTTGGTTAAAACCTTAGTAGAGAATCAATTGATAGAGCCATAACAACTTTATTACCTTATTTTGACCCATGAATTTGTAACGTAAAATGGATGAAAATTGAGTTTTGACGAAGATAGGCTTATTCAGCAAAATCGTTTTATCCGCCAAATCCGTATCCCCAACGTCAACCTCGATCTGAATTTCGCCCGACGCTGACGATGGGTATATTCCACTAGCGAACGCAAATTGGCATCAAAAGCGGGGTCGAAAAACAAAAAAATCCTAAAAACAGGATCTATTGGTTGGAAATGAATATCTTAAAGTCCGCTTCCGGGAACGAAAAATGGCCCAATGCGCCTTCCCTGGCGGCGCGGCAAGCGGCAGGAGCCAAAAGAAGCCAGGCGAAAACCATCAAAACCCCATCGACCATGAAGTACGAGAATCCTGAAATCATCTTGAAGACCCACCTCGGGCAGACCTACCTGACCCTCGAGTACGACCCGGTGAACCACTGGGGATACAGCAACTGGCTCTGGAAGGACGACTACGGCCAAAACTACGTCAAGGAAGGCTGCGAGGCCATGCTCCTGTTCGTGGAGAAGTACCGGTTCGACCGCTGGCTCAACGACAACCGCCTTGTCGAAGGCACCTGGGACGAGGTCAACGAATGGATAGCGTCGAGCTGGCTGCCCCGGCTGCTGGCCTTGGGCGTGCGGCACTACAGCGTGATCAACTCGCCCGACCTGTACTCCTCGCTCTCCTCGGAGTTCATGGAGGAGAGCGTCAACTTCTTGGGCCTGAACATGCGCAACTGGGGCGACCAGGCCAACGCCGCGGAATGGCTGCGCAAGCAGGAGCCCGCCAAGGCATAGCGCTGGTTCGGAAGTATTATTCGGGGCGCGACTTCGGGGCGCGACTTCAAGTCGCACCCCGAATAAAAATAAAAAATAAAACCAAACATTATGACATTCGAAGACGGGAACATTTATCACATTTACAACCAAGGAAACAACCGGCAACGGATATTTTTCAACAGAGAGAATTACTTGTTTTTTTTACGCAAAATAAAAACGCACATTAGCCCCTACGCCGATATATTAGCTTGGTGTCTGATGCCCAACCATTATCATTTGATGGTGCTGGTCAACAATTCGGGGCGCGACTCCCTTAATTCGGGGTGCGACTCCCTTGATTCGGGGCGCGACTCCCAGTCGCACCCCGAATCGCCTTCCTTAAGGGAGTCGCGTTTACCGGACCTCAATCATTCCATTGGCATAATGCAGGCGTCGTACACGCGGGCAATTAACAAACAAGAAAATCGCTCCGGCTCTTTGTTTCGCGATAAAAGCAAAGCGGAATGTGTAAATTGTCCCAATGGCATTACACCCTCATTCATTACAAAACAAGGTATTACACAAATAAGATTAAGCAATCCGGAAAAGGAATATCCGCAAGTATGTTTCAACTACATCCATAACAATCCAGTAAAAGCCGGCTTAGTAAAGCAAGCCATTGATTGGGAATTTTCTTCGGCATCCGATTATGCCGATTTACGGGGTGGGAAATTAGTAAATAAAGAAGTAGCAAAAAGTATTCTTTATCACTAGTGTCCGACAAAAAGCTATTCGGAAGGCGATAAAAAAGGGGAAGGCCATGAAGGCCTCCCCCGAATGTCGTAGTTTTGAGT
>JFJP01042868.1_pt1 | contig 19927 bp, 10 predicted proteins | sample 431651 | NCBI WGS metagenome assembly JFJP01 (sample SAMN02602958, study PRJNA72255) | Microbial mat metagenome, whole genome shotgun sequencing project. | biome: fresh water; feature: sink hole; material: water; isolation source: purple microbial (photo- and chemosynthetic) mats found in...
TGGCAGTTTGCCACCCCGGCACCTCTGCCGCCGAGCCTGCTCCGACAAAGAACACCCTGGTTCTGTTCTCTTACGATAATCAGGAACAATGGTCCTCTTCCATCCTTCTCGGTTTAAAAAACTCGAAGATCACCGACGAGTCGCAACTGCATGTCGAATACCTCGATGCAAGGCGACACCAAGGCGACCAATACTGGCACCAATTCGAACAGTTTCTCCGGGATAAATATGGTGACACTCCCCTTGACCTGATCATCGTCGCCGACAACATTGCCTTTGATTTCATCCTGAAAATCCGGCCGACGTTTCGCCCCGACCTGCCTGTGGTTTCCTTTGATTTCATCCTGAAAATCCGGCCGACGTTTCGCCCCGACCTGCCTGTGGTTTTCTGCGGCGTCAACAATTTCACGCCGCACATGATATCCGGACAAAAGAACATTACCGGTGTCAATGAAGTCGTGGATATAACCGGCACGGTCAACCTGGCACTGCATCTCTTTCCCAAGGCGTCACGCCTGATCGTGGTCGCCGGTTCGACGGGCGTCGGCGCCGTCAATCGGAAAATCTTCCAGGCAAGTATTCCCTCCTTTTCCCGGCCGATTGGTATCCTGGAATTCATCGATTTGGAGCGTACCGCTCTCGGGGAAAAGCTTGCCGGCATCTCCGGCAATTGCCTTGTCCTTCGCCTCGACAATCTACGGGAAGCCGATGGAACCAATACCCCGCTGCAGCAAAGTATCGAGGCACTTGCCGGCCAGGCACCCTGCCCGGTCTTCTCCGCCTGGGATTTCGACCTGGATAACGGCGCCTTCGGAGGCGTTATGGTCAGCGGCACCGCCCAAGGCAAAAAAGCCGGAGAAATGGCCGTGGAATTGCTCAAAGGCCGGGATCCTGCCTCCTTGGCCGTGGAAATGAACAGCCCCAATGTCCCCATGTTTGACTTTCATTACCTGCAACGCTTTGGTGTCGATGTTGACGCCCTGCCGGAAAACGGCTACGTCGTCAACCTGCCCCCTTCATTTTACGACAAGTTTAAAACCCTCATCTGGGCGGTCGTCATCGTCTTTGTCGTCATGACCGCCGGCATCATCGCCCTGACAAGCGCCCTGCTCGCCCGGAGAAAGGCGGAAAAGGCCCTCCGGGCAAGCGAGCAGCTGTATCGCACCTATGTCGACAACGCCCCTGTGGGAATATTCATCACCGATGACCAGGGCCACTACCTTGATGTCAATCCCCAGGCCTGCCGCATCACCGGCTACCAGCAATCCGAACTCCTTTCCATGCACATTCCCGATCTTTTGCCGCCCGAATCGATAGCCGCGGGCAAGGATCATTTCGCCAGACTCCACGCCGACGGCTTTGCCGCAGGCGAACTCCGCTACCGCAGGAAAAATGGCGATATCCGCTGGTGGTCGGTAACCGCCTCCCGGGTCTCCGACAATTTTTTCCTCGGTTTTGTCATCGACGTCACCGATCGACGCATGCAGGAGGAAAGCCGTTCGATCTTTCTCGAACTCCTCGACAATGCTGAACATGTGGTTGTCTTCAAAGACCCGCAGTTGCGCTACCGTATGATCAACCGCTCCTATACCGCCTTAACCGGTCTGTCCCTTGCCGATGTCATCGGTAAAACCGACCGGGAGACCTTTGCCGGTCTGTCCACCGAATCCCAGATTGCAAGATACATGGAGCACGACCGACAGGCCTTAACCCTGCCTCCGGGCGAGTGCCTCACCATAGAAGAAGAAACCCTCGCAGCCGACGGTTCGACCAAGACCTTTCTTTCCAAAAAATTTCCGGTCTACGCCCAGGACGGCCGCCTGCTCGGGTCGGGAACCATAACCTCGGAGATAACCGAGATCAAACAGATGCAGCAGGGCTTAAAACAGTCCGTTCTCCTGCTGACGACCCTCATGGACGCCCTTCCTGCCGACATTTATGTTATGGACCCCAAAACCTACCAGATTCTTTTCATGAATAAGAATATGCAGGAACGTTTCGGCGAAGACCTCGTCGGCAAACCCTGCTGGCAGGTTTTTCGCCATGAGACGGTCCCCTGCGCATGCTGCAGACTCCCCGAACTCCTCGGCGAAAACGCACCAGCCACCGTCGCCTGGGAAGATCACAACCCGGTAACAGGGGAACTCTTCATCAATCTCGAAACGCTTATCTCCTGGCCAGACGGCCGGAGGGTGAAAATGCAGGTGGCAACCGACATTACCGAAATTCGTCAAACAAAGGAAGCGCTCGCGGCAAGCAAGGAGCGATTCCGGGCGATATTCGAACAGGCGGCCATCGGCATCTGCCAAAATCAGCTGGACGGATCGTTTATACATATCAATCCACGCTTCTCCGAAATCACCGGCTATACGAGCACGGAGCTCTCGAGGATGACCTTCAGAGACATTACCCATGCCGAAGACCTGGGCGCCGACGAAGCAAAAATCCCGCTGCTTCTCGCTGGAGAGATTGATTCCTACTCCCTGGAAAAAAGGTATGTGAAAAAGGACGGCGGTATAATCTGGGTGGACCTGACCGTCTCCCTGCTGCGCGACAGCGACGGCAAGGGCATCAATTTTATCGGTTTTATCGAGGACATAAGCGAACGAAAAGTCCTGCAGTCGCAGCTGCAGCAGGCACAAAAGATGGAATCCGTCGGCCGCCTTGCCGGGGGAGTTGCCCATGATTTCAATAATATGCTCAGTGTTATCCTCGGCCACACGGAAATGACCCTTGAACAGGTGGCTGAGGACGATCCGCTCTACGCCGAACTGATCGAGATCCAAAAAGCGGCGCAGCGATCGGCCGTTCTCACCCGCCAGTTGCTTGCCTATGCCCGAAAACAGACGGTGGCGCCGAAGGTGCTCGATCTCAACGCAACGGTTGAAGGGATGTTGAAGATGCTCGGCAGACTAATCGGAGAGAACATCGAATTGCTCTGGTTGCCCGATAAAAGCGTGGGTGCGATAAAAATCGACCCCTCGCAGATGGACCAGATACTGGCCAATCTCTGCGTCAATGCCCGTGATGCCATCGACGGCGAGGGCAAGGTGATTATAGAGACCGGCGCCCTGACCCTTGATGAGGGAAATTGTCGTGCCTATGCCGAGGCGGTTCCCGGCGATTATGTCGTACTGACCGTCAGCGACAACGGTCGCGGCATGGACCAGGAAACCCGGGCGCAAATCTTCGAACCCTTTTTCACCACCAAGGAAATCGGCAAAGGCACAGGCCTCGGCCTGGCGACAGTTTATGGTATTATCAAACAAAACAAAGGATTTATTGAGGTAAACTCAAGCCCCGGCCAGGGCACGCGGTTTCGCATGTATCTCCCCGAGCACAAGGAAACAAGCCTTGCCGGCACGACCTCCGACCGAACCGACACCGCGGCGCATGGACATGAAACCATCCTCCTGGTGGAGGATGAACCGTCAATCCTGGCTATGACGACAACGATGCTGCAGCGAATGGGCTATAAAGTTCTGGCGACAGCCGCCCCGGCCGAGGCCATCCGCCTGGCGCGTGAATCGGTCGACCGGATCGACCTGCTCATGACCGACGTAATCATGCCGGAGATGAACGGCCGGGATCTTGCCGGAATCCTGCTGTACCACTCCCCCGGACTGAAGCGCCTCTTCATGTCCGGTTACACCGCCGATGTCATCGCCCACCACGGCGTCCTTGACGAAGGGATGCATTTTATCCAGAAGCCTTTTTCCAGAAAGGAGTTGGCCACCAAGGTACGGGAGGCCTTGGCTGCGGAGCAGCAATAAGCATAAAACGAAGTTGCAAGCTGTCAAAACCTGACAGAATCAATAGAAGGAAAAGCTGATGGCGAAAATACCGGCGATTGACGACGAACGGGACGACCTGAAACAAATCGAATGGATGCTTTCCCAAAAGACTTCCCCGCCTGAGGAGCACGATCAGGGTTATGGCGACCTGACTGAATTGAATCGTGGGGGTATTATCCTCAAGTCCATAGGCCACGAACGTCTGAAAAGTTTTGCCGACGACTACCTGGAACTGCTCGGGACTTCCTCCGCCATCTACGAGGTAAACGGCGATTATGCCTTCGGCATTTTCACTTCCGGCTGGTGCCGGCTGATGGACTGCGCCTCGCGCAAGCTTTGCCATACGACCGACACTGTCGAAGCGCTCAACTCCGGTCGCTGGCTCTGCCATGAATCCTGCTGGACCTCCTGTTCGCAAAAAGCCATTGCCGAACAAAGGGAGGTGGACATCGAATGCACGGGAGGCATTCACCTGTATGCCGTACCGATCGTTGCCGGCGGAAAGGTCGTGGGATCTATTAACTTCGGCTACGGTGACCCTCCGACAAGCCCGGAAAAATTGCGCGAGATCGCCGATAGCTACGCCATCGATTACGCCGACGTCGCGGGCCAGGCCGCGGCCTACAATTCACGGCCGCCGTATATCATAGCGTTGGCGAAAAAACGGCTGCATGCAACCGCCCGACTCATCGGATCAATGGTCGAGACAAAGCAGGCCGAGGCAGCCCTGCGCGAAAGCGAGGAGAAATATCGCGTCCTCTTCAACACCTTCCCCCTGGGAATCACCATTTCCGACCGATCAGGCAAGGTAGTCGAAAGCAACGACCGTGCCGCCAATCTTTTGGGTATAGCAAAAGACGAACACGAAACGCGGCGTATTGACGGCGAGCAATGGCGTATCATTCGCCCCGATGGAACGGCCATGCCGCCGGAGGAATTTGCCAGTGTACGGGCTCTGCAGGAAAACCGTCTGGTAGAAGATGTCGAAATGGGGGTAGTGCAGCCGAGTGGGGAAATCACCTGGCTCAATGTGACAGCCGCACCGCTTCTTTTGGAAAATTACGGTGTGGTCATAACCTACAGCAACACCACCGACAAAAAACGGGCGGAAGAGGCACTTAAAAACCGTGAACATCTGCTCAACAAGATATTTAACCTGCTTCCCATAGGTTTGTGGTTTGCCGACAAAAACGGCAGGCTTCTGCGCGGCAATCCCGCCGGCGTGAAAATATGGGGCGCCGAACCGACCGTGCCGATGGAGGAATACGGCGTCTTCAAGGCCCGTCGTCTGCCCTCCGGCGAGGAAATCGCCCCGGGCGACTGGGCACTGGCGCATACCATTGGCGAAGGAATCACCGTTGTCGATGAACTGCTGGAAATCGACACCTTCGATGGACAGAAGAAAATCATTCTCAACTACACCGCACCCGTTCTTGACGATCAGGGCAAGATCCAGGGCGCTATTGTCGTCAACCAGGATATCTCAGAGCGCGAGAAGCTGCACGCCCAACTCCAGCAGGCGCAGAAGATGGAATCGGTGGGCCGATTGGCAGGCGGGGTGGCCCACGATTTCAACAACATGCTGGGAGTCATCCTCGGTCATGTGGAGATGGCCCTGGAGGATGTCGACCCGGAGCAGCCGCTCTTTGCCGACCTGCAGGAAATCCACAAGGCCGCCGAGCGCTCAGCGGCCCTGACCCGGCAACTGCTCGCCTTTGCCCGCAAACAGACCGTTGCCCCCAGGGTCATCGACCTCAACACAACGGTGGAAGGGATGCTGAAGATGCTGCGCCGGCTCATCGGCGAAGATATTGATCTGCTCTGGAAACCCGGCAACAGCCTGCAACCGGTGAAGGTTGACCCTTCCCAGATCGACCAGCTCTTAGCCAACCTGTGCGTCAATGCCCGGGACGCCATCGCCGGTACCGGCAAGGTCACCATCGAAACGGGTATGGTCACCTTTGATGAGGAGTATTGCGCCGCCAACCTCGGCTTTGTGCCCGGCGAATACGTGCTGCTGGCGGTCAGCGACGACGGCTGCGGCATGGATAAGGGGACCCTCAGCCATCTGTTCGAGCCGTTTTTTACCACCAAGGAATTGGGCAGAGGCACCGGCCTCGGTCTGGCTTCGGTTTACGGCATAGTCAAGCAGAATGACGGTTTCATCAATGTCTACAGCGAACCGGGCCGGGGGACGACCTTTAAGGTCTATCTGCCGCAGCACAAGGTAAAGGCTCACACCTTTCCGGAAAAGGCGCCGGACCGCTCAACCGAAGGCGGCCGGGAAACCATCCTCCTGGTGGAGGACGAAACGGCCATCCTGCGAATGACCGCGACAATGCTGGAACGCATGGGCTATAAAGTCCTTGCCGCCGCAACACCGGGCGAGGCCATCCGCCTGGCTCTTGAATATATCGGCAGGATCGACCTGCTCATGACCGATGTCGTCATGCCGGAGATGAACGGCCGGGAGCTGGCAGGGAACCTGCTCCGCACCTTCCCGAACCTGAAACGTCTTTTTATGTCCGGCTACACCGCCAACGTCATCGCCCACCACGGCGTCCTTGATCCCGGGGTGCATTTTATCCATAAACCCTTTTCCAAAAAAGAACTGGCCGACAAAATACGGGAGATTCTCAAAAATACCTGACACTCATGCGCTGAAACCGAGGACAGTCGGCCAGAATCGGCGACAACCTTTCGGCTCTGAAAAAGGAAAAAATATGATGGAAACAGAGACATACCAGGGCTGGACGATCACCACCCGTGCCGAGGAAAATATGTGTGCCAATTACAGTTTCACCGTAACCGATCCGGCCGGTCGCGCCCACCACGTCAAGATGGGCGGCGACAACCGGCAGCGAGCCCAGGAGAGGGCTCGGGAGATGATCGACATGGAACTGGCCTTGCGCGCCGAGGAATAACCACCATCGATCTGCCACAGGTCGACTCGCGCAAAGCGAAGAGGTTTATGCGGCGGTGAGGTCGGCATTTAAAATGGTTCTCAGCTTAGCCGCCAGATCCTTTTTCGAAAAGGGCTTCTCGATAAACTGCACATCGCTGTCCAATACCCCCTGGTGGGCGATGACATTGGCGGTGTAGCCGGACATAAAGAGAATGCCTAAACCCGGACAGTGTTGCCCTATCCGCCGCGCGAGATCGCGGCCGTTCATCTCCGGCATGACGACATCGGTCAGCAGCAGGCGGATTTCCCCGCTGTGCGATTGCGCCAGCTCCATGGCCTCCCCCGGTGTTGCGGCGGCCAGAACCTTATAGCCCAAACGGACAAGCATACTCGTCGTCATGGCGAGGATGGCCGGTTCGTCCTCCACCAGGAGGATGGTTTCCGTTCCGCCCTGCAGCGACGACCCAGGCCCGCCGCCGACAGATTCTTCGACCTTGCCCCCGGGCCGCGGCAAATAGATCTTAAAGGTCGTCCCCCGCCCCGGCTCACTGTAAACATTAATAAAGCCGTTGTTCTGCTTAACGATACCGTACACCATGGCCAGGCCGAGTCCGGTGCCTTTGCCCCTTTCCTTGGTGGTAAAAAACGGCTCGAACAGATGGCCGATGGTCTCTTTGTCCATGCCGCTGCCATCGTCGCTGACCGCCAACTGTACATACTCGCCGGGGATATATCCCTGGTGATCGGCACAATAACCATCGTCGAAAACAACGTTTTCCGTTTCGATGGTCAGTTTGCCGACACCGTTGATCGCATCCCGGGCATTGATACAGAGATTGGCAAGAATCTGGTCAAGCTGCGACGGATCCATCCTCACCGGCCACAAACGGGCATCGGGGCGCCAGACGAGATCGATGTCCTCACCGATGAGTCGCTGCACCATCTGCAGCATGCCGCCGACCGCTTCGTTGAGATTAAAAATCTTCGGGTCGATGGTCTGTTTGCGGGCAAAGGCCAGGAGTTGCCTGGTCAGGTTGACCGACCGCTCCGCCGCCTTACGGATCTCCTGCAGATCGACATAAAAGGGTTGCGAAGGATCGGCATAATCCTCGGCCAACTCAAGGCGGCCGAGAATAACGCCGAGCATATTATTGAAATCATGGGCCACCCCGCCGGCCAGGCGGCCGACCGACTCCATCTTCTGCGCCTGCAGCAACTGCGCCTGGAGTTTCTCCCGCTCCGCTTCGGATTTCTTTCGCTCGCTGATATCCCGGGCGATGCCGTAATAATATTCTTTGCCCTTTACCGTGAACTTCTTGCCACTTACCTCCACCGGATACTGATTGCCATCGCAACGCAGGTGCGAGGTTTCAAAAATCACCGCCTGTCCTTCGGGCACGGACCTCCAAAAACTGAGGAAATCCGCCAGGGAAAAGTGTGGATCGATCTCCTCAAGCGGCATGTTCTGCAACTCCGGGACAGGGCGGCCGAACTTTTCCGCCGCGGCGCTATTTGCCTGCACCACCCGCCCTTCTTCATCCAGCAGGTAGATGGCATCGGAGGCGGTCTCGATCAGTTGGCGATACAACTCCTCGCTTTGCCGCACCATTTCTTTTTCCTCGGCCAGGGCTAAGGTCCTGGCCGCCACCTGCCGACGCAGGGTGTGGTTCCAGATAAGGACGACGACAACTCCGACAACCAGCAGCAGCAGACTTCCTCCCAGCGCCGCCTTGAAGCGCCAATCCTTGAAAATGGAAGGGGCGGCACCATCGATCCAGCGTCTGCGAATATCGGCTTTTTCCCCCTCGGAAATCGCCGCGAGACCTTTCTCCAGGATTGTCCGCAGCTACCCGCAGGTTGCTAATTCCCTTTTGAGCGATAAGGTAGGAAGCGGTCGCCAGGTCGATAACGGCGGCATCGGAAAGACCAAAGGCAACGTTGAGAAGGGCCGTCAGGTCATCGACAACCGGATCGGTGCTAAAGCCTAAATTCCGCGCAGCGAGGTATTCCCCCACCGCATAGCTTTGCACCAGGGCGACCCTGCGACCGGCAAGCCCTTTCTCATCGAGGCTTTCGCTATTATCCCGGCGGACAAGGATAACATTCGGCACGACGATGAAATGCTCGGTGAACAGCAGGTACTCGGAGCGCGCCGGGGTTTTGGTCACCGCATTGACGATATGCACCTGCCCTGCCCGCGCCCTTTGCAGGATATCCTCCAGGGTGGGAAAACGTTCCTGGCGAAAACGAACACCGAGCTTTTCCTCGACAAGGCGCAGGTAGTCATGCGCCAAGCCCTTCGGCTGCCCATCCTCTCCTAAAAAGACAAAGGGCGCATAGCCGGTCTCAACCGCCAGAACAAGCCGGCCCTGGTTTTCGGTAAGCCATTGTCGCTCCTCCGGCGTGAGAATATCGCTCCCTCCGGCGCGGCAAACAGGGATAAAGGCAAAAAGAGTCAAGACGGCAAGGAGCAGTGCCATGGGGGGAAAAGGGCTCCCCGCTCTGAACAAGGATTTTCTTACCAAGCTGGTTGAAAAAAGACAAACAACTGCCGAGCCAAACATAAATATCCTCACCTCAAATCCTCTGTTACCGGAGTATCATGACCGCTGCAAAGCGGCAAAACAATGCGAAAGATGCTGCCCTGATCCTTTTGGCTCAAAACCCCTATCGCCCCCTCCCAGGCCTTGACCAGACCGAGGACGACCGCCAGCCCCAAGCCCCTGCCGACGAATTTGGTGGAGAAGAACGGGTCGAAAATCTGTTCCATATCCTCGCCGCTTATGCCACAGCCGTTATCTTCAACCGTCAGCACGGCATAGGAGGCAGCGGTCGGTCGCCAATCGCCCGGCATGGTGAAAAAGCTTGGAAGTTCGGAAGCCAAGGTTGTTGCCGTCGTTATTCGGATCGTGCCGGGGCCCTTGCCGATGGCCTCGACGCCGTTGGTGACTAAATGCATAAGAATGGTTTGTATCCTTTCCTGATTGGCAAAAACACGCGGCCCGGACGGGAAAAGATTCGTTTCCACAACGATACCCGGCGGCAGGGCGGCGGTCAATTCCGGCAGGTATCGGCGGCAGACTGCGGAAAGATCCACCGATTGGCAGGCCACTGATTTCCGCGGCTCGCAACGCCGCCCGCAGAGCTTCCTCCAGGTCTCGCTTCAAAGCACCTTCCACCGGAGCATCCTCCAGGGCCAGTTCCAGATAACCGATAATCGCCGCCAGGATGTTATTGAAATTATGGGCAACAGCAGCGGCCATGCGGGTCAGCCCGGCCGCCTTCTGCAGTTGCCGAGCCTGCTCTTCCGCTTTTTTGCGGAGTGTCATATCGCGACAGATACTCATGATCGCCGGCTGTTCCTCCCAGGTGATCATGCGGGCATTTACCTCAAAGGGCACTGTTGTCCCGTCTTTGCAGCAGCCTATGGTTTCAAAGGTCAACCGCCCCTCGACCGTCAGCTGTGCCAGCCGCTCGCCGAAAAGCGCCTTTTCCTCTTCGGAGCGAAGGTCGCCCACGGTTATGGAGAGCAGTTCACCATGGGTATAGCCAAGCAATTTTTCCGCCATGGGATTGGCTGCCAGTATCCGTTCATTGGTGTCGTAGATCAAAATGGCATCGCCCGCCAGCTCGAACAACAAGCGGTGTTTTTCCTCGCTTTTACGCAGGGCCTGCTCCGCCTGTTTATATTCGTTGCGGTCGATGATAAAGCCCTCAATGCCGACGACCCGACCGCCCCGCAGAACCGGTTGAGCGGAAAAGGTATGGTAGCCGACGGAGCCGTCACGGCAGCGACGGGTGAACTCACCTGTCGGAATATGGGTCCCGCCGAGGAGCCTGGCAACATTGCTTTGAGCCGACTCCAAATCGGCTTCCACCTGCACCAGGGAAAAATGTTTACCGACAATCTCCTGCGGCGAGCTATAACCGTGCATCCGCAGCCAGGCAGCGTTGACCTGTTGAAACCGTCCTTCCGTGTCGATGTGGAAATAACCGGCATCAGTATCCTCGATAATATGGCGGAAGCGCTCCTTGGCTTCCAGAAGACGACGATTGAGGAGAACAATCGATCGATAGCGCCAGGTCAGCATGGCACCAATGGTTCCGGTGAGAAGAATCGCCGTCAGGAAAACCACTCGACCGACCGTCCAGAAGGGCTTCGGCCGACCATACCACTTTGCATAGATTTGCCGATAGGCGTCGGTGGTGATAAACAGCTGGACGGCAGTATCCATCCTCCGGAACAACTCCTGCCGGCCTTTTACCACTGCGATACCCCGTTTCACCTCCTGCAGGGGTTTGCCGATGGTGGTAATTCTCTCTTCGACCCCTGAGCGCCGGGCAAGTTCCAGTATCTGCTGTTCCGGATACACCAGGGCATCAATATTCCCCGAAAGCAGGGCCAAAAGGCATTGTTCGACGGAATCGAAAGGGTGCATATCGACCCCGCCTCTCTCCTGCATCAAGGTCAGACCCTGATTCTTTTTAACACCACCGACCTTTTTCCCGGCGAGATCAGCCTCATCCTCCAAGCCAACGGAGTCCTTGCGAACAAAAATACTGATTCTAAACGTCTCGTAGGGGGTGGTAAAATCATAGAGGTGCCTGCGCTCGGCGGTTTGTCCCATATTCGGGGCCATAATCGCCTGCCCTTTGTCCAGTGCGGCAAAGGCCTCGGGCCAATCGGGGTAAACTTCATAGCGGACTTTGAGGCGACAAAGCCGGGCCACCTCATCCATGACTTCTATGGCAAAACCGCTCGGCTTGCCGGTCGCCGTATCGGTCAGGTATTGCGGCGGCCAGTGGCGCAGGGCAACCGCAGTCACTTCCTCGTTCTTTTCCTCTGTGGCAAAACCCTGCCGGGTAAAAAGACAAAGGGTGAAAAGCATAAGGAAGCATACAACCATTTGCCGCAACACCCACGGCTCCTTCACAGCAAAAGGAGAAAGCCAGGCGTGTGAAACCCGACTCGGCTCAAGGATGGTCATCTTTCTCTCTATCCCGTTCGCTGAAGATGAAATCATGCAAACTTTTTCCCTGAAAAATATCGATGCTGCCCCGGATCTCGAGGATTTTATCAAAATTATCAAGAAAAATATCGAGCACTTCAGGGTCAAAATGGGCACCCCGTTCTTTTTTCAGGAGATCATAGGCAACATCAAAGGGATAGGGTTCTTTATAGGGTCGTTTCGAGGTTATGGCGTCAAAGGTGTCGGCAATGGCGACGATACGTCCGGAAATGGGAATATCCGTACCCTCCAGGTGTTGCGGATAACCGCGGCCATTGAACTTTTCATGGTGCGTCAGGGCGATTTCCTCGGCCATCTGCAGAATTTTCGATTTCGACCGGGACAGCAAGCGCGAACCGATGCGGGTATGCGCCTTGATGGCTTCGAATTCGCTGTCGGAGAGCTTACCCGGCTTTAAAAGAATACTGTCGGGGATGCCGATTTTGCCGATATCGTGCATCGGTGCGGCATAATGGATGGTTTCGATAAAGTCCCGGGCAAGCCCCAGTTTTCCGGCGAGAAACGGACAATATTCGCCGATGCGGATGATATGATCGCCGGTGTCTTCATCCTTATATTCGGCGGCCATGACCAGGCGATGGATGGAATCGACATAGGAATCCTTCAGGTCCTCGTGCGCCTTTCGGGCAATCTGCCGCAGCCTTCTTTCCCGCAGCACGCGGTCAACGCGAAGCACCATTTCCCGCGGCGAAAACGGCTTCTGCACAAAATCGCTGGCTCCGAGGTTGATAATTTCGTCATACTGATAGCTGTTGATCTGCCCGGTCATGACGATGACATCGGCGACAAAGCGAGTTTTAATGATTTTCGCCAGCTCGATACCGTCCATGACCGGCATATCGATATCGGTGACAACGACATCGTAGGGACCAAGGGCGAGCTTTTCCAGGGCCTGCCTGCCGTCTTCGGCAAAGGAACAGCGATAGCCGTTTTTCGTCAACTTGCTTTCAAGCATATCGCGCATCATCGGCTCGTCATCAACCACGAGAATTCTTACATCCTCAAGCTTTTCGGAAAAAAGATCGTTCATTCCCGCCGTCCTCATCGTAAATGTTGCATCGTTAGCCGACTTGAGTGGTTTGTTCCGTTACCTGACCTGTCTCCGGCAAAAGACAGTCCTCGACAACAGGGAAAGCGACATGAAAAACCGTGCCCTGGCCTGGGGCACTGTCGCAGACAATGGTGCCGCCATAGCCGCGGACGATGCCGTGCACCATGGCCAGGCCGAGGCCGGTGCCCTTTCCGACCTCCTTCGTGGTAAAATAGGGATCGAAGATCTTTTTACGGATTTCCTGATCCATGCCGATGCCGCTATCGCGCACCGACAGATGCACACATTCGCCCGGCGGCAACGGCGACTCGGAAAAAAGATCGGTGGTGGAGCGTATCCGACCCAGGGAGACGACAAGGGTGCCGCCGCTCTCTTCCATGGCATGAAAGGCATTGGTGCACAGATTCATGACGATCTGATAAACCTGCGTTGGATCGGCAAGGATGATGCCGGCCTGGAGATCGATATCCTGCTGTATGCTGATGGTCGTCGGCAGGGAGGCGCGCATCAATTTGAGGGCCTCGGCGACAATGGGGCCCGGCTGCAGAGGAATGCGATCGGCCTGGGCCTGGCGACTGAAGGCAAGGATCTGTTTGACCAGCTCTTTTGCCCGGGTGGCGGCCTGGAGGACCCGGTGATTGAAGTGGCCGATGGTCGAGTCGGGCGGGCAGTCGTCCTCGATCATCTCGGCATAGCCGATAACGGCGCCGAGAATATTATTGAAATCATGGGCAATACCGCCTGCCAGGGTGCCGATGGCCTCCATTTTCTGGGCCTGTTGCAGTTGCGTTTGCAAGTGTGCTTGCGCCTTCTCCGCTTTCTTGCGCTCGCTGATATCGATGATCGTGCCGATGATCTTCAGCGGCAGCCCGTCACTTGCGCACTGCATTTTCGCCGAGGTCGAACACTCGATAAGAGTTCCATCGCGATTTTTCAAACGCACTTCATAATCAACGACGGCATCATCCTCCTGCAGCGCCTCAAGAAAAAGCCGCCGATCCTCAGGCTCGGCATAAAGATCGAACAGCGGTTTACCAAGGAGATCATCACGGCTATACTGGTTCCTGGAAAGACGAATGACGGAGGGACTGACCTCAAGAATGCGCCCGTCTATACTTGTCTCGTAAAAGGTTTCCTGCACATTATCAAAGATATTGCGATACCGTTGTTCGTTTTGGTGCAGCTCCTCCATCCTGTCCTGCAGCGAAAGGTTCATCTGCTGTATTGTCTCGAACTGGTGCGCCAGGGTCTCCTGCATCTCCTGGAAATTTTCCACCAGCAGATGCGGTTCGCGGATGGTGCTTTGCGGCCAGATCACCTGAGCCGTGTTGCCCGTGAGCCGCTTCGGCAGGTCATGGGTAAGGTTACTGAGCTTTTCCAGGGTGCCTATAGCCCTGCGACTGAGAACTTCAGCAAGGAAGAGGGCGCCAAGAAGAATGAGGAAAAGTAGACTCAACTTTCCGGTATAGTTGGTATAAATCATTTTCTGAAAGGGTGCGATCGGCTGTTCGAGGATGAGACGCCAATCCGCCGTTTTGCCGATGTCCACCTCGGCAACATAGAATGACTGTTTCCATCGTTCCGAAATGGGCGTATTTGGAGGTACAACCGGTAACCATTGCTTAAGGCCTGAACCAAGATCGTTGAGCCGGCCTTCCCCCCGGGTAAAGGGGGAGAGGATCTTTTGATCGCCCCGGTTCGTCAGGGCCACATTGGAGTTTCTATCAATCAGGGTGTAGAGCATACCGTGATGATCCGACTGATTATCAAGGTGCTTGCCAACCTGCTGCAAATTCAAGGTTCCGGACACATAGCCGGCAAATATCCCGCCGACAACCACCGGTTCAAGCATGACGACAATGGGCCTGCTGCGAACAATCTTTCCCCAGAACACCTCGGAAAGCATGGGCTGCAAGGTTTCTCGCAGAAGAGGGAAATAAGGACGATCCGCCAAACTGACACCGATACTCCTTGTACCGGTTTCATCCAGCAAGGGGGCGGAAGCGACAACGATTCCATCCTTGTCCGCCAGGCCGATGCGCTGATAATTGGCATCGAAATCCTTTGCCTGTTCGAGCAGGGTTTGCATTTCCCCGGGGGGTTTCACCGCCGCCTGGAAGGCCAGATTGGCCAGGGCGGTTCTGCGGTTGGCCAGCCAGGTCTCCAGCTCCTCGGCCGTCTCCCGACTGCTATGGCTGAGACTTGCCCGTATTCGGCCGTCGATCTCGTTGAAATCACTTCGGCAACTCATCGCCAGCATGAGCAAAGCAGGAAACAAAACGAAAAATGCCAGGAGATTATAAATGATATCGGCAAGGGGGATGAGGCTGGAACGCCACTGCAGGGCGACAGCGGTAAAAATCAGCCGGGCGACCAGGGCATTGGCAATGCCGTTGACCGCCTGTTTGGTCATGACGATATAGGTATTGCTCGGCGGAACCTGCATGATCCCGTGATAAAACAGATACACCAGCGGCATGCCGACCAGCAGCCAGTAGAGGGTATCGGCCACCACCATGCCGACTTTGCGCCGCACCGTCAACCAGGCGACAAGGGCCGTTTCCGCGGTCATGATGACGACGGCATAGGGGTGATTCCAGAGGACATAGGTCGAGGCGGCAATGAGTGCAGCGGCAGCTATTCCCCGGCCCGGGCCGAAGAACTGCAGGGCGAGCATGGCGAAGATGGAGCCGAAGAGAAAGTCGATGTTGAGAAAGAGCGGATAGCGGTAGTAATTGCCGACAAGACCGGCAATGATGAGAAAAAACAGAAAAACAATAGGATATCTGCTTTTCCCTGTGGCAACCGACGGCAAGACGGGCATGGTTCTTTCCATGGTAAAATGATGCGCCCCGGAGAACAGGCAAAAAACAGCCTGCCCGTTCCGAAAATTTTCCAGCTGCCGATAGGGTATCACAGAGAAACGCTTCTGACAAATTTTCAGAAAAATTGCTTTCCCTCCCCTCTTTTTACCCCTGCCTTGACTTTGCCCTTATGCTTTTGGTAGAAATAAAGGAAACATACGAGCCTCTTGCAAAATGAGGATTTTCGTTCAAAATCAAGGCATGCGAGAAATTTTACCGCAGGCATATAGTTAATATTCCGAGGATAAAGATTTCCCCTGGCCTATCAACAACAGAGATGAACACAGCAACACTTCTCATCGTCGAAGACGACGGCATCCTCGCCCTGCTGCTGGAAAACATGCTCAGCCGCCAAGGCTATGTCGTCGCCGGACCCTTGGCCACCGGGGAAGAGGCCCTGGACTTTCTTGTCGACCAAAGGGTCGACCTCATCCTCATGGATATTGAACTGGCCGGCACCTTAAGCGGCATAGAGACAGCGGCAATCATTCATAAAACCCTCGATATTCCCATTATCTTTCTCACCGGATATTCCCAGGAGCACCTGGTGGAAAAGGCAAAGACTGCCAATCCCTACGGCTATCTCGTCAAACCCGTGGTCGAACAAAACCTCTTCACCACCCTGGAAATCGCCCTGCATCGCCACGCCCTTGACCGAAAACTCCAGGAACAACAACGAGCGCTCCATAAAAGCGAGGCTGACGTCCGCAAAAAATTGCAGGCCATCCTCGAGCCGGACGGCGATATCGGCGCCCTGCAGCTGGGCGACATCATCGACCACCAGGCGCTGCAAAGGATGATGGCGGATTTCTACCGCTTGACCGGTATCGGCATCGGCATTCTCGACACCGAGGGCAAGGTCCTGGTCGGTGTCGGCTGGCAGGATATCTGCACACAGTTTCATCGCTGCCACCCGGAAACCCTGGAAAACTGTCGGGAAAGCGATGTCGTTTTATCCTCCGGCGTCCCCATCGGCACCGTCCGAGCCTACCGCTGCAAGAATAATCTCTGGGACCTGATGACCCCCATAGAAATCGGCGGACGACACGTCGGCAATGTCTGTCTCGGCCAGTTTTTTTACGACGACGAGATCCCCGACTATGCATTTTTCCGCAAGCAGGCCAAACACTACGGCTTTGACGAAGAGGCTTATATGGCGGCCCTTGACCGGGTGCCGCGCTGGAGCCGCGAAAAGGTTAATGCCACCATGGCCTTTTACACCGGCCTGTCGCACCTTATTTCAACGCTGAGCGGCAACAATCTCAAACTGACCCGGACCCTTGCCGAAAAAAGTGTTGCCCTGCAGGAACTGGGAGAAAGCCGGGCCTTCCAGATGTCGCTTCTGGAAAACATCCCCATTCCGGTTTTTTCAAAAGACACCGAAGGTCGTTATCTTATCTGCAACAGCGCCTATAAGGATTTTTTCGGCAAAAACGACGAACAGCTGAGAGGCGCCGACGCCTTTACCCTGCACCCGCCCGACCTGGCGCAATTCTATCACAACAAGGACGACGAACTCTTCCGCCTCGGCAAGCCGCAGATTTACGAAGCCAAGCTGCAAAACGGCCGGGGGGAACTTCGCACCGGCATTGTCCATAAGGCACTCCTCACCGACGCCGACGGCATTACCACCGGGCTGGTCGGGGCGATTCTCGATATCACCGAACGTACCCGGGCGGACGAAGAGCGCAAACGGCTGCAGGCGCAACTGATGCAGGCCCAGAAGATGGAGGCCATCGGCACCCTGGCCGGAGGTATTGCCCACGATTTCAACAATATCCTCGGGGCCATCCTCGGCTACGCGGAGATGGTCCGCGACGACACCCCAAGCGATGCCCCCTCCGCCCGGGACCTTGACCAGATTCTCCTCGCCGGCAAGAGGGCCAAGGATCTGGTCAGACAGATCCTCGCCTTCAGCCGCCAGGCGGAAGCGGAAAAAATCCCCTTGCACCCGGCCCCTATCATCAAGGAGACCATCAAACTCCTCCGCGCCTCCCTGCCGACGACCATCAGCATCCTGCCGGCCATCGATCCGGCAACGGCGCCGATTCTTGCCGATCCGATCCAGCTGCATCAACTGACCATGAACCTGTGTACCAACGCCTTCCACGCCATGGAGGAAAGCGGCGGCACCCTGTCCATCAGCCTGAGCAACAGGGTGGACGCCCCAGCACCTGCCTCCAGCGGCGAAACGATACAGGGAAAATCCATTCGGCTGTCGATCCGCGACACCGGCAGCGGCATTACCCCGGAGATCCGCGAAAAAATTTTCGATCCCTATTTCACCACCAAGGAAACCGGCAAAGGCACCGGCATGGGGCTGGCCATCGTCCATGGCATTGTCTCCAGCTACGGCGGCACCATCACCTGTGACAGTCAGCCCGGTCGCGGCACAACCTTTGATATCACCCTGCCGGCCTTGACGGAGAAAGCAACCCCGGCAGGAGAAAGCAACGGCGACGACAGCAAAACGACAAGGGGGACCGGCAGGATTCTCTTTGTCGACGATGAAGCGATCCTCATCGATATGACCCGCACCATGCTGGAACGACTGGGCTACCATGTAACCGTGCGCAGCAGCAGCCTGGAGGCCCTGACCAGTTTTCAAAACCAGCCGGAGGCCTACGACCTGGTCATCACCGACCAGACCATGCCGGGCATGACCGGCATCGACCTGGCAAGGAGAATGCTGCAGATCAGGCCGGAGATGCCGATCATTCTCTGTACCGGCTATAGCAGCCTCATCACCGAAGACAAGGTCAAGGCGGCGGGGATCAAAGGTTTCGCCCTTAAACCCCTGACAAAAAGCGTTATCGCCAAACTGATTAACAAACTCGTCCCCACGGGGAAAACCATGGAATAGCCCAATTACGTTTTTATGATTTTTCCGGAGATGTATCAGATGACTGACAGGCCGACCTATGAAGAACTGGAAAAAAGAAACAGCGAATTAGAAGCCAAAGTTCTGGCCATCGAAAAATTCAAAAAGGAAGCCAAGGAAAGAGAAGCCCTGTTGCAAGCTTTTACCCGTGCTCTCCCCAATATTTCTTTTATCCTCGATGAAGAGGGGAAGTACATAGAAATTTTTGGTTCACAAGAATTTCTCCTCTATGTAAGCTCGGAAAAAATGCTGGGCAGCTATCTCCATGATATTTTGCCGAAAGAAATTGCTGATGATTTCCATGCAATAATCAAACGGACTATTGCAACCGAAGAACCGCAAGTCTTCGAATACAAACTTGATATGCCCGGCGGAGAAACCTGGTTTGACGGCATAACTTCTCTCATGCAAGAACAAGTAAACGGGAAAAACGCTGTTGCTTGGCTCGCTTTCGACATTACCGACCGTAAACGGGCGGAAATGGCCCTGAGGAAGAGTGAGGAAAAGTATCGTAACCTCGCTTCCCTGCTGCGCTCCATGTGCGATAATGTCCCCGATATGATCTGGGCAAAGGATCTGCATAAACGCTATATTTTTGCCAACAAGGCTCTTTGCCGGGAATTGCTGAACGCCGTCGACACCGATGAACCCCTTGGGAAAACCGACCTTTTTTTTGCCCTGCGGGAACGCGAACGCCACCCCGATGATCCCACCTGGCACACCTTCGGCGAACTCTGTCAGGATTCCGACCAGATTACCCTCGATGAAAACGGTCCGAGACAGTTCGACGAATACGGCAATGTTCAGGGGCGGTTTCTCTTCCTTGATGTGCGCAAGGCGCCCTTTATCGATGAAAATCGGCAAACCATCGGCACCGTCGGTTCGGCCCGGGATATCACCGCCTATAAACGGGCTGACGAGGCCCTGCACCAATCCCTGGCGGAAAAAGAGGTTCTGTTGCGCGAGGTGCATCACCGGGTGAAAAACAATATGGCGGCGATCATCGGTCTCGTTGACATGCAGCAACTGACCATGGAGGATGGAACCGCCAGAACCCTTCTCGGCGAACTCAGCTCACGGGTGCGGGCCATGAGCCTGGTCCATGAAAAGCTGTATCGCTCGGAATCACTAACAAACATTGATTTTCAAGAGTATACCGAGTCGCTTCTTTCCCACCTGCGCACCTCCTTCGGCTCGCCGGCGCTAGAATGCCGGATCGACGCCAGGGAGGTGGCCATTCCCCTTGATCTGGCCGTTCCCTGCGGCATGATCATTAACGAACTGGTGACCAATAGCCTGAAATACGCCTTCCCAAAGACTCCGGTCACTGCAGCAAGAGAAGCCTGCCGCATCCTCGTCGCTTTGTCCTGCCGGGATAACCGGTTCTCCCTGACCGTTGCCG
>JFJP01005522.1_pt1 | contig 19926 bp, 16 predicted proteins | sample 431651 | NCBI WGS metagenome assembly JFJP01 (sample SAMN02602958, study PRJNA72255) | Microbial mat metagenome, whole genome shotgun sequencing project. | biome: fresh water; feature: sink hole; material: water; isolation source: purple microbial (photo- and chemosynthetic) mats found in...
GCAGGCGTTCCGAGCGCAGTTCAAGCTGACGCGACTGCTCGTGCAGACTGCGCTGCTCTGCGGCGAGCACGCCCAACTGCTGCTGCAGCGCTGTGACCTGGCTGCGCTGTTCGCCTGCGTCACGTTGCGCCGAGCGCGTTTCTTGTTCAAACTGCGGCAACTGCAGCGTCTGCTGCTCCAATTGTGCTAGCAAGGTGGCGCATTGCCCTTGTGCCAGCAGACTTCGTTCACCAAGCTGGTCCAGTTCAAGCTGGGCGTCCTGGCTACGGCTTTGACATTGTGCTGCCTGCCCTTGCAGTGCCAGGCAACGCGCCTGCACACGTTGCCGGGCTTCAATCAGATAACGGATCTCGGCTTCGAGTCGCCCGACCTCAGCGCTGGCCTCGTAGAGTCGGCCCTGCGCACGATTGACCAAGTCGCCAGCGGCGTAATGCGCCTGGCGCACAGCCTCGAGTTCCGCCTCGACCCGGCGCAAATCGGCCAAACGCGCATCTAACGCGTTCTGCGCCTGCAACGCCTGCTCCTGCACCCGACGTTGCTCCGACTGTGCTTCTGCCTGCTTCAAAAACCAGAGCTGGTTTTGCTTGACCGTTGAGGCTTCAGACAGATTTTTGAACTTCTGAGCAACCTCAGCCTGCTGCTCAAGTCGGGCCAGGTTGGCGTTGAGTTCACGCAAAATGTCCTGCACCCGGGTCAAATTCTCGCGTGTGTCATGCAGCCGGCTCTCGGTCTCACGCCGACGCTCCTTGTACTTCGACACACCGGCCGCCTCCTCCAGAAACAGGCGCAGTTCTTCGGGCCGGCTTTCGATGATGCGGCTGATCGTCCCTTGGCCGATGATGGCGTAGGCACGCGGGCCCAGCCCGGTTCCCAAAAAAACATCTTGCACATCACGCCTTCTCACCGGCTGATTGTTGATGTAATAGCTGCTGGTGCCGTCTCGGGTCAGAACACGCTTGACGGCGATTTCAGCAAACTGGCTCCACTGCCCGCCGCCGCGATGGTCATCGTTGTCGAAAGCCAGTTCCACGCTGGCGCGACCAGCCGGTTTGCGACTGGTTGTACCGTTAAAGATGACATCCTGCATCGATTCACCGCGCAATTCGGACGCCTTTGATTCGCCCAGCACCCAGCGCACCGCATCCATGATGTTGGATTTGCCACAACCATTCGGCCCCACCACGCCCACCAATTGGCCAGGCAACATGAAATTGGTGGGCTCGGCAAACGACTTGAAGCCAGATAACTTGATAGAGCTAAGACGCACAGATTTGAAATCGTTGAGGCAAAACGGGAGGGGCAGACCAAACACCAACGGCTACGCGATCACGCCGCAGGTCGCATCCCACTGCTGAGCGCTCGCCACTTTCCGCAGCGCGGCATGATACCGTGCCAGCGCGGCAAGAACTGGCACACCGCACGAGGCCCCGCGCCCAAGGACTGCTCAACTCAGGATGCCGCTGTGCCCAGGGCAACCGCCCCAGGCGCGGCCAATGCCATGACATCAGCGGCAGGCATTGCGCGCAGCCGGCTGTCACTCCAGACCCTGCGCCAATGACGAGCGCCGGGTGTACCCGCGCGCAAGCCCAGCATGTGACGTGCGACCGCAGGCCAAGGCGTTGCCAACTCTCCCGCCTGTCGCTCCATGTAGGACACCATCAAGCGCTCGACCTCGTCGCGCGTCAGGGGCGTTGCGCACGCGCGGCGCTTGAGTAGGCCAGGAAAGAACTCTGCATCCCATTGACTCAGCCACCACGGGTTGTGATAGGCCTCCCGGCCGACCATGACCCCGTCCACGTGCTGCAAATGCGCGTGCACCTCCTGCGTGCTCGTCACGCCGCCATTGATGACGATCTGCAAATGTGCAAAGTCCTGTTTGAGCTGATACACCTGCTCGTAGCGAAGCGGCGGAATTTGTCGATTTTCCTTGGGGCTCAGGCCCTTGAGCCAGGCGCTGCGCGCATGAGCCACAAAGGTCTGGCAGCCTGCCTGGCTGACGATACCAACAAAATCTCTGACAAAGCCGTAGTCCTCCAATTGATCGACACCGATTCGATGCTTGACCGTGACGGGCAGTTGCACCACATCGACCATGGCGCGCACACACTCTGCGACGAGATGTGGCTCACGCATCAAACACGCCCCAAAGGCGCCCTTTTGCACACGCTCGCTGGGACAACCGCAGTTCAGGTTGACTTCGGCATAGCCCCATTGCTGTGCCAACCTGGCACATTTGGCCAAATCGGCCGGATCACTGCCACCGAGTTGCAAGGCCAATGGCTGCTCTTCAGGATGAAATCGCAAATGACGGGCTGCATCACCATGCAGCAACGCCCCAGTGGTGCGTGCGTGCGCGCTCAGAAGCCGATGAAAATAGCGGCAGTGTCGGTCGGTCCAATCCAGCATCGGCGCCACACACATGCGCCACGGGCTGGTGCCTGCCGTGACAGGCAACTCGGTTGCCAGGTGTTCTGCCGAGACCACTGTGGCAGACCGCTTCAGCATCAAATTGGCGAGCACCAAGGCGCCTGATCATGCGCATAGGCCATCCAAAGCGCCCAAACCGCACTGCCCGCGAGCGCAACTCCAGCCAAGCGCACACCCCAGTCGCCATTGCTGTTGGCACCAAACCGCAGCCAGAGCCATGGCCCCAGCATCATCGACACCGTCGTGCCAAGGGCAAACAAACCCATCGCCAAGGCGCCATCCAACGGGTCGCCGGCCAACGCAGCCACCAGCAACGCCGAATAGAGCAAGCCGCAGGGCAAAAAGGTCCAGACCAATCCCAGCGCCAATGGTCCGCCCAGGCCCCGCCACTGTGCAACACGACGCACCGATTGCCATAAACGTCGGCCCAGATGCTCCAGCCAAACCGGCTGCTGCGCACGCCAGATCAACATCAGCCCCAACAACAGCACCGCCACATGGAACATGCTCCAGACCGGTCGCAACGCGGCAGACTGGGTGGTCATCCACCCCAGACCTTGCATCGACGCTGCCGCAACCGCTCCCAGCGCGGAATAGCCCAGCACGCGACCGAGCTGAAACACCCACATTGCCGCAGTGCCGCGTGGCCCCGCGGCCTGCCCGATGCCAGCACAAGCGGCACCGCACATACCGATGCAATGTGGGCCTCCGGCGAGTCCCATCAGGAGTGCCGTTGCGGCAAGGGTTGTTTGCATAGACTGAATTTAGCCGATTGGGTGCAGCAGAGCGGCGACACCGTGAGCTACCCTGGGGCGTTCAAAGGATTTTCGAAAAGCGTGCCCGTGTCCGGTCAGCTTGTAGATACCGGTCAAACACCATGGCCACGGCGCGCACAAAGAACCAGCCCTTGCTTGTCACCTGGATTCCGGTCGGATCAAGCACCACCAGATTTTCTTGCGCCTGTGCCGCCAACAACTCAAGCTCGCGCGCAAAATAGCGCTTGAAATTGATCAAATAGGCCAGTTCGATGGACTCGAAGGACACTTGCCCTTGGCACATCAGGGCCATGATCACCGCGCGCCGCACCAAGTCGTCGCGCGACAGCGCCAAGCCCCTGACGACCGGGAATTGACCCTGATCCAGGTGGTCGTAGTACTCTTCAAGGGTCTTTGCGTTCTGGCTGTAAGTGGCGCCGACTCGGCCAATCGACGACACCCCCAATCCCAACATATCACAGTCTGGCTGGGTGCTATATCCCTGAAAATTCCGATGCAATCGACCCTGCCGTTTGGCCACGGCCAACGCATCATTGGGTAAAGCAAAGTGATCCATACCAATATACACATAGCCCGCATCCATCAACAAGGCCATGGAGCGAGCCAACATTGATACCTTGGCACCTGCAGGTGGCAGTGCGTCAGTGGCAATACGACGTTGCGGCTTGAAGCGCTCTGGCAAATGGGCGTAAGCGTACAAGGCCAACCGATCGGGACGCAACTCGACAATCTGCTGCACTGTTCGTTCAAATGATTCCGATGTTTGTCCCGGCAATCCATAAATCAAGTCCACATTGATCGACTCAAAGCCGCGCTGCCGCGCCGCCGCAACCAAGGCGTACACCTGCTCCAACGGCTGCATGCGGTGCACTGCCCTCTGAACATCGGGGTCAAAATCCTGAACACCGAAACTCAAACGATTGAAGCCGAGCGTCGCCAGGACATCCAGTCGGCCCGCATCGACAGTCCTCGGATCCACCTCAATCGAGTATTCGCCACCGGGGGTGAAATTGAAGTGACGTCGGAGCATCGCCATCAAATCGGCGAGTTCGCTGTCGGACAGAAAAGTCGGCGACCCACCGCCCAAATGCAGTTGCGACACCATTTGCCCCACACCGAGATGCAGCGTATGCAACTGCACCTCAAGTTCCAGGTATTTCAAATAGGCTGCCGCTCGATCATGGTGCTTGGTAATGATCTTGTTGCACGCGCAAAAGTAACACAATGACTCGCAAAACGGAATGTGAACGTACAAAGACAAAGGCAGGGCCATGGCAGCAGCGCCGTCGCGACGCTGCTGCAGAGCCTGGATGTAGTCTTGCGCACCAAACGCCTCAACAAACCTGTCTGCCGTCGGAAAGGATGTGTAGCGTGGACCTGAAACGTCGTAACGGCGAATCAAATCTTCAGATATGGGTTCAATGGCGCTGTCTGTCATCTCATAGTCCTTCACAAGCTGCGCGAATATGCCCGTGAACGTTTTTTTCAATCTTGATATTGATCAACCTAATCACAAAAAGGCAAATCAACCCAAAAATTGACTAAGATCATGAAAAAGAAGGAGAATGGGGACATGCGAGACATGAACCACGAAGCCATCAAATTAGCCTGCTCGAACTGCAACATGCGCGAGTTGTGTATGCCAATCGGACTGAGTTCCGCAGAACTGGCTCGAATTGACGAACTCATCGGCATGCGCCGAAAGATCAAACGTGGTGAGACGCTGTTTCACAACGGTGAGCGCTTTACAAATCTGTATGCCATTCGCACCGGTTTTTTCAAGACCTGCATCACATCAGAGGATGGGCGCGACCAAGTGACTGGTTTTCAGATGGCCGGGGAGATCATTGGACTCGATGGCATTGTGAATGACGCGCATACCTGCGATGCAGTGGCACTAGAGGATGGCGAGATTTGCGCCATGCCGTTTGCCCAGATTGAAAGTTTGTCACGTGAGGTCAACGCCCTGCAGCACCATGTGCACAAAATCATGAGCCGCGAAATCGTGCGTGAGCACGGCGTGATGCTGTTGCTTGGCAGCATGCGCGCAGAGGAGCGATTGGCCGCATTTTTGCTGAACTTGGCACAGCGCTTGCATGCCCGTGGCTTCTCAAAGTCAGAACTGGTGTTGCGAATGACCCGGGAAGAAATCGGCAGTTACCTTGGACTAAAACTCGAAACGATCAGTCGCACCTTCTCCAGATTTGTCGATGATGGCGTGATTGAGGTCAAGCAGCGTCACGTTCGCATACTCGACACAGAAGTCTTGCACGACATCGTAAATCCGCGATAAGCTCTCTCTTGCCTGGAAGAGCGCGGACAGCGCCCTCCAGAAACCCAATCACCTGACCTACTTGGCGATTGGAACCACCCCAGTTTGGGCATGGTTTCTGGCTTGCATGGCCGGCGCCTCTTTGCCTTCGACGACGCTCTCGCCCTGCGCTCGCTTGCCAGCGACAAACTGTCGATAGCTGTCATCTGTTACCAGCTCATTCGGACTCGACATCACAAAATAAGCAGTGATGACACACGCCACGATGACCAATACCGGACCAGAAATTACCAGCCAAACGTGACCATATCGCCACCACGGCTGCGCCATAAGAGACTCGTCATGCATGAGAAAACTCCGAAAAAACGAAGACGACGCATCAAAAAAACAGGGTGGCGCCATGAAGCCCGCCACCCAACGCCAGAAAGAAGGCGCGATCCTAACCAAGGACCACGCCAACTCAGAGACCCTCAATCACTTATTCGACAGGCCCCAAATATACGAGGTCAAAACATGCAACTGACCCTTGGTCAACAACTGTCCCTGCGGCGGCATGATGTTGACCATGCCCTTGTTGATTCGCTCAACAATCGCCTTCTCTCCAAAGCCATGGAGCCAAATGTTGTCCGTCAAGTTCGGAGCACCGACCGCCAGCATGCCCTTGCCGTCAGGACCATGGCAGGCTGCACAGACACCAAACTTGTCTTTGCCCAATGCGGCCTTCGCGGAGTCGTGCGGGCTGCCCGACAAACTAAGAACATACTGCGCAACATTGGCAACATCTTCTGCGCTACCTACTGCAGCGGCCATAGGCGGCATATTTCCGGTCCGACCCTGAACAATTGTCTCCTGGATCTTTTCCGGTGTACCGCCATGCAGCCAGTCGCCGTCCGTCAGATTCGGAAACCCCTTGTTACCGCGAGCGTCAGAAGCATGGCACACCGCACAATTGTTGCTGTACAGACGCTCTCCGATCGCCATTGCTTTGGCATCTTTTGCAATCTCCTCAGGCTTCATGTCGAGATATTTTGCATAAATCGGGGCAATTTCTGCATTTCCCTTTTCCACCTCAGATTGATGCAAACCGCGCGAAGTCCAACCCAACTGGCCGGGGTAGTTACCAAGCCCTGGGTACAAAGCCAAGTAAGCAAACGCAAACACGATGGTGATGACAAACATATAACTCCACCACCGAGGCAGTGGGTTGTTCATCTCACGCAAGTCCCCATCCCAGACGTGGCCCGTTGTGTTGTCATCAGCCGTCATTGCATGCGTCTTGCCTGTCAAAATCAACAGAACCCAACATGCAATGATGCTGACCACGACGATTCCGGCCACATAGTACGCCCAAAAATCACTAGTGAAATCACTCATTTTTGTTCCTTATCAGTATTTCAATCAGCCTGCTCAATCGGGAGCCTGCCTGCCTCTTCGAAGTTGGCAGCGTTTTTGCTGGAGTAAGCCCAAAAAATGAGCCCGACAAACGCAACCAACCCCAGAACGGTCACGATAGAGCGGCCAGTATTGATATCAAATTCCATAAAAGACCCCATCCATCACTTGATGAGGGTACCCAAACCTTGCAGATAGGCCACCATCGCATCCATCTCGGTCTTGCCCTTGACCGCTTCCGCGGCTCCTGCAATGTCTGCATCGGTATAAGGAACGCCGACTTTGCGAAGCGCGCGCATGTGTGCGGGCAAGCTCGAGCCGTCCACTGGCGCATCCATCAACCAAGGATAGGCAGGCATGATGGACTCGGGGACCAGGTCACGCGGGTTGATCAGGTGAGTGATTTGCCATTGATCACTGTACTTACCACCAATTCGATGCAAATCCGGACCGGTTCGCTTGCTGCCCCATTGGAACGGATGATCATAGACGTACTCACTTGCCAGCGAGTAAGGACCATAGCGCAGTGTCTCTGCGCGGAAGGGACGAATCATCTGCGAGTGGCAGTTGTAGCAGCCTTCGCGCTGATAAATGTCGCGCCCGGCCAACCGCAACGCGTCATAGGGCTTCAGACCTGCAATTGGCTGGGTAGTTGATTTTTGGAAAAACAGGGGAACAATTTCAAGCAAGCCCCCGATGGACAAGACGATCAACATCAGGACAATCATCAGTCCATTGTTGGACTCGATGTTGCCGTGTGAAAAACCGGTGTGAGTATTGTTAGACATGTGCGCCCCTCAAGCATGCGCTGCGTTGACAGCAGGGATATTGACTGTCACGGAATGACCACGCGTTGCTGTCATGACCGTGTTCCAAAGCATGATCACCATCCCAGTCAGGTACAGCAGGCCACCGGCAAGCCGAAGAACGTAGAACGGGAAGCTGGCCTTGACTGACTCCACGAAGGTGTAAGTCAGCGTGCCGTCGGCATTGATGGAACGCCACATCAGGCCCTGCATCACGCCGGCAATCCACAGTGCAGCGATGTAAAGCACGATACCAATGGTCGCCGTGTAGAAGTGAACTTCAACGGCCTTCATGCTATACATCTGTTTCTGGCCGAACAGGCGCGGGATGAGGTAATACATGGAGCCCATGGTGACCAAGCCCACCCAGCCCAAAGCACCTGAGTGCACATGGCCGACTGTCCAATCGGTGTAGTGTGAAAGCGCATTGACTGTCTTGATGGACATCATCGGGCCTTCAAAGGTTGACATGCCATAGAAGGACAACGAAACGATCAAAAACCGCAGAATCGGATCGTCGCGCAACTTGTGCCAAGCCCCCGACAAGGTCATGATGCCGTTGATCATGCCGCCCCAGCTCGGCGCGAGCAGAATCAGGGAAAAGACCATACCAACCGACTGCGTCCAGTCCGGCAAAGCGGTGTAATGCAAATGGTGCGGGCCGGCCCACATGTAGGTAAAGATCAGAGCCCAGAAGTGAACGATCGACAGGCGATAAGAGTACACCGGGCGCTCCGCCTGCTTTGGAATGAAGTAATACATCATGCCCAAGAACGCAGCAGTCAGGAAAAAGCCTACCGCGTTGTGTCCATACCACCACTGAACCATCGCATCCTGCACCCCAGCGTAAGCCGAATAAGACTTCATGCTGTCGATGCCCACCGGGATTTCCGCGCTATTGAAAATATGCAACAGCGCAATGGCCAAGATGTAGGCGCCAAAGAACCAATTCGCAACGTAGATGTGCTTGACTTTACGCGTTCCGATGGTGCCGAAGAACACGATGGCGTAACAGACCCAGATCACCGTGATGAGCAGGTCAATCGGCCACTCCAGTTCCGCATACTCCTTTGAAGTCGTGTAACCGAGTGGCAGCGTTACTGCAGCCAGCACGATCACCAACTGCCAAGCCCAGAACGTAAAAGTTGCCAAGCCTTCAGCAAACAGACGAACCTGACAAGTGCGCTGAACAACGTAATACGATGCAGCGAACAGACCACAGCCGCCAAACGCAAAAATAACGGCGTTGGTGTGCAGTGGCCGCAAACGACCAAAAGACAAGTACGAAATCCCGAAGTTCAGTTCCGGCCAGGCAAGTTGGGCAGCAATGATGACGCCAACCAGCATGCCGACCACGCCCCAGACCACGGTCATGATGGCAAACTGCCGGACGACTTTGTCGCTGTAGGTAGTTGCCTGCGAATTAGAAAATGCCATGTTCACCTCTTCTCTGTTTGAGTTCGCGGAGTTTCTATGAGTGAAAGTCCGCATCGTTTGATATAAATCAAATCGTCGCAAAAATTGTTGTCATTCCTTAAGGATTCTCTCCCCCTCTTGGTCGACATCTTCAAACTGGCCACGGTAAATCGCCCACCAGATGCCACCGATGATCAAAAAAACCAGTCCAACGGACAATGGCACGAGCAGATACAAGACGTCCATCAGACTTTCCCCGTCGCCTCAGCTTCACGCGAGAGCCTCAGCGCATTCAATACGACCAGCAAAGAGCTGCTGGCCATCCCGATACCTGCCAACCATGCTGGCAACAAACCAGCGATCGCCAGCGGCACGCACACTGCATTGTAGATGGCCGCCCACCACAAGTTCTGGCGAACTACGCCCAAGGTGCGACGCGCCAACTTGACGGCGTCGGACACGTCGGTCAATCTGCTGCTGGATATCAGGAAGTCCGCCTTCGCTTGAGTCAGCGGCACAGCTTGACCAAAGGCAAAGGAAACATGAGCACCAGCGAGAACCGGGCCGTCATTCAAGCCATCCCCCACCACAGCAACCTTGCGCCCTGCCTGTTGCGCGTGACGCATGAAATCAAGCTTGTCCTGAGGCGTGCACTGCCCCGCGTAGTGCACAATTCCCACCCGCTCGGCCACCCTCTGCGCGGCAGAGCTGGCGTCTCCCGACAACAACCGAACCTCGATTTCGAGCTCTTTTAGCTCAGAAACGACACGCTCAGCATCGACTCGAACCGATTCCTGCAGCCACACCGTGGCCAACCAGCCATTCTGGTCGCTCACAAAAACTTTCGGGCCGGCGCCATCGGCCTGGTCGCCACTGATCTGGCAGAAGTCAGATGATCCGAGCCGAAGCTCTGACTCAAAATCCGAATCTCCGGCCATAAAGACACGCCCTCGAACTCCTTGCCCAGCAAACTCCTGCACTTGATCAGCCGACCAACACGCAGCATCATCTGCCGACGGGGACGCTGCTACCAAAGCGCGCGAGGCCGGGTGCAAAGAGTGCTTTGCCAACGCCCGGGCCTGCGCCAAGACATCCGCTTCAGCCAAACCCGGACGCACCTGCACCCGATCGACGCGCAGCGCGTCTTGAGTCAGGGTGCCGGTTTTATCAAACATGAGCGTGTCCACGCCTGCCAGAGATTCAAAAGCGTCTAGCCTGCGCACAAGCACACCTCGACGCGCCAGCGCGCCAGCCGCTGACAGCATTGCCGCAGGCGTTGCCAAAGACAGGGCACAGGGGCAGGTGACCACCAGCACCGAGACAGCCACCATCAACGCCCGCTCCGGGTCAGCATCCCACCAGAAACCGCAAGCCAAACCAGCAGCAACCAAGACCCCGATCAAGAAAGGTTTGGCAATCGTGTCTGCCAGCCTGGCCAAATGTGGCTTGGTGGTCGATGCACTCTCCATCAAGCTGACTATTTGCGCAAAGCGGGTTTCGTCACCGACTTGTTCCACCTGCACCTGAATAGTGGCCATCAGGTTGTGGCTACCGGAAATCACCTGGGTGCCAATTGCCTTGAACACCGGACTCGATTCGCCTGTCAGCAACGACTCATCCACTGACGTTTGACCATCCAACACCTTGCCATCTGCCGGCACTGCTTCTCCGGGCAGAACCTGAATCACATCCCCAACCTGCAGACGACGCACCGCAACCCGTTCAAACGCACCCGAATCGTTGCGTCGCAAGACACTGTCAGGCAATCGATTCATCAATGCCTCCAGTGAACCTGCTGTGCGGTCGCGTAGCCGCAATTCAAACCAACGTCCGCCCAGCAGAAAGAAAACAAACATGGTCAGCGAATCGAAGTAAACCTCGGCGCCAAATATGCCGGTCGGATCAAAGGTACCGGCAGTGCTGACGCCAAAGGTAATCACCATCCCCAGCGCCACCGGCAAATCCATGCTGACTTGCCGACGAGTGATATCACGCCACGCATTGGTAAAAAAAGGTGCGCAGGAAAAAAGCACGACGGGCAACGACAGCACCCAGGAGGCCCAGCGCAGCAAGTGCTCCATCTCGGCAGACAAGTCGCCCGGCTCCGCCACATAGGCTGGCAGCGCGTACATCATGACCTGCATCATGCACAGACCAGCCACCATCAGCCGCCACAATGCCTTGCGCGACTCTTGCCGCCGACGCTCGCGCGCAAACGCATCATTGGCCGGCAAGGCACGATACCCCGTCTGGTTGACCGCACGCATCCACCCGGACGGAACAACAGCTTGCGCTTGCCACACCACCCGAGCACGGTGACTACCCGCACTCACCTCGGCTGACAGCACGCCAGGAACGCCGCGCAGCGCGTCTTCCACCGTCAGCGCACAGGCAGCGCAATGCATCCCCTCGATCAATACGTTGGATTCCCAACAACTCGGCCGATCGCTACTGGGGCGGCTGAAGGCAGACCACTCGGACTCGCTATCGAGCAGATACAGCTCGTCATGGGGACGGTCCGGCTCTGGCCCCAAACCGGCGCCACTGAAACCTGCGGGCACACTGGACGAAAGCCCCGATACATCTGGATGAACTGGAAACATGGCTACAAGCGTAACGACACCGACTACAAATTGCCTGACCTAAATCAAGATGAGTCTAAAGTGTAGAGTTATGCTGAGGCTTTCAACTACAAGGGGCTGGAATCATGTACGAAAAAATTCTTGTCGCAACAGATGGTTCAGACCTGTCCAAGAAGGCAGTTAGCAGCGCAATCAGTTTAGCGGCAGTGACCGGAGCCAGCCTGGTTGCACTGAAAGTAGTGCCTCGCTATCCGCAAAGCTATTTTGAAGGAGGCTTGGCCTTGCAGGCGACAGAAATCGGACGTATCGAACAACAGTGGGCCGACGAAGGCCAGGCAGTGGTTGACGATGTCAAGAAACTGGCCGAGTTGCAGGGAGTCAAAACCAAGTCGCTGACAGTCAAGTCCGATGTTGTTTCAGACGCCATCATTTCGGCCGCCAAGAAACAGAAGTGCGATCTGATTGTGATGGCATCCCACGGCCGCAAGGGTGTCAAGATGCTGTTGCTTGGCAGCGAAACCCAGCAAGTTTTGACGCACTCGCACATCCCCGTGTTGGTCTTGCGCTAGGTCGGTGCTCGCTGGCCGGTTGCGTTCAGCGGATACCAGACGCAACCGGACCAGCTCTCAGCTCTCGTCTTTGTAGCGCTCACGGATCTCGAGCACATCGGTCCAATGAGAGAAGAAAGCGTCAACACAATTCGGGTCAAAATGCGCTCCTGAATTGGCCTTGATGTGATCTGCGGCGCGTTCCAAGGTCCAGGCCTTTTTGTACGGGCGCTCTGAAGTCAGTGCGTCAAAAACATCGGCAACCGCCACAATTCGGCTGAAAATCGGGATCTCTTCACCTGCCAGGCCGCGCGGGTAACCCGAGCCATCGTACTTCTCATGGTGATCGCGCGCGATCTCGGCGCCGGCCTGAAGCACTCGCGAGGAGCTACCGCGCAAAATTTCGTAACCAAACGCGGCATGCTGTTTCATGATTTCGAACTCTGGCGGTGTCAATCGCCCCGGCTTCAGAAGAATGTTGTCGGCGATGCCCACCTTGCCGATATCGTGCATGGGTGAGGCTTCGAGCAACAATTCCTGCTCGGCCAATGGCAATCCCAAGGCTTTGGCAATCAGTTCGGAGTAATGCGCCATGCGCAAGATGTGCGCCCCGGTTTCAGGATCGCGATACTCCGCCGCCTTGGACAAGCGCACCACCGTCTCGCGCTCACGCCGTACGATTTCAGCGGTGGCCTTGCGCACCTCCTCGGCCAGCCATTGCGCGCGATCGGCCAGTGCCTTGCGACTGGCTCCCAGTTGCAACATATTATTGGCGCGTGCCATGAACTCCATCTTGTCCACCGGCTTAGTGAGAAAGTCGGTAGCGCCAACTTCCAGGGCGCGGTAACGGATCTGCTTCTGGTCATTGGCCGTGATCATCAAGATCGGCAAATCCCGTTTTTCTGGAATGGCGCGCAACTGCTCGATGAACTCGATCCCGTCAAGCCCAGGCATCATGTAATCCACAATCAGCAAGTCAAAATTGTTATCGCGTGCCCAAGCCAAGGCCTGCACCGGATCAGCAAAGGTAATTGACTCGCTAGAGCCGATGCGTTTGACCAAGGCCTGAAACAACACCAGGTTGATCTCTGCATCATCAACGATCAAAACTTGAAAAGCCATAACCCAACCGTTTCATTTCTCTGGCGTATCGCCAACCCAGCCACCCAACGAAAGCAAAGCCAATGTAACACTCACAGCGGCCCCTTGGAAAGAGCGGCAAGCAGGCAATCAACCTGTTCTTGCAGCGCCTGCAACTTGGCCTGCGCCCGACCCAGGCCAACTTTGCCCCCCCCAACGGCCGCACCTGCAGCCAGCGACTCAAGCTCTGCAGCCAGCGCTGCCGCAGGCTTGGCGCCAAACATTCCCAGACTGCCCTTGAGCGCATGCGCGGTCAGCCGCAGCGATGCCGCATCGCCCTGTTCCACCGCCTGGCGCATGGCCAACAAATCGCCCGGCCATTGCTCAATGAAAATTTCCGTGATGATCTCGACCACCTCCTGGTCACTCCCTCGCACGGCTGCATCGTAGTCAAAAGACGGCACCGGTGGCAGTGTCATCTGCGGCGTCCGAGCCGGGGCCGGGGCCGGGGCCGGCGCGGCCGCCCTTGTCCCCAAGTGACCATACGACTCCAGCATACGGTGCAGTTGAGCCACTTCAAATGGCTTGGAGATGTAGTCATTCATGCCGGCTTCGATACAACGCTCGCGGTCTCCTTGCATGGCATTGGCAGTCATGGCAACAATCGGCGTGGGTTGCCCGATCTCGCTGGCACGAAAGCGGCGAGTTGCCTCCAGGCCATCCATGACCGGCATCATCATGTCCATGAACACCAGGTCGAACTGGCGTTGGGCCAATGTATCCAGAGCCACTTGCCCGTCCTGCGCGACTGTCACCCTGTGGCCCCAGCGCTCCAGCAGCGCAATGGCCAGTTTTTGATTGATGAAATTGTCTTCGACCAGCAAAATATTGAGCGGTGCCTGGTCGCTGCGCAAACGGTCAGAAACCGGTAACCCCTGTTCAAAAGTGACAGCCCCAGTCACCAGACGGTTCAGCAGAGCGACCAATTCGACTTGCATGATGGGCTTGGTCAACAAACCGGCAGGCCGCACCTCAGCCTGCCATTGGCTGTCGCTTTTTTGCCCTGCTGCAGACAGCATCACCAACAGCACACCCTCCCCTTGAGGCTGCGCACGCAGGCGCCGGGCCACTTCAAAGCCGTCCATGTGCGGCATTTGCGCATCCAGCAGCACCATGTCAAAGTGGCTGTCTGCCTCGATCCCGGCCTGCCAACATTGCAGCGCCTGCTCGCCGCTCTCAGCCTGCACCACAACCGCACCCAACGCGGTCAAGCTGCGGGCCATCACTTGACGATTCAGGGCGTGGTCATCGACCAGCAACAAAGTCCGCCCAGCAAGGGCTTCCTGGCCGGTCTGCGGTTCAGTCAACCCGGTCGCATGCTCCATCGGAAACGAAAACTCGAAACGACTGCCTTGCCCCAACTGACTCTGCACCGAGATATGGCCGCCCAGCGCCTCCACCAGTCGCGACGAAATCGACAGGCCCAAGCCGGTGCCACCAAAACGACGCGTTGTACTGCTGTCTTCCTGGGAAAAGGCCTCAAAAATGGTCTGTAGCTTGGACTGAGCAATGCCCATCCCCGAGTCAACCACGGCAAAACGGAACTCCGAACGGCCCGACCCACAAGGTGTCGCCGTCACATACAACACCACCTCTCCCTGATCAGTGAACTTGATCGCGTTGCCTACCAGATTCATCAAAATCTGGCGCAATCGAACCGGATCGCCCTGCACCTGCATCGGCACGCCGGCGTCCATGTCGCAGATCAGCTCAAGGCCTTTGGCCTGGGCACGCACCGCAACCGTCCTGAACATCTCGCCGACTTCACGGGCGAGATCAAAACTGACATGTTCAATCAGCAGCTTGCCTGCCTCGATTTTGGAGAAGTCCAAAATGTCGTTGATCACCCGCAGCAACGCATCCGAAGATGACTTGACAATTTCCAGGTACTCACGCTGTTCTGCCGTCAGTGGTGTTTCCAGGGCCAGTTCGGTCATGCCGATGACCCCGTTCATGGGCGTACGAATCTCATGACTCATGTTGGCCAAGAAGTCTGACTTGGCTTTATTGGCCACCTCGGCCGCCTCCTTGGCGCGACGCAACTCTTCGGAAGCCTGTTTGGCAGTGGAAATATCGGTCAGATAGCCGTTCCAGAGCACACCGCCATCGGGCGCTCGCCTGGGCATCGACTCGCCGTGCACCCAAATGACTGCCGCGCTGAGCTTGTGCCGCATACGAAAATCCAGTGAGATGCGGGTCAGATGACGCGCCGAATGAACAAACGCGTCGGTAAAAGCCTGTTGGTCCTCAGGCAGCACCTGGGCAAAAAACAGGGCAGCATCATGCATCACCACCTCGGGCTTGAGGCCGCAGATCGACTCTGACACCGAACTGCAAAATGGAAACCCCTGGCGACCATCGGCCCACAGCCGATACTGAAACACCACCACCGGAATGCTCTCGGTAACTTCACGCAATCGCCCGCTGGCCTCCTTGAGTTGCGTCACGTCCTGCCAGATGCCGGTATAGACCGTTGCACCGTCGGCAGCAGGCTGTGGTTCAGGAATGATCTCTGAGCGAATCCAGCGCAAGCTGCCATCGGGCATGCGAATGCGGTAGTCATCCTGCCAGCGCTCACGCCGTTGTGCAGCCTCCAGCACTGCCTGCAGGCAGCGCTCCCGGTCGGCCTCGATCACCTGAGCTGCAGCCAGACTGCCGTCCTCCAACAGCGCCTGGCGATCGAGCCCGCGAATCTCACCGAGCCGCTCGCTGACGAAAGTGAAGCGGATTTTTCCTTCACCCACCGCGCACTGATAGACCACGCCTGGCACTGCATTGGTGATGCGTCGCACCCGGCTTTCGGTCTCGGCAATGGCTGCCTGCATGCGCTTGCGCACCGTGATGTCGGTACGGATGGCAATGAACTGCTCAGGCGCGCCGCGCTCATCCAACAGCGGCACCAGTGTGGCCTGAACCCAAAACAGGTCGCCACTTCTGGCTCGGTTGCAGATCTCGCCATGCCAGACCTTGCCGGCCAAAATGGTCTGCCACAGTCGGCCAAAAAACTCGCGTGGCTGCACACCCGAGTTAACCAATTGGTGGGTCCTTCCCAACAACTCCTCCCGACGGTAACCACTGATCTCGCAGAACTTGTCATTCGCGTAGGTAATGGCACCGGTCAGGTCGGTGATGCTGACAATGGCATGCTGATCCAAGGCAAACTTCTGCTTGGCCAGATCGGACAGGGCCGCCTGCAGGTCACGCTGGCTGATTTCACGCTGATGCACCAGCTCCGACATCAACTGTGACAAGGACTCCAGACTGTCGTCCTGCAGCAAAGGCAACTCAACCTCAATGTCCTGCATCAGATTGCTGGCCGTTTCACGCAGCGAATCAATCGCCCGTGTGCGACTGTCAAGCTCGTGACGCAAGCGGTCATTGGTATGCGACAGTTCCACCGAGCTCAACTGCAGGCTGCGGGTCTTGAGGTCCAGATCCCGGTCGCTTTGCTCATAGGCCTCCTGCACACGCTCCAGAAAAACTGGCAAACCTTGCAGCAGGCGTTGCGCCGACTGCGACGCGCCAGCCTGCAGCGCCAGCCGCATCAATTCGGCCAAGGCCTGCGGCAACTGGCCCGACTCCAAGCCCAATTGACGTCGAATCTGGCGCGCCAGCAGCTTATGCATGCGAACAGGCCCTCATGCACCGCGCGCTCATTGCGCCTCAGCCAGGTAGGTAATGGTCATGGTCTGATTGTGCAACTGGCACTGCAGATCGTGCGAAAACGGACTGATTTCGCCGTATGAGTAAAACCCCGCCACAGTGGTGCCAGAGCCCAAGGCTTCGGCAACGACCTCGACCTCTTCCTCCACCCGACCACCCATGACCAGTTTGCGCCCGACACAGCTCACCAGCAATGCCAAACCCGGCGCATGGTTGCGGGACATCGGCGCCACCGCCAGCGCCGCCGTTTCTGCGCCACCGATCAAGGCCTGCGTGCTGGCGTGCATCAGCCGCAAATAGCCATCGGCCTTGATCTCGCCTGCCAGAATCAAACTTCCTCGTGCTTCATCAACACCCAGGATGGTACGCAACAAACCCAGCTCCTGATGGTCAGCGCCCAACATGGCCAGCGGAAACAACAGCCCCGAGGCGGGCAATCCTTTCGCGTGCTCACCCAGGTAGCGCTTATAGACTTCCAGCGCCGGCTCGTGATCAAGTTCAAACAGCACATTGTGCTCACAGCGTGTCACCTTGCGTGCCGGTCCAAACGGCTCCCAACCGCCAAACGAACCGTGGGAGATCTGCACCGCCGCACCATACAAACCCACACAAGCCAGCCGATTGGCATAGACCCCTGCGTCAAACAGCACATGGGTCTGCTGAAACCGGCCGGCATCACCCGCCAGACCGCCACTGATCAGGACGTCCGGGCCCAGTTCGGCAACCATGCCGGCAATCATGGCACTGCCATTGATGCCAACCCCTTGCCCCAGAACCCACACTGCGCGCAAATCTGCATGCGCCAGTGGCGCCGCCAGGGCCGCGCCCGCAGCCATCGAGTCAGGCATGGCGTTGAGTTCGGAACTGCTTGCCTGTAGCCGGATGTGATCAAAAGTCAGCCCCGTCAGCACGGCACTGTCTTGCGTCACACCCCGTGCAGAAATCTCGCCCGCCGTCGTGCAGCCCAAGCGGACAGCGCCGTGGCATTGCAGCGCCAACGGCCCAGCCAACCGGTGCAGCCAGTCAACTGACCCAAACACCAGCACCAAATCAGGCGCCATGGCCTGAAAAGCCTGCAAAGCGGACTCGATCTGATGAAACTCAGAGAGCACTTTTTGAAGAATTTTCATCGCCGCACTCCTGCAATATGCCACCGTGTCTGAAACTCTATCCGCTTTCCGCCAGCTTGTACTGTGCTCGCAAACTATTTTTCTGTACCTTGCCCATGCTGTTACGCGGCAACTCGGGCACGATATGGCATTGCTTGGGCACCTTGAAGTTGGCCAGCCCTGCCTTGAGTTGCTGCAGGATGGCCAGGGGATCCAGGGCCGCGCCAGCACGCGGCACCACCAGCGCCACCCCCACTTCGCCAAAATCGGGGTGGGGCACGCCCACCACGGCACTTTCCTCGACGCCAGAGAGTTCGTTGATGAAGGCCTCGATCTCGGCCGGATACACATTGAAGCCACCGCTGATGATCAGGTCCTTGCTGCGCCCGACAATGGTCACATAAGCGTCAGCATCCTGCCGGCCGACATCGCCGGTCTTGAAAAAGCCATCGCTGGTGAACTCTTGCGCCGTCTTGTCGGGCTGCTGCCAGTAGCCGGCAAACACATTCGGTCCCTTCACCTCGATGCCGCCCAAACCGCCGTCGGCCACCGGCTCGCCCCGCTCGTCCACGATGCGCAGGCACACGCCAGGCAAGGGCGGCCCAACCGTGCCCCCCTTGCGCTCGCCCAGGTAGGGGTTGGAGCACAGCATGATGGTTTCACTCATGCCGTAGCGTTCCAGGATGGTGTGCCCGGTGCGCTGCTGCCATTGCACAAAGGTATCCATCAACAGTGGCGCCGAACCCGAGACAAACAGACGCATGCCACTGACGCACTGCGGGTTCAGCGCCGGTTCGGCCAGCAGCCGAACATACAAAGTGGGCACGCCCATGAACACCGTGGCTCGAGGCAGTTGCGACAGCACAAAAGCGGCATCAAAACGCTCGCACCAAATCATCTTGCTGCCGTTGAGCAGCGCGCCATGAATGGCGACAAACAAACCATGCACATGAAAAATCGGCAGCGCGTGGATCAGCACATCGCCTCCTTGCGCCGCGCTGCGCCAAGCCCAGCAGGTTTGGAGCACCTGCGCGTTGCTCAGCATATTTCCATGCGTCAGCATCGCCCCCTTGGAGCGCCCAGTGGTACCACTGGTGTAAATGATGACAGCCACCTGATCGTCACTGACGGCCTGCGGCTGCTGCACATCTGATGCGCGAGCAGCGCGCTCCAGCAGTGAGCCGCCTCGCTGCGCATCGAGCGTGAACACCCAGGGCGTGTTGGCCTGGAACGCCACCTGACTCAGCCAGCCAAAGTTGGCAGGCGTGCAGACCACCACCGATGGCTGCGCATCGGCAATGAAGTACGTCATTTCAGCGCTCTGGTAAGCGTTGTTGAGTGGCACATAGACCAAGCCCGCGCGCAAGCAGGCCAAATAGAGCATCAGCGCTTCGACCGACTTGTCCACCTGCACCACGACACGCGCTCGCACTGGCAAGTCCAGCGACAGAAGGTAGTTGGCCAGCATGGCGCTGCCTCGCTCCAGATCGCGCCAGGTGTAGAACAGGCCGCTGTCGGTTTCAACGGCGGTGCCGTCCAGATCCGCCGGAAAGGCCGCCCGCAGCGCCTGATACAGATTGAATGCGCACGCACGACTGGGTGGCACGAAGGCAGAGCTTGCTTGCATGGTTTGAGAGTGGAAACAATCGCGTTGATGGCCCGATTGTCATCCAGACCGGAATGTTCCATGCCAAAGCAAAGGCACTTGCAAATCGCCACCCGCCTTGTCGGTTTTGGCATGGAGGGACAGACCAAGCCTTCAAAAGAGCACTCAGTTGCTTTAAATTAAATAGCT
>JFJP01027228.1_pt1 | contig 19922 bp, 14 predicted proteins | sample 431651 | NCBI WGS metagenome assembly JFJP01 (sample SAMN02602958, study PRJNA72255) | Microbial mat metagenome, whole genome shotgun sequencing project. | biome: fresh water; feature: sink hole; material: water; isolation source: purple microbial (photo- and chemosynthetic) mats found in...
TTTGCAAAACAAAAGGTTTAAAATTGATATTTTTTTTATCAGAATTTAGTCAGAAAGGGCAGTAATTTGAGAGAAAAAATTTTTGAAAAACTAATTAAAAATTCGTTTTTTTTAATTCAAAATAAAAAAAATATCAAAAATATAAATTTTTTAAAAAATATTTCTGATTATAAACCATTTTTTAATTTAAAAAATCATGGACTCTTTACTTTGTATGATTTTGTTTTAAACATTTTTTCATTTTAAATTAGGGGAGAACACATGCACGGACATCATAGAGAGCGGAAATCTCATTTTCGATGAAATGCATGAAATGCATGAAAGAATTTCTCATTTATCAAGCAATGTTGCTAATATGACGAAAAATCGATTTAAAACTCTGGAACTAAGAGAAAAAAATCAACCAAATAAATATGAAATAGCTAAAATTTTCAAAATTGCAATGTTGGTTTATAAATTTATAAATAAAATAAAAGAATCAATAAAGCCTTCCAAAATCACAAAAATCAATGAATCATTTCTTAGGTTGATAAATGATCTTGCTGGATTTGAATTCGAAAACCAACTGACTCAAAAACAACAATCAAAACCTTTTATGTTTTTGTCATCACTGAAATATTATTATATTTTAACAAAAAATAGGTTTCCAATCAAAATTCTACCTTCTCATTTTTTGAAAAAATGGGATTTTTTTAATATAATCACAACATTGATAATTTTGATGATATTTTCCTTTGATTTCAGTTTTTATGATGAATATTCATTGAGAATAAAACAATCGAAATATTTTTTAAATATGATCTTTTTGCCATGCTTCCTTTTTGATTTATTTATCCGTGTAAATCAACATGAGATATTAAAGGAAAAACAAGAATTTCTAAAATCTAATAATTTTGCTCAAAATATTTTTATTGATATACTTGGACTAATCCCTTTATTTGCTAATTTAGTTTCACCAGAACTGTTTAGATATTTGAATATTTTTTTCTTTGTCAAAATAATACGAGTTTTCAATTATCTCTTAGATTATCAACAGAGAATGATGAAAAATTACTATGAAAAACTATCCCATATTTTATTAAATTCTTTCATATCAAACTTTTTTCTCTGCCATTTTATGTCTTGTGTTTGGTATCACATTTCAAATCTTCAAAGAGATTCGGAACACTTAACATGGATTAAAATTAACAAATTAGATGAACTTCCTATTATTTTGAAATACTTTTATTCTTATACCTTCATTTTTGAAATTTTTACCTTTCATAAAAACAGTTTAATCGGTCCACAAAATTTATTGGAAACAACTGTTATATTTTCTATTAGGATTTTATCAATCCTTTTAATATTTGATTTGATTTTTCGTTTAGTTTGTTTGATTGTTAGCGTTAATGAAAAAGAGGATGAACATTTTAATGAAAATATTTTCTTTCAAAATCATAATTTAAATGAAAGTTTAAAAGCTGAAATTAAGAGGTTTTTACAAAACAATAATTCAAAAAAACAAAAAAATAAACATGAAGAGATACAAACAAATTTTTTAACCAATTTACCATTCGAATTAAAAAATGATATTATCTTTCAAATGAATAAACGAAGTTTTAATAAAATTCATTTATTAAAAATGAATTTTTCAAAACAAACTCTGAAAAAAGTAAAGCTTTTATTGGAAGAATCACATTTCCTTGCTTTTCAAAAAATTTTTGAAAAAGATAGCAATGATAACTCATTATATTTTATTAAAAGTGGTATTATTTCATTTTCTTTTTCTAATGAGAGAAAGAACAAAACCCAAATAAACCTTAAAAAGGAGAATGAGTCTTTTGGTGAATATGAATTTATTACTGGCTTTAGTAGAAATCTAACAGCTTTTAGTCTGACCAAAACTATTTTATTAAGACTTGATCGCGAAAAATTTATAGAAATTTTAAGAAAAAATCAAGCAAATAGTGACCTTTTTCGATTTTGTTATATGAAAGATCAAATTGTTTTTCAGAAAAACTATGAAAGCCTCAAAATACAATGCCAATCTTGCAATAATTCTTCACATGATGAATTCCTCTGCCCTTATGTGCATTATGTCCCAAAACTAACAAAATATATGAGACAAATTGAAAATAATTTACTAATAATTAAAAAAAGGGTGATATTTCAAAGAAAAAAAAAGAAATTCAAGGTCTTTCAAAAAAAAATCCACAATATTGGAACAGAAACTGAATATTCTTCCGATGATGAAACTTTTAATGATACTAGATATAAAATCGAAAGTTTTGACAAAATTTCTAGCTTTTTTATTGATGAGATTGTATTGGGTGATTTGAATCATTATTCTGATCATTGGAAAATTAGTGAAATGTAGAAATGATGGAAAATTTGACAGAAATCTGATTTTTATTTGCCTTTAATTTTTATAAAAAGTTTCAATAATTATTATTCATAAAAAAACAATAATTAGAAAGAATAAAGGTATGAATAAATAAATTGACGTTTTTTTAATTTTTCTGAGATATTTTTTTTTAATCAAATTTTTATTAATAATCTCCTTAACCTGTCTTCAAAATCCCTGAAGCGATTAATTTTTGAATCGCACTTGCCACTGTTGGATCCTTCATCGCTTTAAAATTTTCTGGGCTGTTTGGATTCTCCTGAATATTCCTCAAAATAGCCATGATGTTTGGGTTCTTTAAGATAGCTTGGATTTCAGGATCAGCCATACCATGTCTAGCTCTTTCTTCAGATGTGTCTTTATCTTCTGAAGAAGACATAATATTCATATTGACTTTGACGATTCCTTCTTTGCATTCAGCATTCTCTGGATCATATTTCAAACCTTTTTCAAATGATTCTAAAGCTCGATGATATTCTTTTAAACCAAAATGAATCGTTCCTTTTTTGCCATATGCTTTGGTGAAATTAGGGTCCAATTCCAAGCATTTGTCAATGGCTTTTAAAGCCCCTGGGAAATCCAACAATTTTGTAAGACAAGATGCTTTATTGCTGTATAATTTGGCATCTTTTGGATTTCTGCGAATGGCTTCTTCGTATTCTTTAAGTGCTTCTGGGAAGCTACCCTTTTGAAAAAGTTCCTTGGCTATGTTATTATGTTCTTCAGCTTTAGAAGGATCAATATATTTCAATTCTTCTAGATCTTTTTTCACTTTCTGTATCCTGCGTAATTCATCCTTTACTTTTACATCCTGGTTTTCTAAAAGAGACTTCTCATAGAAATAAATTGCTTGATCGTAATTTTCCATTTTGGCATAAACATTGGCTTTTCTGGCATAAATCTTTGCAAATTTAGAGAAATCCTTAAAAGTGTTCTCATTGCACACTTCCAACGCTTTGTCACACATTCCCAAAGCTTTCTCAAACTCTTTCTTTTCAATAAAGCAGGCGGCTTTATTACTGTAATAAAGCACTTCGGTGGGGTCAAGCTCAATGGCATTATCGTAATACTTCAAAGCTTCATCAAAATTTTTCTTCTTAAATTCTTCATTCCCCTTTATTTTCTCTTTCTCGGCTGAGTGTACTTCTTTTTTTGGTTTTGTTGGTGGGGCTTTATATTCCTCATGTTCCTTATGACCATGTTCCTCATGACCATGACCATGACCATGATGACCTTCATGACCATGTTCTGGATTTTGTTTTCCTTCTTTGGCAGCAGCATTCATATCAAAATTAGCTGGAAGATCAAACATCACTTGTAAAGCCTTTTGAATCTTTGGATCGCTAGCAAAAGCAGCCATGTTCTGTGGATTTTGTTGCATCATCATCAACTTCTGTACGAAAGCTGGATCATTGAGATAATTTTTTGTTTCAGCATTGCCCATTAGCTTGGTTATTAGTTGTTTCGTGAAGTCATCCATAGGAGGAGCTCCGCCACCACTTTTCTTCTCCACAGCTCTTTCTAACCCATCTTTTAATAGCTGGTTATTTGGATCAAGTTCTAAACCCTTTTTATATGCAGCTATAGCTTTATCATATTTCTCTAAATAAAACTCAGCGAAACCAAGTCTTTGATAGCCTTTAGCCCAATCTGGTTTTAAGGATACACATTTCTCTGCATCTTCAAGTGCTTTTTCATAGTCTTTCAGACTTGCATAACAGCCTGATCGGTTGGAAAAGAAGATGTGATCGTTTGGATTTAATTCAATGGCTTTGGTGAAATGTGCAAGAGCTTCTTCAAAGTTTTGAGCTTGAAAGGCAGCGTTTCCTAGATCTTTAAATTTTTTAGCTTCCTCAATGTTGGACATTTTTTGAAAGATTTTAAGTTTTGGATTTTTGTGATATAGAACACATTTCTGTTTTCGAAATTTATTTGAAGAGGAAAAAAATAGAATGTTCTAGATTTTCAAAATTTGTTCAAGCAATTTTTTGAATTTAAAAATCTTTAATTTTTTAAAAAAACTTTTTTTTAAAATAAATGAATTTATTTTTTTGGAATATTTGGCAAAAAAAGTTTTTAAAACCTGTTTATATCAGAAAAGAAAAGCAAAATTTAAACTTTATAATAGAAATCATATAAAAAAAGCAGATCATAAATAAAAATTTTTCTCCAAAAATGATGTGTATGTCTTCCTGTGGAGGAATCAAAGGAGGTAATACCACCTTTGATGAATCCCTTAAAATGGGAATTTCTCCAAAACTCTCTTCCCTTACTTGTTCCGCAATATTTTCTAAATACATTTTCGATATACTCAAAAATGAAACCAAAGATTTTGTTGATATAAGTCTTCTGATGTCTCAATCCCACAATCCATTAACTCTCCAATATGAAAAATATCTAAGCATAGGGCTTTTAAGCTCTGAAGATGGCAAAAATCACCGTGAACCAATAAATCTCATTCTCGTTTTAGACATATCAGGATCAATGGGTTCTGGATTAGACTACAAAGCTAAAGGAAATAAATTAGATTTAGCAAAATCTTGCGTAAAAAGTATCTACTCTAAATTGAAAGATGAGGAAACGCTCGGAGTTATTACTTTTAACAACAACTGTCAAACGATCCTTGAGCTTCAAACAAAAAAATCTATTGATAAAAAAAAGTTTTTTGATAAAATTGATGAGCTTAAGGCAACTGGAGGAACTAGCATTGAAGTTGGCTATCATCCCGCAGTTCTAATGATGCAAAATAAAATATCAGAAGATTCAAAGGATTCCAAAAATTTTCATCCAACAAATCATCGAATCATTTTCATTACTGACGCTTTGATAAACAATACAGATGAAGCAGATATGCTTTATAAGATAAATTTTGAATCAAGTGCCAAACCTTTGAATATTTTCACAACTTTTATCGGCGTTGGAATTGATTTCAACACAGATCTAATTTCTCGTTTAACAAAAATAAGAGGGTCAAATTATTTCTCTGTGCATTCTGATGAAGAATTCAAGAAAACGTTAGAAAATGATTTCAATTATATAGTGACTCCATTATGTTTTGATGTTTATGTAAAGGTTGAATCAAAGAAATTCGAGATTGAAAGGACATATGGTTCAGAATTCGATTTTGAAGGAATGGAGAAAGCTGATTCTCAAATTGAAATGAAAAAAGGTGGAGTTTTAAGGCTTGAAACTCTTTCCGCTTACGAGAAAACAAAAGGAGGTCTTAAAGGAGGAGTTGTTTTGGTTAAATTAAAGGAAAAAGAAGAAAAAAATGATGAAATTAAAGAAGATTATCAAATTATTGTGAGTATTGAGTTTGAAGATATTCAAGGACAGAAGAAAATTATTAAAAAAGAGATTGATGGGAAATTAATGGAGAACAAGGAAATTTATCCAAGCACTGGTGTGAGAAAAGCTTTACTCTTGAGTAGATATGTAACTTTTGTCAAAAACATTCTAGGTAATCATCCAGAATATGTGAAAGATCAAAAAGAAAAGGAAAAAAATGAAAAGTTTTTGCTTTATTTTGAAGAAGAAATGAAAGTTCTTAAAGATAAAACTCTAGAGGAAGAACACAAAAATTTGAATGAAGTTTTAAAATTAAAAGTTTAATAAGATTATTTTATTAGGATATTTAACTAAGATTATTTTATTCTGATATTTAACCCATTTTTCTAATCAAAATCCTCTCAAAAAAGTTTCTTTTTAAGTGTGAATTTAATAAATTTTAAATTCTTAAGCTCAGAATTTTTTGTTTTCTAATAATTTTTTGTTTTGAATCATAAATCAAATAAAATAAGTTATATTATATTGGTAATTGAATTTTAATTAAATCCTGAACAACTTTCCAGAAAAAATTAATAAACATAAATAAAATGGACACATTTCAAATGGGCTCAAATGAAAAGGACACATTTGATTTAGACACAAATAAAATAAATGCAAAGAAGAATGACCCAAATAAAATGGACACAATGAAAAATAACTCAAATAATAAAATGGACTCAAAGAAAATAACTAAAATAGACACAAATAAAATAGACACAAATAAAACGAACACAAATAAAAGTGACACATCACTATCCAAGAAATCCCCCAAAAGAAACATCTACCAAGTGCAAAAGGCTATCGACCATTCCAAGATCAAGCCTCAAAATTCCTGGAAGATCTACAAGAAATTGACCATTTTTCTAACAATATCCACCTCAAACTCTCCATTTTCCGATTTAGAATTCTTTAAAGAAATCGCTCCTAAAATCTATGAAGAACTCAAAGATAACCTCTCAGATTTGTCGATGAACACCATAAAAACTCCAATACCCTTCTATCAAACCATAAGAAATTCATCAGGATCTCAAGAAATGGACCTTCGTTATCTTCTAATAGATTCTTCTTGTTTTCAGCTTGAATCAAAGGATTATTTAGCTAATATTTACATAGTAGATTCTGAAGAACAAATTCCAAAAAAATATGTTAAAAAACCTTTGGCAATCGTCTTTTTGACAGAAAACCAGCTGAATTCGACAAATGCAATTGATGCTATCGCAGAAATTCAGGATTTTCTCTTTTTTTTTGATGTTAACTCTATGAAACAAAGCTTCGAATCCCTGAGGAATTTCATTAAAAAAAGAGCTTTCGCGATTCAGGAGGAGCGAATCGAAGCGATGAACAAGGAAATAAAATTCGCTGGGAACTTCGACGTTACGAAACCATTTAAAATGACTGAAAATTTCATGAACGAAATAGCATTACGTCTGGCTTTTATATCAAATTCGAAAGAAAAAGACAAGTTTTTCATCGATCTTTCCGTCAGATTTGGAAGACCTCCTGAACCGATTTTTCGAAATTTGAAAAGAACTTTAGAAACTCTGGCTTTGAAATTCGTACAAGAAATCCGGTTTTCACGACAAATCTCTTATAAACCTAAAAAATCGACAATTTTCTTGGAGAATATTTCATGTTTTAAGCTCACTGAACGAGAAATAAAAGAATTCGCAGTTTTTGCATTAGAACAAATGTTTTTCGGCTCGAAGAATTGGAAAAAAGAAATTTATTTATCTATAGGAAGACCAGTTTCTGAAGTCATATGGAAGGAAATTAGAAGCGATATTGAGAAAAAAATCAACTCTTTAAAGCATTCCTTCGAGAAACACTATCAACAACTATATTTCTGCAGTAAACCTTCTATTTCAAAACCTAAACTCCATTTGAAATACATGGGAAAAGGAGATTCTTTAAGAAAAAGGAAGAATTTCGTTGAAAATCTAGCTGATTTTCTTTTGAAACATAAATTCTTAGTAGAAATCTCGAAGGAAACTCTCAAAATTCTATTGGGAAACCCTGATGCAGCATTGAAGAATCCTCGAGAAATCTCTGAATTAAAGCAAATAACCTTAGATCTTCAAGCGAAATTACAGAAGATCAATGATGAAAGGACCACTTTAGCGTATTTGCAACAAGATTTCAATGCAATAGAAAATCGAGCTTTATCACAAGAAAAAGAACAAGCAAAAGAATTGGAGAAATTGAGAGTTAATAGCAGAAAATTTGAAAAAGTCATGGTTTTATTTGCAGAAAATTGTGAAAAAAGTCAAGATTTTGCAAAGAATTCTGCAAAGATTTATCAAATTCGCGAAGAAAATTCGATGAAAATATGGAGGATTTCAATGTTTTCTATAAAGAATTATCGCTGGAGAGAAATAAAGAAGAAATTGAAGAGTTTTTCTGCGAATAGAGTGATTTTCATCGTAAGTGATGAGTCTTTTGATGTAATGAAAAGCTTATTTGAAGAAATATTTGAAGAAAAAAGTCTTTTTAAAGGGGTTATTTTCAAGTTAAAAAGTTTCGAAAAAGAAAAATCAAATGAAAATTCATCTTTTTTGGAAAACTTCGCAAAAAAATTCTCCTATAAATTCTTGGAAGAAAACGGGCAAATATCAATGAAAAATCTCATAAAAATACTCAATGAAAGAGAGAAGCCTATTGAAGATAATTTGCGAAAAAATCTTCTTGATTTTCTCGAAGAAAAAAGCGAGAATTCTTCGAAGAATTATCAGCAATTCTTCGAATTTCTGAGCCAATCTGAAGCCGAGGATCTGAATAAAGAGTTAATTAACAATTTTTTTCTTGAGTTCTTTCAAATAAAAGCAAGGAATTCACAATATAATATCAATGAATTCACAGATGCCCTTTTAACCGGATTAAGAAGAATAGAACTCGCAATTGAACAAAAAGAACAAAAAAACTTCGAAATATCTGAGAAAAAAATGTCTATTCTTCAGAAAATAGAAGAATATAAAGAAATAAATCCCAATTATTTGGCTTTAAAACTCGAAGAATTCGAAGAAATTGAACAAGAATTGAAGAAAAACAAAAAGCTTTTTTGCGCAATTTCTTATGGAAATATCAGGACTAATGCAAAAGAAATCAAATCTAATAAAATCAAAGAAAAATTCCTTTTTCCTTTGGAAAAAACAGCAGATTTTTTAGAAATTTGGCTTAAAAACGAAAACAACGTTTTAATTGAAATTTTTAAGATAAAAACAACAGAATCTCAAGAAAAAGCTTCAGGCTCGATAAAAATTGAAAAAACCTTAAAAATAAAGATGAAATTCATTGATTTAGAGCAAGAAACTATGAAAATAAACTTGAAAAACATCGAGAAATTGCAGAATTCAAACAGTAAAATCCTCGAAAATCTTTATCAATTCAAATATGATTTTCTGGAAGTTTTAGCTCGAAAAAATTTGGAAGCTGATCAAAAAAATATCGAGCCTTTCGAAGCGAGTGAATATACCCAAAAAATGGAAGAAAACCTCGACATTTTTCGCCAACAAATCAAAGAAAATGAAGACCGGCTTTCTCAGTTGAAATCTTCACAAAATAATGAGAAAATGCCCGAATCTCAAATAAAATCTAAAGAAATAGAAAAAAATCTCGAAACCTATGAAAAAAACAGCGAGTATCTTCTTATTCAAAAACAGTTAAAAACCTCAAAAATGATTGAGGAAATTTCTTCACAAATCGAGCTTCAAAAAAAAGAATTAAACTCAGTGATATCCTCAAAACTTCGATTTCTCTCAACAAAGCAACAAATCGCCGATTTTTTCAATGCAGTTCTCAATAAAGATATAGCCCCATCAAATCTTTTAAAACTTAGCGATTATTTCCTTTATTTTCAAAAGGCTATTTTGAAATTCTATGTTAAGGCTTCTTTGATTGAAGCAGACCTCTTTGAATTGAAGAAAAGCACAAAAAAAGCTTTATTAAAAGATGGTCTTTCAATGCTAGCAGGATCAGTTCCTTTTATTGGTGATATTCTCAAGATTGTTGTTCAGAAAACTATTGAAATGAAAGAGAAATACGATGAAACCAAACTTGTGAATAAATGTACTAAATTCTGTGTATTAATAAACTCAAGCGAAATACTTGCAGAAATCCTCGAAGAAAGTGCGCTTTTGTTGATAAAAGACAAAGAAAAACAGACGTTGATCTTCGCAGTTGAAGAATTTAAAGAGAATTTCTGGGATAAATTAAAGAAGAAAATAATGGCTTTTCTGCATAAAGCCAAGGAAAAACTCTTTGGAAAAACGAAAAAAAAAGAGGAAAAACTCTTGAAAGATATTGATACTCCTGCGAAACTTCTTGCAAATATCGATGCGGCCTATGTATGTGCACACGCTGCTTCTCGGCTTGAAACTGAAGGAAATACATTAGAAAAGTTTGATAGCGAGGATCCCTATTGTAAAAAGCCTTTAGTACAATTGTTCACAGGGTTAGTAGGTGAAATAAGCTCGAATTTCTATGAAAAAGTCTTGGATTTTAATAATGAAAAAAAAGAGGTTTATTCTGTTGAGGAATTGGATAAAGAAATCGAAAAATTTACTGAGAAAAATTCAGTGAATTGCCTTGAAGAAATCAAAAGAAACAGCTTCATTGAAGAAGAAAGCATTGTGAAAGAAGCAAAATTAGAAGAAAAAATCGAAGTTTCAAATGAAATTACGATTAGTTTCGATGAAATTAAAGCTAAAGAAAAAGATATCGAAGAAAAACTAGAGAAATTGCTGAATTGGAAAAATTCGCAAAGGTTTTTATTAGGAAGTCATGGAGAAAAACTCAACGATTTAGAAGAAAAGTTTAAGAAGATTGAAATGGGCGCAAAAGCTGGTATTTTATTCGTTAAAGAAATAAAGGATAATACCACTGCTTTGGAGTTCGAAATAAATGAAGAAACTAAAGCTTTGACGAGGAATGCGGAAGCAATACCAGAAAAGTTTGTTTTCTTTGAAAAATACAAGAGCATTCTAATGAAAAGAAAAGCATTGAAATAAATTTTAAAAATTTTTTTTTTATAAATGCAAATTTTTTAAAAAATTCAATGAAAAATTTTTTTTTTTCTTCTTTTGAGAAATATTTATTTATTTTTAAAGAAAAAAAATATTATAATTATTTTTTGAAAATCAGATTTTCCTTTTAAAAAAATTCAATTTCTTGGTTTTTTGTCCAAATGTTTAAAACAGGCTTAAATTTACTTCGAACAAACTTTGAAGTTAAAAAACGCTCTTTAAATAAGTCTTTCCTTGTCAAATTATGTCAAATAATCTCAAATACCTTCACCTTTCATGCAATGTCCTCAAAAAAACCAAAAAAGTATTCTGTTTCAAGTGTTTGAAGCTTGGTCCTTGGTATATTTCTTCAATAATGTCTTTAAGACAATCATAAAATTAGCATAAAAACAAAGAAAACATTCTTAAATCCATCGAAAACTCCCCAAATAAGCACATTTCACTGCCTTCTTATTATTCTCTCGCCAAAGAAGCTGAATTTCAATTAAGAAACCTGAAAATGGCTGAATTCTACTATAATTTAGCAATAGAGAATAATGATAGGGTTGATAGCGCAGTTAAAGACCTCGCCACAGTGATTCATCAAAGAGGCAGAACAGAAGAAGCATGCCAGTTCTTAGAAAGGTTTCGACCTTTTTATAAAGGAGATTCTATTAAATATGAAAATTTGATACAAAATCTAAAAAAACAAGCAAAAAAACAAACTTTTTGCATTTTTCTAAGTTTTTTTATATTTTTTTAGATAACACCTACAGGAAATTGTCTGCTCAAAAAACTTCTTTTGGTTTTGGAGAAAGAAACAGCTGAAAATGTCTCTAATATTCGAAGTTTTTTCAAAAATTCTTCAAGTAAATAATTATAAATTAACTTTTTATGAATAAAAAACAAATGTTTGAAAGGAATTCTAAACATTGAATTTGTTTCAGAGGGTTGTTATCTCTTCGAGAATGAAAAAGAGGAATTCAAAAAATTAACAAGACAAAACGTCTTTCCTCTTTCTTCTTTGTTGAAGAAGAAGCATTCTTTGATCTTTTATCTTTTGAATTTCAGCTCATATTCCCAAGCCAAAAAAACACTTGATACACTAAACAAACCAATTTCGGCAGTTTTATAAATTTTAACCTTCATCTTATTAATTTTTATGCTTAGATTTTCTGGGTAAATTCCTCTGGAAGGGTTGTTTCCAGAGCCAGAAAAAATCAAATGAAAATAGAACAAAACAAGTATTTTAATGAAAAAAACAGAAAAAATCGTTTTTTCATTGACTAGAAAACGGATGAATGAGCCTATTTGGAACGAATCTCTTTTTTTCTCCTTCGATTCAGATGAAAATTTATCATTAAAACCCAAAGAACACCTTAGAGCATCTGTGCAGGAAATTTGGTCTGAATGCCCTCCCAACCCTCCTCAAAATGCTCCATTAATTCTCTTTCAAAAAGCATATGAGAATAAACTCACGATCGAACAAGATTTTTGCTCCTTATACAAAATTTATAAAAAAACTTATTAAAAAAAAAATAATTAAAAAAAAAATCCAAATGAAAAAATCCAAAAAATCACTTGATAGTGAAAATGAATCTTCTTCTTCCGATCTTCAAGATTTTTCTGATCCAGAGTATGATTACAAGCTCCAGCCTAAAGACACATCTTCATTTCAACTCCCACTTAATAAATATCAAGGCAAAATAAACCTCGATCATCTTCGTGTACCTCATTCAGTCCAGAATTCTCTCAAAGAGTCACAAAATAGAGAAGATTCTAATAAAATTCGGATCAAAGATAAAGAAGATCGAGCTACTGTCGAACAGGTTCTGGATCCTCGCACGCGTATTATTCTCGTGAAGCTCCTCAACAAGAAAATATTGAAGGAAATCAATGGCTGTTTATCCACAGGCAAAGAAGCTAATGTCTATCATGCATATTCATTTGATGGATCAAAAGAATTCGCTATTAAAATCTATAAAACATCCATTTTAATTTTTAAAGATAGAGATAGATATGTTAATGGGGAATTCCGATTTAGAAACGGTCATTGCAAAAGTAACCCGAGGAAAATGATAAAGCTTTGGGCTGAAAAAGAGCTTAGAAATCTAAAAAGAATCCATCAATCCTCTATTCCATGTCCTGAACCTATATTTGTGAAATCTAATGTATTAATGATGGAGTTCATTGGAGAGAATAATAACCCAGCTCCAAGACTCAAAGACGTTGAGAATCTAGATCAAGATACTTACAGTCTTTTGTATCTTGAATTGTTGAAGATTATTAGGGTTTTATATCAGGATTGCAGGCTGATTCATGCGGATTTGAGCGAATATAATCTTTTGTTTTGGAAGGAGAAACTATATATGATTGATGTATCACAGAGCATTGAACATGATCATCCTCATGCTCTTGATTTCTTGAAAAGAGATTGTTTGAATGTCAATACCTATTTCAAAAGAAAAGGTGTCTTGACCTTTGGAATTAAGCAAATATTTGATTTCGTGACTGATATTAAGATCAACAATGAGGATCTTAATGAGGAGATAAATAAACTGATTAACGATAAACACGTTGACACTATAGAAGATGAGAAGATATTTTTAGGAATGTATATTCCTAGGACTCTACAAGAAGTCTCAATGAAAAGGGCAGAAGAGGATATGAAGAATAATAATCAAGAGGAACTTCTCTATCAAAAATTGACAGGGTTACAAATAAAAGAAAAACCTGAAGAAATATTAAATAAAAATGAAATTAAAGATAAAAAATCTAAAGAAGAAAAAGATTCGGAAGGAAAAGACTCAAAAAAAGGAGATGATGAAGATTCTGAAGAAGAAGACTCTGAAGGAGGAGAGTCCGAAGGAGCTGATTCGAAAGAAGATTCTGAAGAAACGAAGAAAGATAAAAAAGGTGGAAAACAGAAATACGATGGATTTGAGAAGAAGGAACGAAAACAAAAGATAAAGGAGGAAAATCGTGAGAAAAGAAAGAATAAAATGCCAAAAAAGACAAAGAAACTTTTGATAAAAAAGAAAAAGACTGATCACAAGAAATAATTGCAAAATAAACATTTATTTATTGTCTTGTAATTAACAAAAAAAAAAGTTAAGATAATTTTTTATTATTTCAAAAAAACAATCCACCAATGTTGCTGAAATCATTCAAACTCCAAACAATTCGTTTGTTAAAACTCCATCCTCAATGTATGTTCTCAAACAAGAAGTTTTCTAAGCTGATCATTGATGCTGATGATTACCTAAAAGACACTCGTTTTGATACTTCAGTTAAAAACGAATGGCTCAAAAAAGAACAAGATCTTAAAGCGCACAACGAAACGAAAAATTCAACTAAGTTTAAGCTCGAAAAAGAAATATTAGAGACCCAAGCTGAATTTGAAGAAGCTGGTAATGAATTTTTTTCTCACTTTTTTATTTACAATCTCTTTCATTTTTTAATTAAAAGATAGCATTCTGCGATCTTTTCAAGAAAAGCTTTTTGTTGATGAAACAAATAACATTGAACAGGGAGAGAGACAAGAAGCAGATGAGTTCGTTTCCATGACTGCTCTTCATTTCGATGGTTTAGACCATCAAGAACACATCAAACGTTCCAAAAACTTCAAAGAAAGCCTTCGGTTGAGACAAGATTGGTCCCCTGTACGTCATCTCAACCCTCAAATTTCTGATCAATATGGAAATTACTCACATTATGCAAAAACCTTTCCCAAACTCAAAGATAAAGACTTTAATCAATCTGAATCAAATGAAAGCAAGAATTTCCAAAAATTTATGAAGAAAGTTGACCCAAAAGCAAACGCGAAAATCGAATATTTACAAAATAAAAGTGCCGCCAATGTAGAAAACATTGTGAGTGAACAAGAAATAAGAGATAGCATGAAAGAAGCTAAAATTGAAAGTTCGAGGAAATTTTTTTTTCCTAACAATGAAGATCCTCCACCTATTTCAGAAGAATTCCGAAATAATTTCATGAAAAGAACTCTTGCAAAAGAGAAGTTGGGGTTAGAATCTGAACAGGGATATAAATATCTAAAAAAGGTTAAAAGAATACGACGTAAAAAGGGCTTAGATAACCTTGATGATGATGTTGACGATCCAATAGGAGGTGCTGACAAAATGGATAAAAAAGGAAACCTAGATAATATGAGAAGTCTTGAGGATGATGAAAATCATTCAAAAATAGAAAAGGGCTCTACCATTAATGATTTCGAACACCCCTATCTTAATGAATATGGGGAAATGAGGAAGAAGCTGGAATGGAAATACAGACCAGAGTCCTTTGATGATGAAGAACCATCTGTTGAAGATCCTGAAAAACAGGACAATGTTTATGGAAGGGTTTCCCCTTGGGCAAAGGAAGAGATTTTCCGTTTATACTTAGAAGGCTGGAATATAAGAGATTTAAGTGTTAGATATGGTATTTTGCCTGAAAGAGCAAAGGCGATTATCTGGACTAAAAAGACGTTTTATGATGAGATTATGCCAAGATTGGACATACAAACAGTGAGATTGGGCATTGAAAAAGAAATGATGTATGGAATGATGTTTCCTTGGGTTGATTATGGGCTCGATCTTGATGTTTTAATTGAAAGGGAAAGAGGAGTTCCTCTAATGAATTTCAGAACAGCGAATAAAACGATAGATCCCAAAGCTTTGGAGGATCAAGAAAACCGATTAAACAGAATTTTGGAAGGAAAAACGAAGAAAAAACATGATAAGATCATTGAATCGTTCATTGGAACAGGGAATAGAGGATATTTTTTGAAAAGCTGGATTGTCTATAAGGGACATGGAAGTGAAAGAGTCAATCGAGGGTTTAAGAAAGCTGTGCATTACAGTGAAAGGAGGTGGAGACTGAGCAAAAATGAGGGTGAAAAAATCACATCGGGACCAAGGTATGTGGGGTTCTCACATGGTATCAAATAAAATGTTTGTTGTTGTTTTTCGATAAATGTTTTGCCTTTTATTTCAAAAAAATAGAGAAAGAATGAAAGTTTTTTTGGTTTTTTCAAAAAAAAAAGTTTTTTTTTTTTTTTAAAATAAAATAAAATTTAAATAAAAAAATTATTTTAATTTTTTTCATGAAATTTTCTATTTTTTTTTGTTACTTTGGGAATTTAGGTTATTTTAATATTGATAGACTTTTGCAATATTTTTTGGCTTATCTGGATTATCGTTTTTCAAAAGAGTCAACTCATATGCGAGCATTTGGAAAGGAATCACGCTTAACAAAGGTGTTAAATATTGTACTGTCGGAATCTCGACATATTCATTGATCTTGCCCTTTGTGAGTTTGTGATAACAGTCTGTGATGACAGTAGTATGTGCTCTTCTTGATTTAACTTCACTCAATGCCAATTCCATATCATGGAAGTATTCATCATCCAAAATAATCAGCAAAACTAGAAATTTCCCTTAAGAATTTCATTCAAAATTCAAAGAAACCTTTTGTATCTCCTTCTAGATCAGGATTAATAAGAGCTATGGGTCCATGTTTCATCTCTCCAGAAGAAAAAGCTTCTGCTTGAAGAAATCCAGTGGTTTTTAATTTGAGAGCTCCTTCTCTAAAGTAAATTGAAAATATAGTATAAATTAAAAATATCAAATTTTTAAAAAAATTCTAAAATAAATCCCCACTTTGCAATAGCTCCACTAGCTCCTTTACCTAAGACCATCAAATAGGTTTCGTTCACATAGATTTTGGCAATTTCTTTGATTTTTCCTCCAATAGAATGAAGAACTTCCCCTATTTAATAACCCAATAACTAAAAAAAGCTTATAATGTTCCTTTTACCAAAAAAAACTGGCATTTGTCTTAAAGCGTTCTTTAATTCCATTCTTAACATTTTCTTGTGCAAATGACCTTTTCTATTTGACATCCAAATCGCCATCATTAACAAAGCGCACACTTGTGATACAAAGGATTTCGTTGCAGGAATTGCAAATTCTCTTCCACAATGCAAATAAACACCACAATCTACTTTGGTGGCAATCAAAGAACCGACTCCATTTACGCAACCTATTGTAAATAATCCTAATCCTCTCGACAATTGCAACTTTTATCCAAAAATAAATAAAATTTATACTAATGACCAAAACAATTTTCTTACTAATTTAAAAACTATCCCAGTTTCTCCTGATTGTGATACCAAGATAGATCCTCCTTTTTCCTTTGGTAGATCATTCTCATTGGCATCAGAAGCTTGCACAACAGCTACGGTATTGAAGATTTCTAGCATTCTGAAGAATTTTATCACAAAAGTTGCTGCCCAATAGCTTGATCCTTCTCCACAAAGGACGAGATTTTCTATCTCACAAATATCTTTTCGTCTGGATTCTAAGCCTCCCAAAGTGCAGCAATCTTCCATTTCATGTGATAATCTTGAACCGTAACCCATTGTCTTTAATAAAGCTTCTGGTTGTTCGAACATCTCTTGTTCGAAGAAGTATTTGTATGGTGGTTTGGGAAAAGCTGGAACTTCTCCCAAATCAGGCCCAATGGACTTCAGCGTATTTTTACGATTCATGCTGGCTTTATAGAACTCAGCTCGCTTCTTAATGTCTAATTCAATGATCTCACCGTCTTTCAAAGGTATATAATTGCTGGTGTATTTGGAAAAGACAGATTTGTCAGATCCCACAAAAATCGCTTCAGGGTTCAAACCAATAAGCATTGTAGACCCATTTCTTGAAGCTATCATGACTTCGGGATTTGATTTATCAACGATCACAAGAGCCCAAGTGCCTGATACATTATCGTTCAGTGCTTTCTGAGTTGCTTGCAACAAATTAAGACCTTGGTCCAATTGTAAACCAATGTAATGGGCAATTAACTGTTTTCATTTTAAAAAATTAAAAAAAAATATTATTTTTAAATGAAACTTCGGAATCGGTTTCAGTCTTAATTGGGATTTGCTTGACTTCTAGATCCTGACGCATTTGTTCATAATTATCAACTGTGCCGTTATGAACGAGAAGAATTCTTCCTTTCTATTTTTTTTTTAATTTAAAAAAAAATAACAATGCAAAATTCACATAATCTGTGTGAGGATGGGCATTCACATCAGTTTTGGAGCCACAAGTGGCCCATCGAGTATGTGCAAGACCCAACATTCCATTTTTATGAGCCTCTGGTACTAGTTTCTGTAGTTTCTGGATACAATCTTGTTTCTTTGCCAAATCATTAGCGAATTTGGTGATGGAAACATTCTTTGCTGCATCAATAGTCGCCAAACCTGCAGAATCATAGCCTCTATGCTGTAGAATCTGCAAGCCATCGAGACAAATATCTTGAGCATTGTTATGGTTAGTTAGAACTGCTATTATACCACAACATTGCTAAAACACAAATGAATATTAAAGAAATTTAACGTTAATTTACAGGACGGCGTCTGTATTCATAATAGGTTGAACCAAGAAAAAGACTACCTAAGACAAAAGACTTGCGAGAAACGTGCGGAATGAATCTGGAAAACATTTCTTTTTTAAATTTTATTTTTTTTTATATGAAGATTTTTTAATTTGAGGGTTTTTAAAAAAAAATATTTGAGAAGAAGAAAAAGAATCACAATTAAAATTAACTGGTTTAAATTAGCAATTGAATGTTTGGGGAATAATAGTTTTTGGCCCAAAACACTTTTTAATAGAGGCAAAAGTTAGTGAATCATTGGGTTTTTAAAACTTTTATTTTTAATTTGATTTTTGTGGTTTTTAAAATTTTGTGAAGAGATTTTGTATTGATAAGGTAGTAAGCATATTTTCTTTGTGTTTTTAAAAATAATCAATTTTTGTAAAAAATTTGGAGAGAGAAAAATAAATCCTTTAAAAATTTAACTTGACTTTTTGCTAAAATAATTAACAAATAAAACTTAAAAACATGAAAGAAAATGAAACTGATCAAAATTTAGGTTATGCAGGTTTCTTTTTCAAAAAAACGCTCCAACCTCATTCACTCCGCAACACTCATTTTAAAGAATCAAATGAATTTAAAGATAAAAACATTGTCTTATTTATAAATCAAAAATTTAAGGAGATTAGAAAACGAATAGGATGCGATAACATCCCTAAAACAGTTTTTCTTCAATCAATTCTTCAAACCAAATCCACAAAAACTGATATAAATAAGATTCTTGTCCAAGAAAAAATCGCAGAACGTGAAGAAAAATATCTCAAAATCAATAAAAATTTGAACAAAAACAAAGAAATCATGCAGAAGCTGCGATCTGAGCCAACAATGAATTCTATAAACAAATATATTCTAAAAAAGCTAAAAGATCGTAAAGAGCAGGAATATTTTGTCTTTGAATCACAAGGACTACCTGCAAAAAAGAATAAAAAACCAACAGAAGATGACCCAGAAAAAAAAGTTCGAGCTATTCTTCATGAGAAAATCTCTGAAAACAAATTGAAGGACAGTCTCTCACAGTTTAATAAACTAAGGCTTAAAACCAAATTTCAAAGACTAAAAAATGATAAAAATTTCGAAGAAATAGATTTTAATAAGAAATTTATGGTGATAAATCAGATAATTGAAAACGAAGATGATCCCGTTGATAATTTATACTTTATGACTGAGGTATGCCAAAAAAACAAAATTGATTTATCGCAGCTTATGCATATCAGCCCTGATAGACTTAAACAGTTGGAAGACCCAAATGAAATACAAAAAGAAAACGAAATTTCAAAAGGAAGCATCCTTTCAAACCAATCAAAGATGAAAAAAACTAATTCATCACCTGTAAAATTTCATCAGAGATTATCAGTGAGCGAAATTGAAGACATCATACAAAAGGAAGAGGACAATCAAGTCAAGAATCTTATCAAAATCTTTAAGAAAACACATGAAGATGCAGATGAATTCAAACAAAAAATGACCTCTGTTGTTGCCAATAAAAAACTTAATTTCCAGGACCAAATGTTTCAAAAAATGGATGATCTGCATAAAGACGAAGTTTTGAGATTATGTAATTTGATTTTCTATTAAAAAAAAAATAAGTTTCATTAAAGTGAGGAAAAAAAATGAATTCAACCAACAGAAATTCATCAGAACAAACAAAAGTTTTCAATCCACAAAAAAAATTGACCAAATGGTCTATCTCGACAGACTTTCAGCTCCAAAAGACCCTCAGACTAATCATCATCGAACTAGAACTAACCCTTCAGTGTTCAGTCCGATTAATTCACCAAATTTAT
>JFJP01038068.1_pt1 | contig 19922 bp, 14 predicted proteins | sample 431651 | NCBI WGS metagenome assembly JFJP01 (sample SAMN02602958, study PRJNA72255) | Microbial mat metagenome, whole genome shotgun sequencing project. | biome: fresh water; feature: sink hole; material: water; isolation source: purple microbial (photo- and chemosynthetic) mats found in...
CCGGTCATATATTGCTCAAGGCTTGTAACTCTGTCGGTATTGTATGCATAAAGAATATTGTGAATATTCTTTTTATTACACAGAAAATCAACAGTAAACCTCCATAGGTCAATATACTGTTGGTTTGTGCAGATATTTGTACCCCACCAGAAGAATGAGCCTGAATGTTCGTGATATGGCCTGAAAATTACCGGTATTGGTTTACCTGAGTCATCTTTTAAACCTAAAATGAATTGCGACAGACGTTCCAGCCATATAACAAAAATCTCATGATTTTTTCCACCCGGCAGGATGGAACCTACAACTTCTTTTGAACTGACATCCCATGCCGTTCCTTTGTTACCCCTCGAAGGAGTATCTTTTTCTTTCATAGTAAGAGGATTATCAGGGTGCCAGCTTAATGTGATTATTCCACCTCTCTTGTAGTGAGCCTTTATCTGATCGGTTATCTGCATGAAGCTGACTGAGTCGAGGCTGCGCTCCGCTCCATGCTCAAGATGACCAAGTTCAAAGCCGGCAACTCCCGGGTAATCACCTGTAACATCTTTAGTATCTGACCTGTTTTTTTCATACCACCAGGTGAAACCGTACATAAGATCATCCTGATGGCCGTATATAAAACCCTTGTTCTTAAGTTCATACAACGACTGGAAAAGAGCAACTGTTTCTTTTGTAGCCTTTTTGTCTGAGGGCAGAGGCAGCTTCTGACCGTACATTGATCCGGTTATCAGAACAAGAACCAGCAGGATTTTAATTGATTTCATATTTACTGATTTGAGGTTGAATAGCACATTTTGTTTTAACATGAGAAATTAAAGATATAGTTTTTTCTTATATTGTATTAAAGCGGAAAAGAGAAGGAGGCAAACTTAAAACAATATTAATATGCGTATCGAAAGAGTTGAATTGAGGCACATTAAAATGGATCTTGTAAGTCCTTTTGTTACTTCAATGGGAACCGAATACGATGAAGAGCACATTATTGTGTGTGCTGAATCGGAAGGTATTTTAGGTTGGGGAGAGAGCGTGGCAGAGGGGACCCCTTTTTATTCATACGAAACAGTTCATACAGCCTGGCATATTTTGCAGGATTTTTTAATCCCTTCAATTCTTGGTAAAGATATTTCATCGGTTGATGAAGCAATAGGATTGTACTCAAAAGTAAGAGGGCATATGATGGCAAAAGCCGGACTGGAGGCTGCCCTGTGGGATGTTTTTGCCAAATCGCAGGGTATTTCACTTTCAAAATTGCTTGGGGGCACAAGAGATAAAATTGATTCGGGAGTTAGTATCGGGATTCAGGATTCTATACCTGTTTTAATAAAAAAAGCTGAGGGATATCTTGCAGAAGGATATAAGAGAATTAAAATAAAAATAGCACCCGGATCTGACCTTCAGCTTGTAAAGGCCCTGAGAAAGGAATTTCCGGGCTTACTTCTGCAGGTTGATGCCAACTCGGCTTATACGCTTGATGATGCAGCCATTTTTCAGGAAATGGACAATTACAATCTTTCACTTATAGAACAACCGCTTGGTTATGAAGATATCTTTGATCACTCAAAACTCCAGAGGCTTATAAAAACACCCATCTGTCTCGATGAAAGTATTCATTCTCTCGATGACACCCGGGCAGCTATTGAGCTTGGAAGCTGCAGGATTATAAATATTAAACCAGGGCGTGTCGGAGGTTTTACCGAATCTAAACGTATTCACGACTATTGTGCTTCAATGAAGATCCCTGTATGGCATGGAGGAATGCTTGAGTCAGGTATCGGACGCGCAGGGAATGTGGCGCTGGCCTCACTTCCAAACTTTACACTTCCGGGTGATATTTCAGGAAGTAAAAAATACTATATACATGATATAGTTGAACCGGAGTTTGTCATCAATTCAGATGGCACAATGGATGTACCTGTAAAACCGGGTATAGGTGTGGAGGTGAATATGAAGATGCTCGATAAGGTTACTGTCAGAAAACAATCATACTGTTTATAAGCCGCCGGTTTTGACCTTTTCTGTAATCTTCCGGATGCATTCATTTACAAGTTCGAGTATATTAGTCATCTTATTTAGATCAACTTTAGTAACGATATCACCGGGTGTGTGATAATCCTCATTGAATCCTGAAAAGAATGTCATAACAGGAATCTGTTTTTCAGCAAAATATGCATAATCGCTTCCGTAATGGCCACTAACGTCCCACAAATCGAGTTCAAATGGATTAGTTAGCTTCATGTTTGCCTCTTTTGCTATAGCCCTGAGATTTTCACCTGAAGGTAATGTCCCGATACTGATCAGCATCCCGGTTGTATCTTCCGGAGCGCTGCGCGAAATCATATCCATATTCAGGCTGAAGATTATCCGGTCAATTCTCTTCTTCAGATTTTGGACGAAATACTGGCTTCCTATTGCACCCTTTTCCTCAGCTGTCCAGGCTGCGAAAACAATATTACACGGAGGTTTCTCTGTATTAACTGCCCAGGCTCCTGCAAGGGCAATTAACCCTGCAACACCTGAAGCATTGTCATCTGCTCCGTTAAATATCTTTCCGTCGCGTATACCAAGATGATCGTAGTGAGCACCTATAATTATGAACCGCGATGTATCTATTCCGGGAATAAATCCAATAACATTACGCAGTTTTACTTCTTTTGCTTCAGTTGAATCAAACACCAGGATCTTTCCATCTGTATTAATCATTAAAGCCATACTGTCCCTGTCAGCATTGTAACTAACTGCTTCAAAATTCTGGAACCAGTCACGCTTGTTATCCGGGGTTTTGTCGCCATAGGGATGAAGCCCTTTAGCCTGCATTTGGAGAGCAATATATTCAGATGCCAGCGCCGCCCCGGTAGTACCTGCTTCTCTGCCTTCCATCTTGTCGGAAGAAAGATTGGTAAGAGTTACTGAAAAATCCTTTGCAACGGGATTTTTTACAGGATTCACGGGAGCTTGTGCAGATAATAAAAGAGGAAGAATAAATAGAGAAAAGAAAATTACTCTCTTCACATTTGCTTTTGAAATACAGGGTCTGGTCATAGCATCAAAAATAGAAATTTAAGATGAACAGAATTAAATATAGAAATAATTAAGTTCTATGAAATCAATTATCGTTGGCTTTAGCCAACGGATTAGAAATTCCCTTTTTTGGGACTTTAGTCCCTCATTTGCAGGGCTAAAGCCCCGGTAACGCTGTAGCCTAAACCGTTGGCTAACGCCAACGGTAATTTAATGAATCCATAAAAAACCTAGAGCTAGCTCTGAGTCATCTGATTGTTAATTAATTAACAATCAGATAATTGATTTGAGTCAATTAATTTTTCTATTTTTATATTCTGGAAACCCGCCAGATGCAAATGATTTTTCTGTTTTAATAAGATCTTCTAATTAAACCGATTATGTCAGAAGAACAGGATCAATATCAGAAGCTTCAGCAAAAACTGGCTGAACTTCAAAGAAAGCAGGATCTGTTTCATTACGAAATTCTTCAAATAAAGAAAGAGATTGATGGTCTTAAAAAACCTCAGGAAGCTCCTGCGCCTGAAATCAAAACAAAGGTTCCGGAACCGGTTAATTCCGATAATGCCAACTGGAAGATAAAAGCTGAAGAGATAATGCCATCAGAAAGGCAGGAAGAAAAGAAAAAAACAGAGCCGGTTTATAAGCCAGAATCTGTTAATTCGGAGGCTAAATATAAAACCGATCTTGAACGTTTTATTGGTGAAAATCTTATAAACAAGATCGGGATAGCTGTTACGGTAATTGGCGTGGCAATCGGGACAAAATATGCAATTGATCACGATCTTATAAGTCCGGTTACAAGGATTATCCTGGGGTACCTTGTTGGTGTCGTGTTGTTTATTTTTGCTGTCAGGCTGAAGAAAAATTATGAGAAATTCAGCGCTGTCCTGCTTAGCGGATCCATGGCAATTTTCTACTTTATAACATATGCAGCTTTCAGTTTCTTCAGTTTGTATCCCCAGCTGGTTGCCTTTATACTAATGGTAATCATTACAGTTTTTACTGTAATGTTGGCATTGAGTTATAACAGGGAAGTAATTGCAATTATAGGATTGGTAGGAGCGTATGCAGTACCTTTTCTGCTGTACGAGAGTACAGAAGAAGTTTTGGTTCTCTTCACCTACACTGCTATTATTAACAGCGGGATAATGATTATAGCTGTAACCAGGTATTGGAAATCGCTCTATTTATCAGCTTTTTCACTGACGTGGATGATGTTTTTTGGGTGGTACTTCAACGGAAACCGTGCTGAAACACATTTCAGTCAGGCTTTAATCTTTCTGTCACTGTTTTTTGCAATATTCTACCTTACATTTCTTGTACATAAACTCAGAGAAAAAGAGAGATTCAACATTTTCGACATTTTGTTACTGCTCTTAAACTCCTTTATTTTTTATGGAATAGGATACTCTATTCTGGACGGTCATCAGCCGGGGGAAAAGCTTCTTGGATTATTCACCTTAGGTAATGCAGTTATTCATCTTGCCGTGAGCACTTTGATTTACAGGAGTAAGCTGGCTGACAGGAATCTTTTTTATCTTGTTTCAGGTCTTTTCCTCGTTTTTATAACAATTGCAGTTCCTGTTCAACTCGATGGTAACTGGGTTACACTTTTATGGATTTGCCAGGCTGCACTTCTGTTTTATATAGGCAGAACAAAGAGCGCCCCTGTGTATGAATATCTATCATATCCTCTGATACTTCTTTCATTTCTTAGCATTTGTCAGGACTGGGGCAAAATGCAGATGGAATCATTAAGAGACAGCCCTGTTAATGAGATAATTCCTGTATTCAATATCGGGTTTTTAAGTTCACTTATTTTTATCGCGGCTCTCGGAATAATACTTTATCTCTATTTAAATAAAAAATACACGAATCCATTTACAGCGACTGATTCCCTTAAAGGACTTCTGGATTATTCAATACCGGCTCTTTTCCTGATAGTTGTCTATGTCTCACTGAGGGTCGAAATCTCTGCATACTGGAATCAATTGTATATGGCTTCAGGAATTGAGATTAAAAATATCGACATGCCAGTACGGTCTGTTTTAAACATTGATCTCAGGAGCTATAAAGTTATCTGGCTTGTTAATTTTTCGCTGCTTTATTTTGCAATATTAACTTTTCTTAATAACAGATATTTTAAGAATGAAGTATTTGGAATTGTCCTTTTTTGGTTAAGTTTTATTACAATATTTGTCTTCTTGTTCCAAAGCCTGTTTTCTTTAAGCGAATTGCGGGAAAGCTATATTAACAGGATGCAGGCTGACAGCTTTAGCATTCCGGTATTCAATATTCTGTTTCGTTATGTTTCATTTTTGTTTGCAGGATTATCATTTTTTGCTTTGAAGATATGGATTGGCAAAGAGAAGCAGCCTGATTATTATTCGGTAATGTTCCGTCTTTTATTTCACCTTTCAGTACTGTGGGTGTTGAGCAGTGAGATGCTTAATATAATGGACCTCATTGGAAATTCACATTCCTACCGGTTTGGACTAAGTATACTTTCAGGAGTCTATGCTCTTATGCTTATCGGATTGGGGATAAGCGGAAGAAAGAAGTACCTCAGAATAGCTGCAATAACACTTTTTGCTGCAACCCTTGTTAAGCTCTTCTTCTATGATATTACCGAACTCGATACAATTATGAAAACTGTTCTATTCCTTGCACTTGGTGTATTGATGCTTATAATTTCATTCCTTTATAATAAGTATAAAAATTATCTGTTTGGTGAGACTGAAGATTAAGGCTTAATTCTTAATTGCCACAAAGGCACCAAGGCACAAAGTATCACTTGGATTTACTAAATTAGCGATCAAAATAAATTTAAATAATGTTCATTTCAGATTCAAGTAATAATTTACAAATTCTTATTAATCTATGAAATCACCATTCAGGAAAATATTATACCCCCTCTGTTTATTTATTGCGTCAAATTCAATCTCTTTAGGACAGCTTTATGAATGGCGCGGTCCGGAAAGATCAGGTATTTACAATGAATCAGGGTTACTAAAGAAGTGGCCTGACGGAGGTCCGAAGTTGTTATGGGAAGCTACAGGTATGGGCGACGGTTATTCCTCTGCCACAGTTACAGATGATGCAGTTTATATTACAGGCCGGAAAGACGAATCGGATGTGCTGATAGCTCTTACTCAGGACGGGAAAATTAAGTGGGAAACTGTTTATGGCAAAGCATGGATGTCAAACCATACCGGTACGAGGTGCACTCCAACATATTTCAATGGAAATATATTTGTGATAAGCGGAAGCGGAGATATTGTATGTGTCGATTCGAATGGAAAGATAAAATGGTCGAAAAATCATTATGCTTTATACGAGAGCAAGCCAATTATGTTTGGGATTTCAGAATCACCACTGGTTATCGATAATATGGTAATTGCATCCCCCGGAGGGAAAAAAGCTTCGGTTGTTGCTTTCAGGACTACAGATGGAAAAGTCCTCTGGGAAGCAGCTCCCATTGAAACTCAGCCACAGTATGTGAATCCAAAGCTCATTGAGCATGCCGGGAAGAAAATGATTGTTACAGTGATGGGACAGAACATTTTAGCCGTTGATTCGAAAGATGGAAAGATCCTGTGGAAAGTCGATTATGTTTCTGTAAATGCCGGCGCGGAAAGGGGGTATAAGAACCATGCTGTTACACCAATATACAGAGATGGACATATTCTTATAGCCAATGGATATAAATGGGTAGCTTTAAAACTAAAGCTCTCCGCTGACGGCAATTCGGTGAGTACAGTTTGGGAGAACAGGAGTTTTGATCCGCAACTGGGAGGGGTTGTGCTTCTTGGCGATTATATTTTCGGTTCTACTCACCAGGTTCAGCCTGCCGACTCCTGGGCATGTGTCGACTGGAAAACAGGAAAAACTCTCTGGACAACAAAATGGTACGCAAGAGGATCTGTAATTTCAGCAGACGGCATGTTGTATCTTTATGAAGAGAAATCGGGTCATGTGGCCCTGGTAAAACCTGATCCGTCAAAGCTTGACATTGTCAGTGAATTTCAGATAACAAAAGGCGAGGGTCCCTTCTGGGCTCACCCTGTTATAAACAAAGGAAGACTTTTTGTGAGACATGGAGATGTTCTCATGGTCTATCAGATAAAATAAAAATCCATTTAAAATGAAAAGACTTTGTTTTTTCTTCATTCTGATCTTTTGGAGTTTTGTGCTTAAGTCTCAAAACGCCGACAGTATCTGGATTGTAAATAATTACACAAAGATTGAGAAGCAGATACCTATGCGCGACGGTGTAAAATTGTTTACATCAATTTATATCCCTAATGATAAATCGGAAAATCATCCGATACTAATGGAAAGGACTCCGTATTCATGCGCTCCGTATGGAGAAGACAATTGGAAGGGATTCTGGAACTCTTACCTGAAAACTTACCTGCGTGAAGGTTATATTATGGTAACACAGGATGTAAGAGGCAGATGGATGAGCGAGGGTGATTTTGTAAATGTCAGGCCGTTTAATCCCGACAAGAAAACCAACAAGGATATCGATGAGGCTAGTGACACATATGATGCAATCGACTGGCTTATAAAAAACATACCGAATAACAATGGTAAAGTAGGGGTTTTCGGAATCTCTTATCCTGGATTTTACTCCACTATGGCTGCTGCAAGTAATCATCCTGCCCTTGTTGCAGTAAGTCCGCAGGCGCCTGTAACAAACTGGTTTATCGGTGATGATTTTCATCATAACGGAGCATTTTTTATTCTGGATGCATTCAGTTTCTATTCCCCTATGGGAGGGGGCTTTGGTTATCCTCACCGCGGGCCAACATCTGTAGCACCCCGAACAATAGATCCTCCGGTATTCGACAATTATAAGTTCTACCTCGAAACGGGTACCCTTTCTTCCTTCGCAAAATTAGTGGGTGACAGTGTGGCTTTCTGGAAAGATCTGTATGAACACCCTGACTATGATGCGTGGTGGAAAGCCCGTGATGCACGGAATGCGACAAAAAACCTTAAACCGGCAATGCTGTGGGTTGGCGGATTATTTGATGCAGAAGATAACTGGGGCGCCTGGAATTCCTATAAAGCCGCCGAGGCAAATAATCCCGGAAAGGAATTCAATAAGCTGATCATGGGTCCATGGTACCATAATCAGTGGGCGAACAGAGACGGCACACATCTTGGTAATATAGAATTTGGGAGCAACACTTCTGTGTGGTACCAGCAGATTATGGAAATTCCATTTTTCAATTATTTTCTGAAGGGGAAAGGTGATGTGAAGAATATGGCTGAGGCTAATATTTTTATTACAGGTGAAAACAACTGGCACCAGTTTGAACAATGGCCTCCGGCAGATAAGGCAGATAAGAAACTTTTTCTTCATACTGGCGGAGTACTCAACTGGAAGAAGCCTGAGTCTGCAGTAAGTTATACCGAATATGTAAGCGATCCGGCCAAGCCGGTCCCATATACTGAAGATGTTCATTTTCTCAGAACCAGAAATTATATGACAGATGATCAGCGTTTTGCAGAGCGCCGGCCCGATGTTATTTCATTTAAGACAACCATTCTGGATGAAGATGTTACTATAACAGGAACAGTAATTGCCGATATTTATACCGCTATTTCAACAACAGATGCTGACTTTGTAGTTAAACTGATCGATGTATTTCCCGATAAACTCTCGTACAACAGGCCGAACATTTACGGAGATGATGAAGGAGAAAACATCTATCCGATGGGTGGTTACCAGATGCTTGTGCACGGCGAAATTTTCAGGGGAAAATACAGGAAGAGTTATGAAACCCCTGAGCCATTTGCTCCATCCAAAGTAGAGCAGGTGAAGTTTAATCTGGCCGATGTTGCTCATACTTTTAAGAAGGGTCATCGTATTATGGTACAAATTCAAAGCAGCTGGTTTCCGCTGGCCGACAGGAATCCGCAGAAATTTGTAAATATCTATGAAGCGGTTGAGGCAGATTTTCAGAAGGCAACAATCAGAGTGCTTCACGATGGGAAGTTCTCAAGTAATATTGTTCTGCCTGTGTTAAATAAATAATATAAATGTTCATTGATTTTGACTTTGTCGAGCTCCGCTTCGCTCCGGTTCTTCGTTTACCCCGGCCCCAGGGGGAGCGAAGAAAATCAATTTACTCCCCATGGGGAAGGGGTAAATAAATTGATTTTCGGGCCTTAAAATTACTCCAATGAAAAAAGTAGTTCTTGATATTTTCCTGTTTATGATAGTTTTTTTAAATGCTGAAGGACAGTGGTATGAAAGACAGTATAATGTCACTGATATTAACCGGCTTTCAAAGACGCAATTGGAATTGTCAATTGCCGACGCAAAGAAGAACATTCTCACTTCCAGTCTTGTAGGTGGGGTTGGCGGTATTGGCTGGCTGATTCTTAATCTGGCACACGAGGCTGTTGTAACCTCCTATGTATGTGCAGGGGTTTTTGTAGGAGGTGCAGTTGTAAGTTTTGCCTATTGCCAGAGAATAGTAAAAATCAAATCGACTTTAAAAAGAAACTATCCTGCATTGGCTAATGTGAATATTTCACCTGCAGTAATAATTAATAAATACTCAGGATTATATTCAACAGGAATAACCTTAACTTATACTTTTTAGTTACGAAATAGGTTCTTTCTTAAGATTAGCAAAAAGCGAACTTCCTGTCAGGCTTTTTTGGTCAGCTATAGTCATCTCAGCTCATTATTGCTTATAGATTGTTATTTGGTTCACAATTCTCATTTTCTTATCTTTAACTATTCTAAGGGGTTAAATTTTTGAAGATGATTTTATATTTCCGATATATAGAAACAGATCAATTGAATATTTATAATTCCTCATCTTATGAAAAAGATCCTAGTTGTTTTAATTATCGGGTCACTTTGTGTTTTCTCTGACGCGCAGGTGCCCTATGGCTTTAATTATCAGGCACTTGCAGGTGACGCTTCTGGAAATCCTATCAGAAATACTGATCTTCAGGTAAGTATAGCCATTCTTTCGGATACTATACTCCCCGTTATTGTCTGGGAAGAGCTTCATTCGTCAGCTAGAACAAATTCCCATGGAATTTTTTCACTGGTATTAGGTTCCGGAGTCAGGCAGCCGGCATCCTCAGCTGCTGCCTTTAATGCTATTGACTGGACCGCAACTCAAATGTTCATAAGAACTCAGATATTTTATCAGGGAAACTGGAAAAACATGGGATCTGCAAAACTGTGGAGCGTTCCTTATTCTATGGTCGCAGGTGACCTGAGCGGTGCTGTCAGAAAACTTGCAGTTACCGGAAACACAACATCCCCCGATGAACCTCTTTTTGAAGTAAAGAACAGGACAGGACAAACTGTCTTTGCAGTATACAACGAAGGAGTTAGGGTTTATGTTGATGATGGAAATATAAAAGGCTCTAAGGGTGGATTTTCTATCGGCGGTTTTGAAACGGCTAAGTCATCCTCTCAGAGTCTTTTTGTGGTTAGCCCGGATAGTATAAGAGCTTATATCGGAAAAAATCCTGCAAAAGGTTCAAAGGGAGGTTTCTCAATTGGAGGGTTCAATGAGGCAAAAGCCTCTGGAGAAGAATATCTTCATGTAGCACGGGATAGTACAAGGATTTATGTGAATCAGGCATCCAAAGGTAGTAAAGGAGGATTTTCTATCGGAGGATTTTCAAGTGCAAAAGGTGACATAAATAACTTTCTGAACCTTACTCAAAACAATTATTTCATTGGGCATAACAGCGGAAAGCACATATCTTCAGGCCTTTACAATTCTTCACTGGGTTACGAAAGCGGAATGAACATCACAACAGGAGAAAGTAATGCTTTCATGGGTTACCAAAGTGGGTATAATAATATTACAGGCTCAAGCAACTTGTTTTTGGGTTACAAAACCGGATTCAGTAATACAAAAGGTGACAATAATACATTCCTGGGTTATAAAGCCGGCTTTTCCAACACCGACGGAGTTAATAATTCATTCCTTGGAAGTTTTGCAGGAGTAAATAACAAAACCGGCAATTACAATATTTTTGTCGGTGATTCGAGTGGCTTTAATAATACTATTGGTGAAAACAATTCATTTATTGGCACAAAAGCAGGATACAGTAATATTAGCGGATATAGTAATTCATTTGTCGGAAATTACACAGGACACAACAATCAAGGGGGGTCTGAAAATGTATTTATTGGAAATTTCAGTGGTTATTCCACCCTAAACTCATGGGGTAATGTTATTATTGGAAACAGGGCAGGGTACCTTAGTAAATCGGGATGGAATAATGTGTATATCGGAACAGAAACCGGATTCAACAACCTCGACGGAGAAGGGAATGTGTTTATAGGCTACAAAACCGGAATCAACAATTTACATGGAACCAGAAACATTTTTATCGGAAATTTTGCAGGTGGAGAGCAGCAGGGATCAAACAAATTGATTATTGATAATAACCCGGGAGATTCCACCCAGGTTGTCATCTGGGGAGACCTTGCAGCTAAAAAGCTTAGATTCAATGCAAGCGTGGGTATTGGCATGCACCCTGACTGGCATGATTTGTCTATCTATAATAAGTATAGCAGGGCAACTTTAAATATCAAAGGAAAAGGAGATGCATATGAATATTCATCTGTTTCACTTGAATCGGAACAAGTACCAAATAATAAAACATATATTATTTCACATAAGGCAAATAACTATCTGGGCTTTTTATATTTTGACGGGATAGACTGGTTCCCAAGAATCTGGATAAATCCCGCAGGTAAGATCTCTATAGGGACCTATGAGGACGGCACTGAGATGCTTGATGTTAATGGTAATGCACGATTCAGGGCAGTGGCTTCAGGTACTTATTCCGCACCTCTGAATATTACTTCCAATGGAACTCTTACAACTTCAACTTCAGATATAAGTATGAAAAAGAACATCCTTTCAATAGAAGACGGACTGGGTAAGGTCCTTAAAATGAATGGAGTTTATTTTTCGTGGAAGAATGATCCATCAGACAGCAGGAAAGTAGGATTCATTGCTCAGGAGATGGAAAAAATACTGCCTGAAGTAGTTTTCACTAATCCGGTGGATGGATTGAAAGGGATAAACTATTCTGAGATAACCGCAGTTCTTGCTCAGGCTATAAAAGAGCAGCAACAGCAGATCAGCAAACAGCAAAAGGAAATTGACGAGCTAAAAGCTATTGTTAGCAGAATATTACAGGATCAGAAATAATAACTAAAATAGGAATTAATTTGCTGAATCAACTGAGTTTTTCAAGCATCACCGGAACCGATTCTGCAATCCTTCCTTTGGCATCAGCAACTTTAATTGTATAAGTATGAGCTATCGGAATTTTATCTGCCAGCTGTTCCGACCAGATATAAGGATCTGTTGTTAGCTGTGGAGTAAACGGGATTTCCTTAATCTTTTTACCGTCGCACCAAATCTCATAAGTTCTAATCGGAGCATCTCCTGCATATGCTGTATTCCAGCTTATTGTAGCAGTGTTGACATTATTCTCCTTTTTCTGGATGGCTGTAACTTCTTTCGGAGCAGTTAGCGGAATTGCAGCTGTCTGAAAATAGTTCGTCATTCCTTCTTTGGCTTTTTTAGCCATTGCTTCAATTTCTTTCCTCTCATTTTCAGAAAGTGATTCTGGAAGTACCTGAGCCGCTGCAAGATTGTCTGTAAGCTGACACTCTTCATCTTTGTTGCTTATATGCCCGATTCCGATTATGGCAAGGTGTATTCCGGGTGTGGTAAGAGAATACTTTATCAAAGGCCGGCTCGGCAGTGCCTCACTACCAACAATTGAAACAACATGCTTTGGTTCATTAGACCACTCAGCAGGCTTTGTGTACATTGCCCCGTCGGCAAATACCTTCATTGCTATAATACCCATGTTCTTTGCTTTTGCCAGAGGAATGACATTATACTGCATATTGAACATCATCTTATCGTTGGCATTTATCGCTACAAGCATTGCATCCAATAGATTGGTTTTGTCGCGCTGTATCATGTACATATTTACCGACGGATCAAAGTGTCCTGAAAAGCCAATATGCCGGATAAGCTTCTTGTTCTGAGGGTTCAGCCCGGTAAGATTGGTTCCGTCGCGGTAATCGCGAAGAGCAGCAAGTGCACCAATCCGTTCAGCATTCGGATCGGTATTTTCAAGTCCTTCAAAAATTGCATCAACCTCTTCTCTAGTATTGAGGTTATGAAAAAGTACCATATCAACGTATGCACCCTCCGGGTAGTTTCCTTTCCCGTCGCCGAACATCTGTGAGAGAGAACGATTCAGATCGTCGATTGTATGTGTTCCCTGTTCTCCATTTGTCCAGTTGTTAACACCTTTAACATCGCCATTCCCTTTTGCATAACGGAGGTGAGTTTTTGTAGTAAGGAATATGGATTGTCTTAGTTTTTCATCATATCCGGATACTCCGGGTATAAGATTCTTAATTGCGAATGCCTTTCCGAAATATGTCTGGCTGGGGCCGTACAGGTTTGAAGTATCGTAATAATTGATTCCCAGATCAAAAGCTTTAAGGATTATTTTCACAGGATCAACACCTTCTGGTGTCCACTGGATCGAAGATTGCCCTCCAAGTCCCATTGTTGTAACTTCAAATCCAATCTTCCCGAATACCCTTTTCATCGGAGCCGGAGTTTTGGCACATTTAGTAATGAAACCCGGAATCATTGCAGTAGCTGCAGCTGCCATTACAGTAGTCTGCGTAAACTTACGCCTGTTCATTTTACTATGTGTTGTCATGAGCTGAGATTTTAGAGGTTGAAATGAAAATATTATTTGTAACTTTAATTCAAATTTACGACAACTTCTGTTTTAATCATACTTAAACATAAGAATTTGCTTTAATGTTCATTAAAATCTAAACCATATGAAATCAGAAACTTCAAGAAGAAAATTTATTCAGAAACTGGGAGGTACAGCAGTTCTCCTATCTGCAACACCATTCTCGGGTTTTGTCTCTGAAAGCAAAATGGAAGAACGTATTATTCCATACAAAAAGAGTGTTTCTCCGGCCGATAAGATAAGGATTGCCGGTATCGGGATGGGAATCATGGGGAATGCTGATGTGGATACTGCACTGAAAGTATCGGGAGTGGAACTGGCTGCTGCCTGTGATCTCTATTCAGGAAGACTGGAAAGAGTTAAAGAAAAGTATGGTAAAGATGTTTTCACTACGAAGGATTACAGGGAAATTCTGAACAGGAAAGATATTGATGCTGTTTTAATCTCTACAAGCGATAACTGGCATGCGAGAATTGCAATTGATGCAATGAATGCAGGCAAGTCGGTTTATTGTGAAAAACCCATGGTTCATAAGCTGAGTGAAGGCCTCGAGGTTATTGCCACCCAGAATAAAACTAAAAAAACGATGCAGGTGGGCAGTCAGAGGGTGAGCAGCATTGTTTACAAAAAGGCAAAAGAGCTTTATAAGTCAGGCATAATCGGAAAGCTGAACTGTATTGAGGCTTCATTCGACAGACAGGATGCACTTGGCGCCTGGGAATATACAATGCCTACCGACGGATCGCCCCAGACGGTAGATTGGGACAGATATATTGCCGGAACACCTAAAACTCCATATGATGCCAAAAAGTTTTTCTGGTGGAGGAATTACCGCGATTTTGGTACAGGTGTTGCAGGAGACCTTTTTGTTCACCTGTTATCAGGAATTCATATTTTAACCGACTCAAAAGGACCGGAGAAAATATTTGCTTCAGGTCAGATTGCTTACTGGAAAGATGAGCGTGATGTTCCGGATGTTATGGTTGCCCTTATGCAATATCCTGAAACAAAAGAACATCCTAAATTCCATGTTACTCTGCGGGTTAATTTTATAAGCGGGAATGGCGATAAGGGAGTGACAAGGTTTATCGGAAGCGAGGGGGTTATTGAAATGACTGACGATGGATTTATAATAACTAACAGCATTATGTCAAAGGCTCCCGGTATAGGTGGTTGGGATGCATTTGATACATATCCGAAAGCAATGCAGCAGGAACTGATGAAGAGATACAATGAAAAATACTCAAAAGAAGATCAGACGAGACCTGTTAAGCCAGCGACGAAATATGTAGCTCCGGCAGGATATGACGAGCATTTTGAACACTTTACCAACTTCTTCGAGGGTGTACGGACCGGTAGTCCTGTTATTGAAGATCCGGTATTCGGATTCAGGGCATGTGCTCCGTGTCTTGCATGCAACGACAGTTATTTCCAGAATAAGATCCTTAACTGGGATCCTGTAAATATGAAATTGGTTTAGACATTTTTTAACCACGGAGTGCCACTGAGTAATCACGGAGTAACACTGTTTCAGAACATTAAACAAGTATTTACTCCGTGAGCAACTCCGCGTAACTCTCTGATCTCCGTGGTTAATTCTTATTTATTGTAGGGAGCGATTACCTTATTTAACAGGGCAATAGTTGCTTTAATTCCCTCATCTTCGCTTAGCTTGCTGCCTTCATATTCAACATCGATGTAACCTTTGTACTTTGAGTCGCCAATGATCTTCATCATTTTTTCATAATCAACCTTAGTCTCCATACCGTTTGCATCAAAATCATATGTTTTGGCGCTGACACCTTTTGCGTAAGGCATCAACTCCTTTGTCCCTGCATAACGATCATACTCGTAGAAGTTGCCAAGATCTGGCAAGGTTCCGCAGTTTGGTCTGTTAACTGCCTTCATTATTTCAGCCAGCCATTTTCCAATCGAGGAATTGCCTCCATGGTTTTCCACAACAACATTGATATTATAAGGAGCTGCATAATCGGCTAATTTTGTAAGAGCATCAATAGCCCCTGCCTGCATTTGTCCCATTGTTCCCCTTCCTGCTGCATTAACCCTTATTGTATGGCATCCCAGGAACTGGGCAGCTTTTACCCACTTGTAGTGGTTTTCAATTGCTTTCTGCCTGACTGCAGCTGAAGAATCTGCCAGGTTCCCTTCACCATCTACCATTATAAGTAAGCTTTTAACTCCGTATTTATTACAAGAGTCTTTTAAGCTTGTCAGGTATTTGGTATCTTCTGCCTTATCCCTGAAAAATGAAGAGACATACTCTACAGCATCAAGTCCGTAAACCGTCTTGGTAATTCGAGGGAAATCGAGATTGGAAATATCCTTTTTTCCAATGGCACGGTGCAATGACCACTCAGCCAGAGATATTTTAAATCTTTGTTCCTGGGCTGAAACTATGCTACTGAAGAATCCTGCCAGGAGGATTGCAATTAAGAATTGTTTTGATTTCATATTAATATTATTAATTTGTTTCAAAAATAAGAAAATAGAATTTGTTGTAATATTTTGACCTTGTTTATTTATTCATACCGGTCATAATTCTGGCAATTAGCCGGTAATTTTTAAACAATTAAGCTTTCTTGGTTAATTTCTTCTTTATTGAGTTGTATATAAACGGAATAGAAGTGATAACAATAAGGAAGATAACAATATATCCAAGATAGTCTTTTGTAGCAGGGATATACTTGCCCATGTAATAGCCAGTCAAAACCAGTGAACACACCCAGAAAAATGCCCCTGCAACACTGTAAAGAAAGAATTTATAATAATCCAGTTTTACAATACCTGCAACAATAGGGGCAAAGGTTCTGACTATTGGGAGGAAGCGGCTCAGGATGATAGTTTTCTTTCCGTGTTTTATGTAAAACTCATGAGCTGTAACAAGGTGCTCCTGTTTGAATAAAAATCCAGATTTACGTTTGAATAACATTGGTCCGACTTTTTTCCCAAATCCATATCCGACCATATTACCGGCGACTGCAGCGATAATTATCAACAGAACAAGTATTACAATATGCATTTCGATTATGCCTGTTGCGCAGAATAATCCGGCTGTAAACAAAAGTGAATCCCCGGGAAGAAAGAACCCGACAAAAAGTCCGGTCTCGGCAAACACTATAAAGAGAAGAAAATAGACTCCTCCGTAGAGAATAATGCTTTCGGGATTTACCAGTTGTTTTAAGAATTCCCAGATACCTTCCATTAGCTTTATTAGTTAATGCTTATTGCATAATATACTACAGATTCTGCAAGATAGAATATGCTTGCATTGCCCGCAAGTCATAACAAAAATAGGCCATATTGCTTTAAGCACAATACTTATTGTAAATTAATTATTTCTTAAACAATTATTTGCAGGCAAAATCTCCTTTGGAATATTTTATTATCCACGGAGAGATTGGACAAGGCTGACCAGTTTTGGTGCTTTCTGAAACCGGAATAACCATGTCGATAATCAGTATTCAGGGAACCTTAAGACAGGGATAGTATTGAGCTGATCGATAAAAAGATGAACTGAAAAAGTCTTATTCGATTGCTATCAGGCTGTGTTGTGTCCTGAAATAGAGTGCATTACCTGATATTGCCGGAGTTGCCATGCAGTTGTCCTTAACACTGTTTTTCGATAAAAGGGCATATACCGGTCCGGCTTTAATAACATAAATATTTCCCGCTTCCGAACTGAAGTATATTTTACCGTCAGAGGCAATAGCTGAGGCAGAGAAGGCCTCTTTAAAACTCTCCTTATATTTTGTTTCGCCTGTTAAGGCATCGAAAACAGTGAGCATCCCATTTACATTAAGATTATACAAAAGTCCTTCGTAAATAAGAGGAGTCTGCATATAGGCACCGCCACGTTTTACACTCCAGGCAATGTATTGGTTTTTAGTGTTTGCTTCATCAAGTGTGATGTCTCCTTTTGCATCGGGTTTTACTGCAAAAACAGGAGAGTATTTTCCATGTGCGCTATTCAGGTAAATAAGATCGTTTGCTATAACAGGAGTAGGAGCCGGTGCATCGCCGCCATTGCTTAATCTCCAGATCTTCTTACCGGTTTCAAAGTCATAACCGCATATCTGCCTGTACCCGTTAGCAATAATCTGGGTCTTTCCGGATTTGGAATAAATTGCAGGAGTACACCATGTTGACACTTCATCTTCTCGTGAGACTCTCCACTTCTCTTTTCCTGTTGCAATATCGAGTGTGACAATAAATGGATTTTTTGGGATATCACACTGAACAACAATTACATCATTATATATTACCGGAGAGCTGGCGTAGCCCCACTCCACATTTGATTCCGTATATGGTCCGGGATTAAGTATTCCCATATCTTTCTTCCAGATCAGTTTCCCTTTAAAATCGTAACAATAAAGACCCTCTGAACCAAAATGAACAATAAGATATTTGCCATTTGTAGCTGGTGTGCAGTTTGCCTGGGTCGATTTGGTGTGCCTTCTTGATTTTGGAATACCTTTATGAGCAACTCTCTCCCATATAATCTTACCTGTATTTTTATCGAGGCAGTATACCTTGAATTCATGTACCTTATTATCATCAGCCTCATCAATATCTCCGTACAAACCAAGCTTTAATGACTCATCGTTCATATTTGTAGAGGCTGTTGTAACAAAAAGCAGGTTATCCCAGATTACCGGACAGGAGTGCCCTAATCCGGGGATAGCAGTTTTCCATTTAATATCCATCGGAAAATCAATATTCCATGAAGTCCGGGTCTTAACATTATTCAGATAACCACAACCCATCGGACCCCTGAACGAAGGCCACTGCTGGTCATAGTTCAGTTTTAATTGTGCAGAGCACGGGCGCAGAAATGCTGTTAAAATCAGAAAGAGTATAAGGAGTGTAATTTTGTATTTCATATTATTTGTCTTGGAGTTATAAGTATTTATGGTTCCCTCAAGTCTAAAGAAATTCAGCAATTTCATCCAGGGGTTTTCTCTTTTTATTCAGTGCCCTGGTGTATCCCGGTTTCTGATACCCCAGAGGTGTCATACTGAAAACAACATGATTATCGTCAAGATTAAGTGCTTCTCTTAGTATTACAGGGTTATAGTGGGCAATCCAGCACGTTCCTATTCCTTCATTTTCAGCTGCAAGAATAATGTGTGTCATTGCTATTGCAACATCGGTTTCAATGGAATTATAACCGTCATAACTGCGGATCCAGGCCTGATCTTTCAATCCGATAATTATAAGAACATGAGGTGTATCCTTAAACCAGTCGCGGTTATAACTTTCCTTAACTTTATCAAGAAGAGGAGAAGAAGATATTACCAGAAATTTCCAGGGCTGATTGTTGCATGCTGATGGTGATATTCTTCCTGCATCGAGGATTTTTTCAAGTATTTCTTTTGGTACAGGCCGTTTTGGATCGTAATTGCGAACGCTTTCACGGATGCGGATAAGATCATTATACTCCATATGTTTCCTGTTATTTATTCAGACACGAAAATTAATAATTATGTTAATAATGTTGCATATGGTTGCCCTTTAAATAATAGTAGTTTAGTTCTTTTCTGCTTTCTGCCCAATAATAAATCAGGACTGTATTCAAACTTTAAAACTGAATTATCAGATCAGTTAATGAACTAACCTGACTATTCATTGTTTCATTACAAATCTGATTTTATGAAACCATATATTATTAATTTTCTGAATGCAATCGTATTAATCTCACTTGGAAGCTGGGCGTACTTTACATCTGATAATCCGTCTTTTACAGCCCTCATCCCGGTTTTCGCCGGGATTATACTCATTGCAATAACACCAGGTTTTAAAAATGGAAACCGTGTTCTGGCGCATGTTGCTGTCGTACTCACCTTTCTGATTCTTATTGGTTTTATTAAACCATTAACAGGCGCAATTGGAAGGTCTGATTATATGGGGATTGTGAGAGTATCAATAATGATTTTTACCTCAATTATCGCAATGATCTTTTTTGTAAAAAGCTTTGTTGATGCCAGAAGGAATAAAACTTCCTGACAATGTAATGGTCAGGGAGAAGGTCAATGATTATTTGATAATGTAAAGTTTTTCCTGTCTCCCATCTGCAAATG
>JFJP01011287.1_pt2 | contig 19920 bp, 17 predicted proteins | sample 431651 | NCBI WGS metagenome assembly JFJP01 (sample SAMN02602958, study PRJNA72255) | Microbial mat metagenome, whole genome shotgun sequencing project. | biome: fresh water; feature: sink hole; material: water; isolation source: purple microbial (photo- and chemosynthetic) mats found in...
GCGCTGACGGGCGTGGCTAAAGCCAATAAAATCAGGCCAAGCAATAGATAACGGTGCAGGTTAAAATGGGGCATAAACTGAATTTTTGGAGTCTAAATCTTTAGATTTGATAATCAAATCTAAAGATTTAGACTCCAAATCAAATGAAGTAACTCATTGTACACGCAACATGGGTTAGGGGACAAAAGGCAGCTATGGCTTATAGTTCCCACCACACCAAACGGTCATAGCCCACTGAAACCACTGCATAGCAATGTAAACGTAATTTTTCAGAATAGGTAGTTTCCAATGTTTGGCGATAAGCGGGGGTTTTGGCCTGCGCTTCGGCTAATTTGGCCTTAACTAAGGGCTGTTCCGCCAACTCGTCATAATTCATGGCGCGCACCTGCTCGCCACTCAAGCCAATTTCTTTTAACGGAATATATTTGAACTCAATTAAAAAATCCAGCAACTTAAATCGCCGCATGTTAGAACGCACCAACATGATAAAATCACTGTAATCTCGTTTTAAGGGTGTTTCGGAATCCATGATATAAAACGTGTCATTAAATAACACCGTCATAAAGACCGTTTTAATGGTCAATTCATTCGTCCAACGATAATCACGATTATCAAAAATAGTGTAATATTTCTGTTCAATAAATTCACATAACGCGGCCATATCACCACTCCCATAAAAATGGCGTGCGGTGTTGTAGGCTTGGTCTTGGTCTAGCCCCGTTGGTAATAACATGTCATGAATACGCTCGACATACAGCCCCTTAATGACCAAATTAGGAATCTTAAACACCAACTCGCCCCAATCAGTGTAATTTTCAGTTAGAGTTAGCACGCCAAAGAAATAAAGCAGCGACACCATAAATTGCCGATTTTTCGCCCCATATAACATATCCTCCACCCCAAAACGGTCGGCTAATTTGGCAGAGGTCAACGGGTATGCCTCATCTAAAGCGGCTGAAATAACCTGTTCACCCTGCGGCAAACGAGAAATGTAAGTTATCTTATGCCTATCCATCGCCAAATTGCTATCCAACATTTCACGCGGATATTGGCACGAGGCTTGTAAATGTTTCAGAAAATATAACGCGAGTGTCGGATTATAAATTAACGGCGGTTGGTCGTAGGTAAAACTGTAACCATTATAAAATGTTCGCATGGTTTCTAAGGCTTTTCGGGTTTGGTCAGCCGTAAAGCCACAACTTTGCTCAATTTGTTGTAATATGGTAGCAATTTCATCTTCCCGAAAGCCACACATATCATTAAATTCAGGCTCAAGGTAAATATTCTCCGCGATATTGAAACCACTTGTAATATCACTCATCACCACAGGCGAAACTCCCGTAATAAAGACGCGGTCTAAACCTTGCCCCGCTAATTCCGCCTTAATGACCTTAAATAACGTTTTTAAGAATCCTTCCCCTTGCACTAAATCCTCGTATCGTTTTTGCCCTTGCGCTTGCCCTCCCATGAGAATCTCATTGGCAAAATTGTCATATTCATCTATGAACAAATATAACAGATGGGGCGTGGTCTGCATCGCCGCTAAAACTGACACAAACGAACGCAAGCCATTTGTCGGGTCAAGCGCAATATCATACGTTAACCAATCTTGATAACGAACCTTAAATTGTTCAATACAGCCATTAATATGATTATTAACTTGTTGCTTAATAAACTCCAAATCCCCTTGCGTAGAAATACCTGAAAAATCCCATTTCAATACGAAATATTGGTTATGTTTAGGCGTGGGCTTTTGCCCAATGGCAAGTTGCCCAAATAACGACTCAAATTCCGCCGCGCGGCGCACATCGTAATAATTCTCTAGCATGGACAACAGCAAACTCTTCCCAAAGCGGCGCGGGCGCAAAAATAACAACGCCCGACTCCGCGCCTCTATATTGCGAATCCTATCGGTGCGGTCAATATAAAAGTAATTTTCGGTTATTATGTTGTAAAAATTGGCATTACCGTAGGGAAATTTGAGCATGTTGGCCTCTATCTTTATTTATCTTTATCCACTAACCTGCCATCAGGCCAAACTCTAAAATAATTATCTCGGCCATACGGAGGAATCTGCACATCCCAATGGTTTTCCTGTGTATCCCATAACCACAGTCGGTCTTTGTGGTCTATGAAAACTTTATTACTTCCATGAAGTTTGGTGGGAAATTTATGACCGTAATTTTGGGGTGGTTGGTAGGGGCAATCACCAAATTGGGGGAGATTGTTTTTGAGCCAGGGGTCATGTTCTTTTAAGATTTCCTGCCAATCAGCCTCATTTTTTATTAACGCAAATGTTTGCAAATAGTCACTTTGACTATCTTGTAAGACAACTTGGGTAGGCTTTTCACCAAAGGAAAAAATAACCGTTTGATTGGGGTTGAAATCAACATTACGAGCTAAAACATTACGCCATTCCTTATCCAAATCAGGGTAATCTTTTGTAGCATAGGCCGCATGGATATTGGGTTCAAGTTGCAATGTATCTAAATCCTGAGAGGTGACAATTTCTTTCTTGAGTCTGCCCAGCCAGGTTGAAAAAATAATCAACAAATCTGTAAGTTCATTAATTTTAGCGTTCCATGGATAAACAGACCACAATAAATCAAGGAGTTCATCAGAGAACAACCATTTTGCGTTACCGTAATCAATAACCCAAGTCTCACAAGTTCCCGTAATGTTTAAGACACGTTCATAAAAATCGGTGGCATAACTGTTAAATGATTGTTTATCCAAAACTAACATTTCTAAATCAGCCATCACGAGAAATTTCATGGGGTATTCGTTCCTTTCATTTGTCGTCGTTTAGCAATCCCCGCTTTAACAATGGCTCTCGCGTCTTCCGCCGTTTCAATCAAAAAGTTAGGCGGCCAATTCTCAATTTGTCCTTCATCATTAAGGCGGAGTGGCTCAATGTATGAACTTCGCTGGTCGTCAGATTGTTGAACGAACAGAATATTAATTAAACCCGCTAATTCGTTACTCAAATCTTCCGCCACTAGCCGACGCAGGCGATTAATCAAATGGTCACTATGCGTTTCCACCACGATTTGAACGCCACACTTGGCGGCGCGTACCATGAGTTCGGCTAAAACGGCTTGCCCTTTGGGGTGTAAATGGGCTTCGGGATTTTCTAATAACAGCAATGCGCCAGGTTTGGCTGATAGAATAGCCACTAAAATGGGTAAACTATACGTAAAACCAAAGCCAACATTGACTGAACGATAGGGTTGGCTCACTTGCTGTTCTGTTACAAATGAATAATTCAAACTTATCAAATCTATCCCAGGCAGTGGGGTAAGTTCAAGGCGTGTATTGCGTGAACTCATTTCACTTAGCCACGCTTCAACCTGATGAATGAGATTTAATGAAATGGCGTTACGATGTGCCATGATTTCATTCGTAATTTTTTCATTGCCATAAACTGACAGAAAATGAGTTGTATATTCGCCCCGTGTGCCAAGTTGTCTTTTTTCACCCACTTGAAAATTGGACATTTCAAAAAACGGTCTTGGACCCAATCGTTCGGCTTGCAGATATTGAAAATCATGATGGAAAAGCGCAGTTTGTAAATGCATGGTAAATGGCTGTGATTGAGCCAGTTTAAGTGTATCATCATCAGTTTCATATTTAAAAGATAATGATAATTTATCATTACTTTGCCATGTAACCTCAATATCAATTAACTCATCTTGCCCCCCTTCAAAATAAATATCTTTGCCTGTACCTAGTTGGACTAAATCCCCCTTGAGAGCTAACCTAGAGCTAAATTCATCGGTTTGGGTAGTAGGACGCAACAATCCCTGTTGATAAGATTGCCGTAATAACAACAATGATTGCAACACTGATGATTTACCTTGTCCGTTCAGACCCGCTAACATGGTTAAGGGAGCGAAGGCGATTGTTTGGTCTTCAAAACATTTGAAATTGTGTAAATGCAAAGATTTAATAATGTTCATTTTATTTCCCCTTCTTGTATTTCTATTGGTTTTAACACTTGGCCTATCAATTGAGCAATGGCCTCAAAACGATATTTAACTTTAGTTACATTACCTGTAGCTTGAGAGATAGCCCTCTCAAATTCTTGTTGGTTCATTAAATCAATAAACCCATCTTTTAAGTTTTCTTTACGTTGTATTAAAACGTTCAGTTGTTGGTCAGTCAATTTATCAAGATTAACTGACCATGTTTCAAATAAAGCTTTATTGATATAAAGCCTTCTATCTTCCTTACTATATCTTTTACGAAAGGCATCATTCTCAAAAATATAATAAGCGGCGTTCATTGCCCTCAAAAACCGTCGTTTTAATTCTGCTCGTTGTGGTTCAGTCATGGCATTAATTTCAGCCATTTTTTCATTCAGAAACAAATCCAGATTAGGGATTTTATATTGGGTATAAGGAGTGATGGCAAAGGCTAAGAAACGAAGCACAATCTCACGGTCAACCATACGTTTGCTATGTATTCCATTATCTGTTGACCGTCTAAATTCGTCAGATTCAGCAAGGTCTACTAGATAGGTTGTTACATGACCTTGATTAAGCGCATGACGAATTTCTTGAAGTGATAGAGGTAATCCCCCAGTATTAATTCTTTTAAAAATATTAAACTTAACACTTGGTGGCGTCCCTTTTTCAACTAAATAAACGGTGACTTGAGTTTCTTTAATACGCCGTTGAAGTGCAGGAGGTAACTCATTATATGTCTTCCCATTATACTGTGACTCTAAAAACTCTAATCCACTTAATTTGAGTTCCTTAGTCAAAACGAACCGCTTCAAAGAAGTGAGCCTTTGAAGCCCGTCTACCACTAACCACTTATTATCATTGGTAGCATCCATGTAAAAGGCAGGTAAAGGCAAACGAATCAGAGTCGATTCAATCAATCTACTTTGTGCGCCTTCATGCCAAACAACATTACGTTGAAAATCAGGTGATAATATTAGTTCATCATTATCTATTCTTGATAACAATAAATCAATGGTCATATATTTGGTAGAAACTCGAATAAGTGCAGGATTAAAAGGCTCACTTAGTCCCACCTCATCTTCAATTTCTTCAATCTCAATACCTGTACCATCATCTTCTTCAAAGTAATCAACTTCATTCATATCTGACATACGCTCTTACTCCTTATAACTTAATGATTCTATATTTTACCTAAAAAGGAGTCCGCAAAAAATTGCGGACTCCTTTCATTTCAATTTAGCGATTATAAGGCTTTAAGCCTTATAATCGCTGAGTTCTAACCCTTCAAGAAATTACGCAACACCGTCTGCAAAATGCCGCCGTTGCGGTAGTAATCTACCTCAACGGGAGTATCCACGCGGCAGGTCATGGTGATGGTGCGGCTAGTGCCATCGGCAGAGGTTACGGTAACTTCTACATCTTGGCGCGGCTTGAGTTGGTCATCAATGTGAATGGTGTAACTTTCCTGACCCGTTAGCCCTAGTGTTTGGGGCGTTTCGCCGTCCTTAAATTGCAACGGTAACACGCCCATGCCCACCAAATTGCTGCGGTGGATGCGCTCAAAGCTCTCGGCAAGAACGGCCTTTGCGCCGAGTAACATGGTGCCTTTGGCGGCCCAGTCACGGCTTGAACCCGTGCCATATTCTTTGCCCGCAATAACCAGTAAGGGAGTGCCGACTTCTTTATATTTTAGACTCGCGTCATAAATCGGCATGACGGTGTTGGTGGGCAAGTAGGTTGTCCAGCCGCCCTCGGTGCCAGGGGCCATTTGATTACGTAAGCGAATGTTAGCAAACGTTCCCCGCGTCATCACGCGGTCATTGCCACGCCGCGCCCCAAAGGAGTTAAATTCATGGGGGGCAACATCATGTTCTTGCAGATATAAGCCCGCAGGCATCTCTTTGGGGATTGACCCCGCAGGGGAAATGTGGTCGGTGGTGACGGAATCAGCCACTTTGACCAACACTTTCGCTCCGATAATCGGCACAATCGGCTTGACTTCAGGCACTAAATCCATGAAGAAAGGTGGCTCTTGAATGTAAGTTGACCACTCATTCCATTCATATAACGCGCCCTCGGCGGTGGGAATGGCGTTCCAACGGGGATTACTATGCTCAATCCCGTTATATTCTTTATTGAATGTAATAGGGTTAAGGGCTTTATCATACTCTGCCGCGACTTCGGCTTGGGTCGGCCAAATATCTTTCAGATAAACGGCTTGCCCATCACTGCCTGTGCCGATTGGGTCGTTATATAAGTCAATATCCACTGTTCCCGCCAGGGCATAGGCCACGACTAACGGCGGTGAAGCTAAGTAATTTGCCTTAATATAGGGGTGAATCCGCCCCTCAAAGTTACGGTTGCCGCTTAATACACCTGAAACAACTAAGTCACCTGTCGTAATGGCCTCAACCACCTGTTCAGGTAACGGGCCGCTATTGCCGATGCAGGTGGTGCAGCCGTAGCCAACGGTTTGGAAGCCGAGTTGGTCTAAATAAGGCGTAAGACCCGCCTCATTGAGATATTCCGTTACGACTTTGGAGCCTGGAGCTAAACTTGTTTTCACATGGCTGGCAACTTTTAGCCCTTTCTCAACCGCTTTTTTGGCTAAAATCCCCGCGCCCAACATTACGGAAGGGTTGCTGGTATTGGTGCAGGAGGTGATGGCCGCTAAAACGACTGCGCCATGTTTAATTTCACTGGCGGGGTTGCCATTGGCGCGGATTTTGCCAACATGGGTTAAAGCCTCATCTTTCAGGCCGTAACCTTTCGCGCCCACGGGACTGCTTAAGGCCATTTGGAAGGCTTGTTTCATGTCCGTTAAGGCGATGCGGTCTTGGGGGCGTTTGGGGCCAGCTAAACTCGGCACGACGGAGGCTAAATCTAACTCTAGCGTGTCGGTGAAAATCGGGTCGGGGGTGTCGTCGGTGCGGAACAGCCCCTGTTCTTTACTGTAACGTTCTACTAATTCCACTAACTCGGCGGGGCGACCTGTGCGGCGCAGATAGTTGAGCGACTCGGCATCTACGGGGAAAAAGCCCATGGTTGCGCCATATTCAGGGGCCATGTTGGCAATCGTGCCTCTGTCGGGCAAGGTCATTTGGCTGAGACCAGTACCGTAGAACTCCACAAATTTATCCACTACGCCCTTCTGTCGTAACATTTGCACGACAGTAAGCGTAAGGTCAGTGGCGGTTACGCCCTCGCGGAGTTTACCCATTAAGCGGAAGCCAACCACTTGCGGAATGAGCATGTAAATCGGCTGACCTAACATGACGGCTTCGGCTTCAATGCCGCCCACGCCCCAACCAACCACGCCCAAGCCGTTAATCATGGTGGTGTGGCTGTCCGTCCCGACGAGGCTGTCGGGATAGGCGACCATTTTACCATCTTCGGGGCGCGTCCACACGCCGCGCGCAATGTATTCCAAATTGACTTGGTGAACAATGCCACTGGCGGGGGGGACAACGCTAAAGTTGTTGAAGGCTTTTTGCCCCCAGCGCAAGAATTTGTAACGCTCAATATTGCGCTCAAATTCCATGTCGGAGTTCAGTTCTAAGGCCATCGCCTGCCCAAAATAATCTACTTGGACGGAGTGGTCAATGACGAGATTGACGGGGACAATCGGGTTAATTTTTTGCGGGTCGCCGCCTAAACGGTGCATGGCGGAACGCATGGCGGCGAGGTCAACGACGCATGGCACACCCGTAAAATCTTGTAATATTACGCGGGCGGGCTTGAAGGGAATTTCTTCCGCAATGGGTTCTAGCGGATTCCATGAGGCCAATTTATGGACATCGGCCTCGTTGACAATATAGCCGTCTACTTCACGTAATACGGCCTCTAACAAAACTTTCATGGAGAAAGGCAGGCGGGAAATTTGCCCTAAGCCTGCTTTTTCCAAGTGGTCTAACCGATAAATATAAGCCTCGCCGCTGCCTGTGTTAAAGGTAGCGCGCGCCCCAAAGGGATTTGTTTTACTCATGGTGATAACTCCTTAATAAAGTCGGTCAGGTGGTCAGTCGGTCAGTCGGTCAGCCATGACATGAAACTGACTCGCTAAACGCTGACTAGCTGAACGCTGACTAGCTGATACGCTGATTGGCTGGTTTGAGTATTTAGTGGCGGTAAAAATACTCACGGCGTATTTTAGGACGGAGGGTAGGTTGTGTCAAACTAATAGCGCGGATTGGTAGGTAGTGGACAAGGGGGGATAATTTGAGTACCATGAGGCGATAGCGCGGATTGGTGGGACAGGCGGATAAATTGGAGTGCAAACCTTTAGGTTTGCTTGTTTATTGTGGGGCAAACCTAAAGGTTTGCACTCCTGAGCCGCGCGACGAAATGGAGTGACCATGAAACTTGCTTGGTTTAAGGTGTGGAGTAACCTGTCCACGCGCATTACTGTTAGTTTAATTGGGCTGGTGTTATTGACCGCTCTGGCCGTTGGCGCGCCCGCCATCATTTTATTACGACATCAACTCAATGAGCAAGCCTGGCTACAGGTACGGCAAACGAGCCAAATTACGCAAGCCCTCTACGCGGCCAAGAAAAGCCAGTTAGCCAGCCTGGCCACGTTAACCGCCCAACGGCCTACCCTGGCGAGATTATTAGAACAATCTGACCAAAGCCATTTGTTGGCGTATCTTCATACTTTGCAACTCGGCACACGGCTGGATGGGCTGCTCATTTGCACCCTAACGGGGGACATTGTGGCGGAGGTGGGGCAGCCGATGCCCTCGGCCATCTGTCAAGCGACATTGGTTAGCCCGATTTTTGTCGATTCACAACTCACTCCACCGCATGTGTGGCTTTTAGCCCGTCATGACATCGTTGACTTATCTTATAAGGTGGTGGTTGGCGCGGCCCTTGATAATTATTTCACGCAACAATTAGGGGAACAAACGGGCTTACAACAAACGCTATTTTGGCAAAAGGTCATCGTAGCTACTAATTTTAAGCAACCCTTTAACCCAGATATCACCTCTGATAATGGAAACCTATGCTTTAACTTGGCGGATATACCCTATTATGCGACTTTAACGCCGCTGGAGTCGCCTGATTTGGCGATGTTAGTGGCGTTGGATGTTTCCCAGATTGCCATGACGCAACAACAACTGAGTGGGTGGCTGATAGCGGTGATGGTTACTATTATTACGCTTAGTTCGGTCATTGGGATTGGGTTGGCGCATCAAATTAGTCGCCCGTTGGCTCGGCTAGAGGACGCGGCGGCTCATTTTAGCCAGGGGCAACTTGATACACCCGTTAAGGTTAAAACACATTTGCGTGAGGTTTTGTTGTTAGCCCAAACGATTGAGTTAGCCCGTACAAAATTGAAACACAACTTAAATGAGTTGCGGGCGGAAAAGGAATGGAGTGAAAACCTGCTGCGGGCGATTGTGGAAGGAATTGTAACGCTTGATGCTAACGGCCGTATTACTTTTTTTAGCCATGGGGCCGAGCGCATTACAGGTTGGTCGGCGGTGGAGGTCATGGGGCGTTTGGGGGATGAACTATTTATTTTGCTAGATACGCCTGAGTTATTTAGCCAACTTATTCCGCCGCCAGGCCGACGGCGGAAAGTTACTTTGAAATTGGAGGGGGAACAGGCCGTTATTTTAGCGATTACGGGCGCTCACTTGTTGCCATCGGCGGTCAAGGGCGGAGAGAGAGGGGTGGCGATTGTCTTTCGGGATATTAGCGAAGAGGAGGCAGTGCATCGGTTGTTGAGCGATTTTCTGGCGAACATTACCCATGAATTTCGCACGCCCTTGAGCGCGCTCAATGCTTCGCTTGAACTCTTGTTAGATGAAGCTGAAGACCTCTCGGCGGTGGAAATGCGGGAATTATTGAAGCCAACCCACCTTAGCCTGATTAGCTTACAAACCTTAATAGATAATTTGCTGGAGACTAGCAGTATTGAAGCGGGGCGATTCACTATCCGCCCGCGTCCAACGCAATTGCATCAAATATTAACCGAAGCCATCCATATCATTCAGCCATTATTAGAGCGTCGTCGCCAAACCTTAACCATTGCTGAGTCATTGTCGTTAACTGAGCTTAACCTCATGGCTGACCCGACGCGGTTGGTGCAAGTGTTGGTGAATTTGTTGTCTAATGCGAGTAAGTATAGTCCATTGGGGAGTGAGATTAATGTGTGGGTGGAGGAACAGTTACCCCCCCTAGCCCCCCCGATGTCAGGGGGGAATCAAGTGCAACTCCCCCCTGATGTCGGGGGGGCGGGGGGGGGTAAACAGAGGTGGGTACGTATTTCCGTGGCTGACCAGGGGTCGGGGATTCCAATGGCAGAGCAGGGGCAATTATTTCGCCGTTTTGTGCGCTTACATAATCCTAACGGGGAGCAGTATGGGGTGGGGTTGGGGCTGTATGTGGTGAAGACGATTGTGGAGGCGCATGGCGGTCAGGTAGGGGTGGCCGATAGACCTGGCGGTGGGGCGTTATTTTGGTTTGAGCTGCCGTTGTAGTGGATTGTTCATTTAGTTTTTAGTATCAGTATATCAAGATTTAGCCCCCTCACCCCAGCCTTCTCCCAATGGGCGAGGGCGTATCTTGTCTCCCCTCTCCCATTGGGAGAGGGGCGGGGGGTGAGGGTGATTTAGTAGTTGCACTCAAATCTTGAAATACTGAGTATAGCCCTTATAAGGCTTTAAGCCTTATAAGGGCTGATTGATACTACAAATGAACAGAGCAACATTATTATGGGAGATTTATCATGAAAATTCTTATCGTAGAAGATGACCTCGCCCTCTCAGATGTAATTTCATTCACCCTCAGACGGGCGGGTTTTGATATTATTACGGCTCATGATGGTCTGGCTGCCCTCACCATGTGGGAGCAACATCTGCCCGATTTGGTTGTCCTAGACCTTAATTTACCTAAATTGGATGGGCTGGCCGTTTGTAAACGTATCCGCGCTCAAGCTGATACACCTATCATCATGTTAAGTGTTCGCAGCAGTGATGAGGCGATTGTGCAAGGGTTGGAGTTGGGGGCTGATGATTACATGGTGAAGCCCTTTAGCCCCAGCCAACTGGTGGCGCGCATCCGTGCCGTTTTGCGTCGCGTAGGGGCTACTCTTACCCCTAGCAGCGAATTAATGGTGGGTACTTTGCAACTTGACCGTTCTCGTAATGAGGCGCAATGCTTAGGCCAAGCGGCTATCCGCTTAACCCCATTAGAAGTGCGCCTCCTCGAAGCCCTCATGCTCAATGCGGGCCAGGTCTTATCAACTGATGGCCTGATTGATACCGTGTGGGGCGTTGAAGGGGGGGACCGCACCATGCTCAAGCAACTTGTTTATCGCCTCCGCACCAAAATTGAACCCGACCCAACCCAACCGATATATATTGAAACTATTCCTGGTGTTGGTTACGCTTTCATTAACGCGAAGAGTGCGAAAGGGTGAACGGCGAACGCGAAGGGCGCGAAATAAAAACGAAGGACGCGAAGATTTTCGCTTTTTTTCGTCTTTTTTCGCGCTTTTCGCGTCCTTTTTTCGCGTCCTTCGCGTTCACCCTTTTTCGCGCTTTTCGCAGTTATTTCGCTCCCTTCGCGTTCACCCCTTCGCGTTCCGTGTTACCATGTTGTTACCGCGCCATAACCACGCCTGTTACCGTTGCTTGGTATGATAATCTCAACAGGTGATGGATATATGACCCTCTATTTTGACCTCAAGCCCAACCAGATTAAAGCTGACCCTGAACTTATCGGCCGTGTTCCTTACGCCCTTGCCACTTATTATTTAGCTCTCCCATTGGGGCGAGAAAATGGGCAAGTGAGCGTGGTCATGTCCAACCCTAATAATGAACGGGCAGTGGATGTTCTCGGCGGCCTGTTGGAAGCGGAAATTATTCCTGTTTGTAGCTCGGCGGAATCGATTTCGGCGGCAATTGAGCGATTATACCCCACTGAGATACCGCATCAACCACTCATTTTGGCTTGGGCTAATTCAACATCTGAGGCTGCGGCCATTACTGACCTCCTGTCGCAGTTTGGTAGGCGATTGAATTTACCTGTAACCACCCTGACTGCTTCTCAACTCAAACTAGACATCGTATTACGACGCGCCCACTCAGGCCATTACCAACTTTTGGGACTCCAAGCCCCAACCAATCCCATAGCTTTAAACCATCTCATTCAATCTTCACCGATTCCTTTACTACTGGCACGTGGTCATTACACTCGCTTACAACGAATCTTGGTGGTTTTACGGGGCTATGCCTCAGATGAACACACCTTACAATTAGTTGCGCCGCTTATCCAAGCCAACCAAGCCACTGCCACCTTACTTTTATTAGCCGAATCTTCCTATCAGCCGTGGTCTGATGAGGCCGCGAATCAGCACTTGAAACGCTGTTTGCACCAATTTGAGGTAGAAACCCGCACAGTTTACCTTAAATTTAGGCAAGGTGAATGGGTTGACCAAGTGGCGGCGGAGGTGGCTCAAGGAGATTATGACCTCATCGTGATTGCGGCGGAGGCACATGGTCAATTTGTCATTGAGGTACTCCACCAATTAGATGGACAACAACTCCACGCTAACCGCCCCATTCTCATCATCAAACCGCCGTTATTTACGGCTTAATTGAATGGGAGTCCAAATCTTTAGATTTGACCGTCAAATCTAAAGATTTGGACTCCGCAAACAAAAGCCCATACCCATCAATTTTTTAACATAGGAGAACTGTATGAAAACTCATTTAGTTCGTTTTATTGTTGTAACTTTATTTGTCTTGGTTGCCGCATGTAACAGTCAACCTCCCGCTGAAACCAAAACCGAAGCGAAAACTGAGGCGACTACCGCCCCCGCCAGTTCATCCAATGAAGCCGTGACCGTGAGGTTAGCCTATTTCCCCAACTTGACCCATGCCCCCGCGTTAGTTGGCACATCTCAAGGTACATTCCAAAAAGCTCTCGGCGCAAATGTGACAATTGATGCCAAAACCTTTAATGCAGGGCCAGCGTTGATTGAGGCACTCTTTGCGGGTGAAGTGGATTTAGGTTATATCGGGCCGAATCCTGCCATCAACGGTTATGTCAAAAGCAAGGGCGAAGCCCTACGGATTATCGCAGGTTCAGCCAGTGCAGGCGCGCTCTTTGTGGTTCGTCCCGAAGCGAATATTAAGGAAGCTAAGGATTTAGCAGGCAAGAAATTGGCCTCGCCGCAATTGGGGAACACGCAAGATGTGGCCTTACGTTTCTACATAGAAAGTAATGGTTTGGAAACCGCCGATAAAGGTGGCACGGTGCAAATTATTCCCACCCAAAACCCTGATATTTTGACCCTCTTCAAATCAGGTGGGATTGACGGGGCGTGGGTGCCAGAACCCTGGGGGACACGTCTCATTCAAGAGGCCAATGGGCAGCTTTTCCTTGATGAGCGCACCTTGTGGCCGCAAGGTCAATTTGTAACGACTAATATCATTGCTAGTACCAAATTTATCCAAGAGCATCCTGATTTGGTCAAGAAATTCTTAACCGCCCATGTAGACACCGTCCAATTTATCAAGGCCAATCCAGATGAAGCCAAGCAGATTGTTAACAGTGAAATTGAGCGTATCACCACGAAGGCTTTGCCCACAAAGGTACTTGATGAAGCCTTTAAAAATGTAGACGTGACTTACGACCCACTGCCCGCCACGTTGTTCAAATCAGCCGATGATGCCTTTAGTTTTGGCTTTTTGGGTGATACCAAACCTGACTTAACAAACATTTATGACCTCACTTTCTTGAATGAGGTTTTGCAAGAGAAAAATTTAGAGCCTATTACGTTTTTACCGTAAATTAACTTTAAGTACCCAAGCAAAAGGTTTGCGGACTAATTTTAGCCTTTATAAGGCTGCCGCAGAATTTATGCTCACCTACTTTAATATCAACGACCTTATGGTAAAAAGGAGTGCAACGCTTTAGCTTTGCGCCACCACAAACGAGCAAAACTAAAGCGTTGCACTCCAAAATACCCTTTTTGACAAAGAAGTCAACGGGAGGCTTTATGAGTGTATCACAATCTTTAAGTGTTAATAAATTTATGGGATGGTTACGAACGACAACAATGACAACGGTTTCACCCCCGCAGGATGCTTCATTAAAAATTGAAGGGATTAGTAAAACCTTCGTTAGTCAGCAGGGCAAAGTGGTTCATGCTTTAGCCCCCACCACTTTGGCCGTTTCAACGGGTGAATTTGTTTGTTTTTTAGGGCCGAGTGGCTGCGGCAAATCCACCTTGCTCAGTTTAATTGCGGGTTTAGAGCAACCCAGTTCAGGCCAAATTAAATTTGGTCAACAGCCCATTCAGGGGACGAACACTGACCGCGTCTTACTATTTCAAGACGGCGCACTCTTTCCGTGGCTAGATGTGCAGGGTAATATTGAATTTGGCTTACGGCAAATAGGCAAATCTAAAGAGGAACGGGCGGAAATTGCCCACAAGTGGCTAGAACGGATGAATTTAATTGGCTTTGAACACCATAATATTCATCAACTTTCAGGCGGCATGCGGCAACGGGTCGCCATTGCCCGCGCCTTCGCCATCAACCCCGCCATGTTGCTTATGGATGAACCCTTTGCGGCTTTGGATGCCATGACCCGTGACCGTTTACACCATGAATTAGAACATTTGTGGGCCAGCACCCGCAAAACCGTTATTTTTGTCACGCATAATGTCCGTGAAGCCGTCGCGCTAGGCGATAGAGTCATGGTTTTTTCACCTCGCCCAGGGCGCATTGTGGCGGAATTTAAGGTGGATTTGCCCCGTCCGCGCTCCCTGGAAAATGTGGCGTTAGTGGAAAAGACGGCCGAAATTATGGCGGTGTTACAACAAATTATGGCGGAAGGAGATGAACCCTTATGACAGCTAATGTCGCAACCTTACCTGAAAGTTACGCCCCTCAGTCAACTATTAAATGGCAAAGTTGGGGTAGCCGCATGGTGTTTTATTCAGGATTATTGCTTTTTTGGGAAGGGGTGGCGCGGTCAGGCATGTGGCCGAGCTATGTTTTACCTGGCCCTAGCATCGTTTTAATCACCTTACAACAGGGCATTATGGACGGGCTGTTTATTAAAGCGGCCTGGGTCAGCATGCAACATATCTTTATTGGATACTCCATTTCAGTGGTGGTGGGCTTGGTATTTGGCCTGTTACTCGGCCAAAATAAATTTTTGAATGACACGTTGGGGTCACTCGTCATGGGGTTGCAAGCCTTGCCGAGTGTTTGTTGGTTGCCATTGGCGATTATTTGGTTTGGCCTGAATGAGCGTGCCATTGTCTTTGTGGTGGTCATGGGGGCCTTGTTTTCCATCATTTTGGGCGTGGAGGGCGGTGTGCGTAATATTCCGCCACAATATCTCAAGGCGGCCCGCAATCTAGGCGCGAGTGGCCTCGCCATTTACACCCAAGTCATGCTTCCCGCCGCCCTGCCCACCATTATCAGTGGTCTCAAACAAGGCTGGTCATTTGCCTGGCGGTCACTCATGGCCGCAGAATTGTTGTATTATAGCTTAAGTTTAGGCAACCTCCTGCAAACAGGCCGCGATTTGAATGATGCCGCCCTCGTCATGGCCGTCATGGTGGTCATCATCAGCTTTGGCGTTTGTATTGACCGTCTGGTTTTTTCTCCCGTTGAAAACCGCGTGCGGGAACGCTGGGGGTTGGTGAATTAGAAGTGAGAAGTAAGAAATGAGAAGTAAGAAAGCCACTTTATTCAATTAAAGTGGCTTTCTTACTTCTTACCTCTCACTTCTCATTTCTAATTTCTAAACGTACTGCCCTCAAAAAACTCCACTAAGCCATACCACAACAACATGGCCGCCACGCCTTCATCTAAATTGCCGATAAAGGGGAGATTATCGGGAATAAGCTCAATAAATCCCGCGCCAGGGTTTAATAAGTAAATCATCCCCACTAACGAAATGAGGTAAACAAACCAAACAGGAATACCCCGCGCACTCAATGGGGTTGTAAAAGGGCCTAATTTATCACGGTCAGGGTGCATGCGTTTCTCCTTAAAGTTAAATATAACAGGGTGTTTTGGAGTGTAAACCTTCAGGTTTGCTCATTTATAGTAAGGCAAACCTGAAGGTTTGCACTCCTTTTTGTAAAAGAGGCGAATATTGGAATGACATTTATCATACCTACTGGCTAAGGTTTTTGCAAACCAAGTCTTAATTTGTCCTTCATGCCCAGGTGGGTGTAAAATCGCGGCTTAAATCAATCTTTAGGAATTTCTATGCACTCTTCTGATAAAATTGTGGCCTTTGCAGGTGGTGTGGGCGGGGCAAAATTGGCCTACGGTTTATATCACACCGTCCCGCCCGAAAATCTAACTCTCATCGTTAATACGGGCGATGATTTTGAACACCTCGGCTTACACATTTCACCAGATTTAGATACCGTCATGTATACCCTAGCCGACTTAGCCAACCCGCAAACGGGCTGGGGCGTGCGCGCTGAAAGCTGGGGCATGATGAGCGCGCTCACCCGTTACAGCGGGCCAAGCTGGTTTAATCTCGGTGACCAAGACATGGCGACTCATCTATTACGAACCCTGGGCTTGCGGCAAGGCCATTCATTACAGTGGGTAACACAAGACCTCTGCCAACGCCTTGCTATTCGTTGCGCTATATTACCCATGAGCAATCAACCCATTCGTACAATGGTACAAACCGATGACGGCGAGTTAGCCTTTCAGCACTATTTTGTGGAGCAACGCGCCCAACCGATTGTTACTGGGTTGCGTTTTGCTGGAGCAGAATCGGCTGAATTAACCCCCGAAGTGGTCGCGGCGATTGAGCAAGCCAATCTGATAATTTTCTGCCCTAGCAACCCCATGCTCAGTATTGCGCCGATTCTGGCCGTGCCAAAATTACGCAGTCTTATTCAAGCCAGCCGCGCCCCCAAAATTGGGGTCTCGCCCATTGTCGGTGGGCAGGCCATTAAGGGGCCAGCCGCGAAAATGATGCGAGAATTAAACCTGGATGTCTCGCCCGTCGGTGTGGCGCGCTATTTAGCAGAGGTAGTGACGGTTTGGGTTATTGATGAGGCCGATGCGGTTTATGCTTTGCCCTTGCACGAGTTGGGGTGGGAAGTATTAGTTACCGCCACTATGATGCACCAGGCTGCCGATAAAATTAGATTAGCTAACGAAATTCTGGCTTTTTAAGTAAGATGAACTTAGGTAGAGTAATAGAACCCAATTTTTAACTTGACAATTCATCATAACTATGTTAGAATGAGGTCATTGTTACAAGTTATCTAGTTTAATGTAGCCACATAGTCTACAATTCACTAGAATATTTAATGTTCAGTTTTTAGCAAAGAGGAGATTTATAAGTCATGGCAGGACGTGTTACAGGTGTGATTAAATGGTTTAACTCAGCCAAAGGGTTTGGCTTTATTGAGCGCAGTGGCGGCAAAGATGTTTTTGTCCATTACAGTGCGCTTTATTGAGCGCAGTGGCGGCAAAGATGTTTTTGTCCATTACAGTGCTATTAGCGGGAGCGGTTATCGCTCTTTAGAAGAAGGTCAAAAAGTTGAGTTTACCGTCACAGAAGGTAAAAAAGGCCCTCAAGCAGAAGATGTTACTGTGCTGGCTTAACTTAGTATGAACTAAAACGGGCTGCCTATTTTATACAGGCAGCCCGTTATTTTTTAAATATCCGAATCCACGATAATTCGTGGATTTTTTGTTAATTAGCACTTACGCCAACACCGCACCCCCGCCCTCTCCTACCTATCCCCCATACGGGGATAAAGGAGAGGGCGTAAAATCTCCCCCTGATGTCGGGGGGACTGAGGGGGGGTATTTTGCCTTTTGGCGTAAGTGCTAATCTTAAAAATCGTCATCCCAAACATTTTTGCCACCCGCCAAAAATACCTTCTCACCGTCAGGCATCCGCGTCCATGCGCCCACATGTTGTTCAAATTGTCTTAGCTGTTCGGGGATTTGTTTTAGGTGACAAAGGTCATCAAAATCTGCGGGGGTAAATTGGGCTATTTGGGGTAAGGTTGGAAAACATTGCCAAAATAAGTCGCGCATGGCAATGAAATCACGCGGCAAACGGATGTTTTCTTCCCGATTGCTTTCCAAACATTCCATGAGAATTTTAGCGGCCCCTTCCGCCGTAATCTGAGTTAAGGGCATTACACTATTTACTTCACGAACCCATTTTTGGTTAAATTTATCCATTGAACCATGTCGGCTAAAGGCATCTTTGATGCCCCCCTCCCAGGGAGGATTATAATCAATCAGAAATTGCATAAAATAAATCTTTTGCTTTTTCGGACTGTCATAGCAGGCAATAATCAACATTCCTTGTGAGCCATTTTCATGAAAATAGGCGTCAGCAAAGGAAAACGGTGAAATAACTTGCAAGGCATTCACTTTAAGCCCCTCCGCCGCTAACCATTGCATTGCCACTTGACGGTCAGCCCCCTCAACTTTGCCTTGCTCCACCCATTCTAGCAAAATCGTAATACTATCCCATTCTGTCAGCCACGCAGGTAATAGATTTTGCAGCTGCTGTTGTATCTCAGGTGGGGCCGCTTGATAGGCTTTAAGTAAGATAGGTAAATATTGCGCGGCTTTAAATGGCGAAACAATATTGGCTAAACCCGTTTTTAAGGTTATTTCATCTTGTTCTTCTAACTGTGGTTGAGCCAGCCAATCATCTAACCGAATCCGTAAAAAAGTAATTGGCGGCAGGTTGATTTTGGCTTTTTGCCCTTTTTGTTTACTTTTAGACATGGTAAACTCCTTTTCAAATTGTTTCGTTATCGCTAATGTCCTGCGGCGGCTGAACCAATGCCCGCACGACTTTCGCGTCGGGGAAGTGAGGGCGCAAGGCTACCCAAAAATCTTCCAATGATGGGCGCACCTCAAAATAAAAGAGGTGGCTCTCCGCCTCCGAGTCTGATGCGCCAAAACCATCCACCGACATGAGCGCGCCAGGAATGGCTAAAACCACCTCCACCCAATCCTCCTCATGCGGCACGGTGTCAGGCGACAGCCAAATTTCCACCAGCGTCGCCGCTTGGCGCAAATAATCAATGTGCCAATGGGGTTTCTCAACGGGCTTAAGATGATGTTTCAGCCGCCCCATTAAGCCACCCGCGCCAAACGCACTGCCAATATACGCATACCAACCCAGCGTAAATTCAAACGTGCCAAGTTTGCCAATGGTCAGCGTTTCATTTTCAGGTAAGTAAAGTAATAAAATGTAAGTTCCAGTTTCCATCGTGTTTAGACCTTTCTGCATGATAAACAAATTTGGGTGGTTGGCAAAAAATGGGCGAGGTTAATTCGTTGATTAAGCTGAAATATGGCATAATTTCTGTTATCATCCCTAACATAATACATTAGACCCGACTTTACGCGGCTACCAGGCCGCGCCAAGCTGAGTCCTCAACTTAACCATGAATTGGCAACCTTACATTCATTCAGACCCCACCTTAACACTAGAGATGTTGCGGGCGGTTTTCGCTTTTGCCAGCGAAACCATGCGCGAAGAACATATTTATGCTATGCCCGTTGCGGCAGGAGTAGCATAATGCGATTTTTAGCCAATGAAAATATTCCCCTCCTCGCGATTCGCTTAATGCGTCAAGCAGGTCATGAAGTGATTGCCGTCATAGAAACTGCACCTGCCAGTAAAGATGATGAAGTTTTGGCTTGGGCGCGGCGCGAACAATGTTACATTCTTACCTTTGACCGTGATTATGGCGATTTGGTATTTAAGCGGCGATTGCCACCGCCAATAGCCATTATCTACTTTCGTTTTGTCCCGTTAACACCGCAAGAACCAGCGACTTACTTGTTTAATTTGTTACAAGTGAAAGGTTTAATATTATACTGCGTTTCAAATGAAAACTACACTTTTGGCATAGGAGTCCGCAATCATTTGCGGACAGCCCGCAAAGAATTGCGGACTCCAGATT
>JFJP01011360.1_pt1 | contig 19920 bp, 10 predicted proteins | sample 431651 | NCBI WGS metagenome assembly JFJP01 (sample SAMN02602958, study PRJNA72255) | Microbial mat metagenome, whole genome shotgun sequencing project. | biome: fresh water; feature: sink hole; material: water; isolation source: purple microbial (photo- and chemosynthetic) mats found in...
GCGCGCAGGCTCTTGCGCCTGCACCTTAGAGCTAACGAGAAATAACCACATCCCCATGATGAATAAAAGAACTAACGTAATTTTGCTTATTTTGTTAGTCACGTGACAAACTCCTTTGTTTGATAATGGAGTCCAAATCTAAAGATTTTGACTTATGCAAAATCCCCCCCTCAGTCCCCCCCCAAAGGGAGGGAAGTTTTGCTCCCTCGCCCTGTGGGAGAGGGTCGGGGTGAGGGTTTGGCACAAATCTAAAGATTTGAACTTCTTCTAAGATTCACTAACCATGACTTAACGCCAACGTAAACTTAACCGTTGTCCCCACCCCCACCTCACTCTCCACCCAAATCCGCCCACCATGCTTAACCACCATTTCTTGGCAAATCATCAACCCTAAACCCGTCCCTTGTTCCTGCGCCGTGCCTAAAGTGGTCACATGATGCTCCAATTGAAACACTTTGTGACACATTTCCGCACTCATGCCCACCCCCGTATCCTGTACCGCCACCTCAACCCAACCCATCGGCTCACTTAAAATCGTCGCGCTTATCCCAATTTGGCCGTCAGCGGCGGTAAATTTTAAGGCATTAGAAATCAAATTACGGAGAATCATCTCCACCATATCCTTATCCGCATAAACCCTAAGTTCCAGCGCAACTTGATGTTCAAGTTTAATCCCTTTAACTAAAGCATTATCACTGAATAGTGACACATTCTGACTGATTAATTTCCCTAAATTAATTTCTTGCGGCTGATAAATCATACGCCCCTGTTGCAGCTGTGACCATGATAATAAATTCTCTAACAAACGGTACACGTTTTTAGATGATTGATAAATTTGTTGAGCCATGTGCTTAATCTGCTCCCGAGGAGCCGTATCAACCGCCAAGGCTAACAATTCGCTAAAGCCCAACAAAGGCAAAAAAGGGCTTTTCATATCATGCGCCATGATGGCAAAAAACTTATCCTTATCCGCATTAAGTTTCACCAACTCAGCTGACATAGCCTGTAATTCCCCATTTTTCTGTTGCAATTGATTAGCCTGTAATTGCAAATTCAAATGGGTCTTAACCCGCGCCAAAACCTCTTCATGTTGAAAGGGCTTGGTTAAATAATCCACTCCCCCCACCTGAAACCCCTTCACTTTATTAGCCACATCATTCAATGCCGTCATAAAAATCACCGGAATATGCGCCGTTTGCCTATCCGCCTTTAGCTGAATACACGTCTCAAAACCATCTATGCCTGGCATCATCACATCTAATAAAATCAAATTAGGTTGCGTTAACTTAGCCCGATGAAAACCACTTTCACCATTACGCGCTATGACAACCTTAAATTGCTGCTCGGCCAAATAATCATTGATAACGCTCAAATTACTACTATTATCATCAATAATTAAGATAAGTTGCTCATTTGGATTAACTTGTCTTACATCCATAAATCACTCCTCAAACACACTGCCATTATGTAATCGCCTAAATATCTTCATCTTTGGCTAACGGAAGCGTAAACCAAAATTCTGAACCCACACCTTCCTCACTCCTAACCCCCATCTTACCCCCATGTAACCGTACTAATTCTTTACTAATCGCTAACCCCAACCCCGTGCCACCATAGATACGCGTTTTAGACATATCAGCCTGTTTAAAAGGCTCAAAAATACCCACTTGTTTAGCCAAAGCAATCCCAATACCCGTATCAATTATTACCAAACAAATTTGATTATAAGGCAATTGAGGTGAAGGTACAGGTACACCATTCTCTAGTAAATTATCATCTATTCCAAATACTTTAATTTTTACCTCACCCTGGTGCGTAAATTTAATCGCATTCCCCACTAAATTAAACAAAATCTGTCGCAGCCGAATATGGTCAGCATAAACCAGGGGCAAGTTTGGCCTAATATCCGTATATAATTCAATCGGTTTACCCACCAATAGCGATGCCATGGCCTGAAAGTTTTCATTTATAACGGACTCGACATCCAGTGGCTCAGGCACAATTTCCATCATGCCCGCTTCAATTTTAGAAATATCTAACATATCGTTAATAATGGTAAGCAAATGCTGACCACTATTATAAATCAAGCGCACATCATTCGTCACTTCAGGTGACAACTCACCCTCCAGCCCTTCGAGCAAAATATCCGAAAACCCTAAAATAGCATTCAAGGGCGTGCGTAATTCATGGCTCATATTCGTCAAAAATTCTGATTTGAGTCGGTCTAATTCTTGCAGCTTAATAATTGTTTCTTCTCGTTCCATCAATAACTGATTAATGGCTTGAGTTCGTTCTTGCACCCGTTCCTCTAAATTTTCAATTAAATCCTGTAAACGGGCGGTCATAATGTTAAAAGACTCGGCTAAAAGGCCAATCTCATCACTCGACCTAATTTCGGCCCGCACCATAATATTACCCGCCGTAATAGTTGTAGCCACCGCCTTGAGTGAATTTATCGGGCGAGTAATATTTCGTTGCAAAACAAAGGCAATCATAAAACCTAAAATCACCGCCGCCAACCCCACAAAGGCGGTTTGCTGGCGTGAGGTATTAAGCAAATTATTACCTGATGTTAAATCATTTTGCAGGGCATTTTGTTGGTCAGTCACAATTTCATTTAACAAAGCCAACATTTGGTTAGCCAATGGTTCAGCTTCATGATTAAATAAGTATAAATCTTCCCGCCAATGCTCTGTCTCCAAAAGGTCAAAAATTTGGGGAGTAAAGGCTAGAAATTTCGCTCGATTATCGGCAATTTTAGTTAAAATGAGTTGTTGCTCAGGCGTTAAACTATTTTTTTTGCTGAGTAAACGCTCCCATGAAAACTCATTCAGCGTTAAGTTACCTTCATATTCACTTCTAAAAACCCGATTACGTGTCGTTACATAGCCCCGTAACCCCGCAAACATCGAGGCAAAACTGATTTGAAATTCAGTCATATCAATCGTTTGCGCCACCACATCTTCCGAAGCCGCGTAGCGTCCTTGAGTTTCAATGAACATCCGCGTATCCATCAAAATAGTCCCTGCTAACAACGTATCATCGGTGGCTAACAAGCGATAGGCTGGCTCACGGTCTAACTGGTCAGCCCGCAATTCAAATAATTTTTCAGGCAACGTTGACCATTGAGCAAAAATCGTTTGCAATTGTTTTAAGCGGTCGCTATTTGCAGGGCTAAAATCAACCGATAACTTATCTAATGTCGCCAAATCCGCCTCAAATGATTTGAGGGTTTCATCATAATTTTGACGTAAATTACTATCACCTAACGCCAAATAGCTGCCAACATTTCGTAATGTGGCAAGCAAATCAATTTGCGCGTGCGCCGAGGCTAAAGCAGTTGGCACACTCACTTCGGTGGTACGTTGAATACTATTGGTCGCGGGCAAGCTCCCCAAAAAGTTCAACCCACTCACAGCTAAAATTAAAATAACTAAGATACCAAACCCCAGACTGAGTTTGCCACCAATCGTAAAATTATTAAACCAAGATAACAATTTCATAATATCGTTTAATACCTTCTTGTTTACTTTAATGGAGTAGACTACAGGACTGTTCATTTAGTTTTATTAAATTTAGGGACTTAAGGGAATAGTGAAATAAAATTCAGCCCCCAGACCTAATTCACTCTTAACCCCAATTTTTCCCCCATGTAATTCAACCAACTCCTTACAAATAGATAAACCCAAACCCGTACCACTATGCCCCCGTCCATCTGACATATCGACCTGTTGAAACTTACCAAAAATAAACTCCTGCTTATCCAAAGAAATACCAATGCCCGTATCCACCACCCGAAAACGAGCATGAGCTTCATCAGCCCAATCAACCTTAAGACTAATTTGCCCCATTTCGGTAAATTTAACTGCATTACTCAGCAAATTAAGCAAAATTTGTTTTAAGCGAGTGCGGTCAGCATAAACAGGTGGAAAATGAGCAGGTATGTGCGCGCTGATTTCGAGTCCTTTAATTTTAACTAAACCCGCCGCCACCGTAATAATCTCATCTATCAACGGCGCAACCTCTACCATTTCACACATAATGTGCGTTTGCCCCGACTCCACCTGCGTTAAATCCAAAATATCATTGATTAAATTGAGTAAATGTTGCCCATTATCGTAAATCAACTTAACATCATTTTGCGCTTGAGCAGGTAATTCACCACTCAACCCTAACATCAATAACTCGGTAAACCCTAACACGGCATTTAAGGGAGTGCGTAATTCATGGCTCATCAACGTAATAAATTGAGATTTAGCGCGGTCTACCGCCCGCAATTTAATAATGGTGGCCTCTCGTTCTTGCACTAACTCAGCATTATCTGCCGCAATCTTTTCAAGCTGCTGCGTGCGTTCAGCCACCTTTTCCTCTAAACCCGCATATAATTGTTGCAATTCCGTGGCCATCTGATTAAAAGAAATCGCCACTCGCCCAATTTCATCCTCATGCACCACCACCACCCGATAGGCCAAATCTTGCTGCTTAAAATGCTCTGCACCCTGTTGGAGTTGGCTCAAAGGCAAAAAAACCAGCCTTTGAATTAAACGACTACCCGTAATAATCACCGCCACACTCAGCAACAACATGCCTCCCCCTAATAAAAAGGCCGCCCGCCAAGTGACCGCAAAGGCTTCGGCTTGGCTTAACTCTGTGATGATAACCCAATTCGTTTTAGGAATAGCCACTGTCGTCCCAACCACATGCAAATATTCAAAATTAGTATAAAAGCCATGCCATTTATTATCAGGGGCTTGTAATAACGCGGTCAATTCAGGACGCTCTTTAATCGTGGTTAAATTCAACACCACTTTGGGGTTATGATGCGCCACAATCAACCCGTCACGATTCACAATATAAGCCTGCCCCGTCTGCCCAAATTGAATCTCCGACACCACCTTCCACAACACATCCATCCGCAAGCGCGCCGCCACCACCCCCCCATCACGCGTTGACCTGGAGATAATAATGTAAGGCGTATCCTGCGCCGAAATTTGTAATGGACTGTTATAAAACTCCCCCGCTAAGGCTTGTCTAAACCAAAGTGATTGCGGCACAGTATAAAAATTATTCAGCACGGCTTCCTCTTGAGCCGCATTAGCAATAATAGTCCCATTTGCTCTGAAGCGCGCCAACTCTATCGCCGCCGAATTTTGTTGTAATAAATCCGTCATAATTTCAGGATGTACTTCTAAATAAGCCACATCCAAGAAACTTAAGGTATTTAAAGTTTGGGCAAATTTATCTAAAAAATCAGTCACATGTTGGGCCGCGCTCGCCGAGGCTTCTTGTTGCCGCCCTTGCCAAGCGGTTTGCTCGGTCAAAAAGATAAAATAAAAAACGCCTGTACCAATTAAAAAATCGGTGAAAAAGACTCCCATGACAAAGAGCAACAAAAAGCGATGCCATAGGCTTTGACGTTGTTGTAATTTATGGATAATGTTCATAAGATTAGCGGTCTATATGCCGCGTGAGGTAACAAATTGGAGTGCCATCTGTAAATAATTCGGAGAGATGGAGTCCAAAGCCGTAGGCTTTGAGCAGTGGGACAAAGCCTACGGCTTTGGACTCCATCACCATCATCTGAAAATTTACAAGTGGAAAAAGTTTAATTTATCCCCTCACACCGTATATTACTGCGCGGCGGAAAGAGTATCTAAATATTGTTGCCAAATCTCAGCCCGCAGTTTCAAAACAGCAACATTCCTCGGTAAAAGCAATAACTCAACATTGTATAACTTTTGCGTATCAGGAAACAATACCGGGTCATTCAATAATTCAGGGTCAACAAAAGGACGCGCCGCCTCATTCGCGGTAGCGTAGCCATTGCCATTCACCAACTGAGCATTAATTTCAGGTCGCATGAGAAAATCCAGCAACAACTCCGCCGCATATTGATGTGGACTATTGGCCTGAATCACCAAATTATCGCCCCACAACAACGTTCCCTCTTGCGGAATCACAAATTTTATCTCTTTACTCAGCGTCCGCCCCTCAATAATATCCGCCGACCAACCTACCGCCAGCACAATCTCCCCACTCGCTAACTGTTTAGCCGACGTAGCCTCAGCAGCATTAATGATGACACTATTTTGCTTAATTTTTAGCAACAAATCACCTGCCACTTGCGTTTCAGTCAAACTTTCACTGTTTATCGAATAACCCACTGCTTTCAAAGCAATGCCAATCCCTGAAGCAGGAATATCCCAAATGCCAACCTTACCTTTATATTTCGGGTCAGCCAAAATAGCCCAGCTAGTCGGCTCAGGAATTAAATCACTCCGATAAACCAATCCCGTAATACCCCAATGATATGGCACAGTATATTTATTCTCAGGGTCATGGGCTAAATTACGGAAATTAGCCGAAATGTTTTTGTAATTTGGAACATTCCGATAATCAATTTCAGCCAACGCCCCCTCAGCAATCAATTGCGCCACATAACGATAATCCACCACCATCACATCCACCACCTTACCCGCATGCACCGCTGCCACCACTTCATCCTCAGAGCCGTATGTTTCATATTTGATGCCCACGCCATATTCAGCCTTAAAATCGGCCATCACTTTATCAGGCAAATAACCAGGCCAGGCATAAAAAGTCAGTTCCTGTGGCAAAGACGGCGTGGGCGTAGCGGGCGGTGGGGTGGCGACTGCCGATTGACAAGCCACTAAACTCATTATACCGACAAACATAAAACCAATGAGCATGAATTTTGTAACTAAAACTAATATTCGAGTTTGCATGGGAAATCTCCTTTATAGGACTTACGCAAAAAGGCAAAATCCCCCCCTCAGCCCCCCCAAAGGGAGGGAAGTTTTACTCCCTCGCCCTGCGGGAGAGGGTCGGGGTGAGGGTTCTGCGTAAGTCCTCCTTTATATAGATGTCTAAATGATTCGTGGACGTTGGAGTCGCAACACTTGCTTTGCGCCCTAGCCGTTAGGCAAAGCTAATACGCCGTTCATTTTAATTACGCCTGAGTTCCCCGCGGCACCGTAAATTTAACCATTGTCCCCTGGCCAAATTCACTCTCCACCCAAATATGGCCGCCATGCACCTCAACCATTTCCTGACAAATTAACAACCCTAACCCTGTTCCCGCCTCTTTAGCCGTTCCCATCGTGCTAGGGTTTACCTCTATCTTAAATAATTTAGTTAAATTTTCGGGTTTAATCCCCACCCCCGTATCAGCAATAGCAATTTCCACCCACTCGTTTTGCTGTTTTGCTAATAACGTCACCGTACCATTGGCTTTTGTAAATTTAATGGCATTATTCGTCAAATTACGGATAATTGTCGCCAACATATTTTTATCAGCCTGAACGAATAAGGTCGCGGGAACATCATTACATAAAGTAATTTTCTTAACTTCCGCCACCCCCTTCAACAATTCGATTACCTGAGAACCAATCTCATACAGCTTAAGCTCTTCAGGTACACACTCCATCCGCCCCATTTGGAAACGCGCCCAGGTGAGCAAGTTTTCTAACAACTCCAACACTTGTTTAGCAGAACGATAAATACTCTGACTCATCCGCTTAACATCAGCAGGTTTGAGCGATTCCACCATCTCCATGAGCATTTCAGCATTACCTAACAATGGCATAAAGGGGCTTTTCAAATCATGCGCCACAATAGAGAAAAATTTATCTTTATCCAGATTAAGTTTGGCTAACTCTTGATTCGTTTGTTCAGTTAAGCTAAATAACTGAGCGTTATGAATCGCAATCGCAATTTTATGCGCCAAAGTCTGTAAGGTAATGCCATCTTCAAAGGTAAAATTCTCTACTTTATCACTTAAAATTTCCAACACGCCCATAAATTGCGCCCCAAATTGTAACGGCAAGGCCAACACTGAGCGCGCCTCAGCCACAAAATCGAATTTGATATAATTACTAACAGTTTCGAGGTCATCTAGTAAATAAAATCGTCGGGTAAGATAAACTTGCCCCGCCGCATGAGTAACCATATTTAAGGACATGGCCTGATTTTGCTTGAAATACGTCCCATCGGCTCTAAAACCCACTTGTAAAATAGCTTCATCAGGTGAAATTTTGTGGCTGCCTTGAATTAAATTTGCCCCCAGCGAGCGACGAATATTAGCCAGAGTTTCATTATCCACCAACAACCATACCCCGACAAAATAGTAATCAAAGCGACTCTGAATGAGATTAACCGATTTCTCTAACAATTCATCTAAGTCTAAAGTGGAGGTAATTTGAATCGCCAAACGGTTATTAGCCTCCAACTGACGAGCTAATTTAGATAACGTTTTATTAGCCGTTCTTAAACCATCTTCCATTTGTTGGCGTTGCTGAATCTCATGTTCTAACTCCTGATTCCGTAAATCCAACTCCGTTACAATACTTTGTAATCTCAGCCGTTGTTGATAAAGTTCCAAAAAAATCTGGACTTTACTGAGTAAAATTTCAGGAATAAAAGGCTTAGGTAAAAAATCCACCGCCCCCGATTCATAGCCACGCCGATAATGAAACTCATCCGCATAAATCGCACTAATAAAAATAACGGGAATATGCTTGGTCAATGGATTGCCCCGTAATAATTCCACCAATTCATAGCCATCCATCTCAGGCATCTGCACATCCACAATCGCCAAAGCAAAATCATGCAGCAAAGTAAAACCAAGGGCCTCATTACCCGACTTCGCCTGAATAATTTCAATATTTAACTTTGTAAGTAATTTTTCCAAAGCAAAAAGGTTTTGCGGTTGGTCATCTACAATCAATATTTTAGTCATTTTTATTATTTGACTTTGCTGCAAAATGGATACTTTGGAGTGCAAACCTTCAGATTTGCCGCACCAAAGATGAGCAAACCTGAAAGTTTGCACTCCTTTTTGCAATAGAGTTAGCTGCTTTTAAGCGGAAAAAGTTGATTTAAAAATAGCGCAATTTCAGCTAATGTTCCCACTCTATCAACCACTTTTGCCTGAATCGCCGTCAAGGGCATGATTTTCGCCACCGCCGTACTGGGTTGTTGTACCAAAGTAAAACCGCCATGATGTTTAATTTTTCTTAAGCCTGCCGTCCCATCATGGTTCGCCCCCGTCAACAGAATCCCAATCAAATGGGTTTGATAAACCTCCGCGGCCGTTTCAAACAACACATCAATGGCGGGACGACAATAATTCACTTTTGCATCAATAGATAAAGATAAGGTGTGATTAGGCTCAATTAACAAATGGTAATCTGCGGGAGCTAAATAAACCGTTCCTGCTTGAATGGCTTCCCCAGAAACCGCCTCCTTCACCGCCAGAACACAATGTTCATTCAGAAATGTCGTCAAATATTCCTCGGCGGTGGCTTGCCGATGCTGCACAATGAAGATAGGTAGCGTAAAGTTACGCTGTAAAGGCGCAAGCAATTGCCGTAAGGCTTCCAGCCCGCCCATTGATGTGCCAATCACTACAGCTTCATAATTCATCATTGCCCCGTATTAAAAATTGAGCCATTAGGTTTTTGATATTTACATTGATAAATGCGCTCTGATTCGACAAAGGGATTAAACTCATGCTCCACCTCCGAAAAACGGAGCGTTTCCTTTGTACCTAAACATAAAAAACCATTATAACACAAACTATCTCGAAAGAGCGTCAGGGCGCGATTTTGTAACGTTTGATTGAAATAAATCAACACATTACGGCAAAAAATCAGGTGCATTTCCCCAAATGAGCCATCGGTAGCTAAATTATGATTCGCAAATGTAATATTTTGTTGCAAAGACTCGTTCATAATCACCGAGTCGTAATGAGCATGGTAATAATCAGCCAACGAACTTTTGCCACCTGCTTGCTGATACGATTGGCTATATTCTTTCATGCGTTTCAATGGGTAAATTCTGGTCTTGGCTTTTTGTAAGGCCACGTCATTAAAATCTGTCGCATAAATCCGCACGCGGTCACTTAGCCCTTCTTCCTGTAATAAAATGGCTAAAGAGTAAACCTCCTCACCCGTCGCGCAACCCGCATGCCACACATTAATAAAGGGATATGTTCGTAATAAAGGTATTACCTTTTCTCGAATCGCCAAATAAACCCAGGCATCCCGAAACATTTCCGTTACGGTCACCGAAATATCAAATAACAGGGCCTGGCACGCGGCCTCATTATATAAAATTTCAGGAATCAACGCAGAAATACTGGTATGCGGGGTTTTAGCCAGATGGTATTGTAACCGCCGCTTAATGGAGGCTTGGCTATAATGGCGAAAATCATAGCCATACCGTTGATACAACGCCTCTAACAGCAGATTTAATTCAATTTGTTCTATTTCTATTTGTTGCAAAATTTATTAACCCTCTATTTATTAGACATTATACCGATTTAATGATTTTCGTAGGGGCAGGGCTTGTCCCTGCCCACAATGGGGGCAAGCACAAGGCATTCCCCTACAAAAGGCAAGCACAAGGCATTCCCCTACAAAATGTCAACGATTTTTTAATCGGTATAAACTCTATTGATACTACTGCATTGTTCATTTAATTTCTAGCATATCCGAACAGACAAGAATGTCTGTTCTACCGTTGGTAGGTCGGACATTCTTGTCTGACCATGTACCAAAAACTAAATGAACAGTCCACTACTCAGGCAGAATCCGCGAAGAAACGCTAAGTTTTTATTTTTTCTTTCGATTTCTTCGCGTCTCTTAGCGGATTTTAGCCTTAATGTTTATTGATACAACCACACCCGTAACATGGAAAATAAACGGTCAGTATCAATCGGTTTAGACATGTAATCATTCGCCCCCGCCGCCAAACATTTTTCGCGGTCACCCTTCATGGCTTTCGCGGTTAAGGCCAAAATAGGTAAACTCTTGAACTGTGGCTGTTGGCGAATTAGACGAATCGCTTCAAACCCATCCATAATGGGCATCATCACATCCATTAGCACCACATCTACCGCTATCTTCTGCCCTAACATCTCTAACGCTCGTTGACCATTATTGGCAATTTCCACGACCATGCCCTTTTCGCTTAATACTTTAGACAAGGCAAAAGAGTTACGCATATCATCATCCACAATCAACACTCGCTTACCTACAAGCAAATCTTCCTTAATATATAACTGCTTAATCGTGGCCTGTTTTTCTGGTGGCATGTTTGCCACCACTCGATGCAAAAAGAGAGCCGTTTCATCCAGCAACCGTTCAGGAGATTTCACCCCTTTAACAATCACGCTATCGGTATATTGCATTAAAATTCGGTTTTCGTCCTCACTTAACGCCTTACCTGTATAGACAATAACAGGACATTTCGGAATGGTCACATCATGATTCAACTCATTCAACAACTCAAATCCCGTCATATCAGGTAATTTTAAGTCCAAAATCATGCAATCAAACGGCTCTTGATGGAGTAAAGCCAACGCCGCCTGCCCACTACTCGCCTCTTGAATCTTGACATCACTGCCACCCAACAATTTCTTAAGGCTTTGCCGCAAATTAGACTCATCTTCCACTAACAGTAAATTTTTAATTTCTCGCGTGGTAAATTGGTTTATTTTTTGCAATACCTGCTCTAAATCATCGGGCAGCACGGGCTTGGTTAAATACCCCATGGCCCCTTTCTTATAAGCCTCCACTGTTTCGTCATCTACCGACATAATATGGACGGGAATATGACGGGTATCAGGGTTATTTTTCAGCCACTCCAACACCTGCCAGCCACTCATGTCAGGCAGCCGCAAATCCAAAATAATCGCCAGGGGCGGATACTGTTTGACTAATTGTAATCCCGTTTGACCATCTAAAGCAATCAACGACCTAAAACCCCGCTTATGAGAAATGTCGTAAACAATTTTAGCAAAATGAGGGTCATCCTCAATAATAAGTAGAACTTTGTCACTCGGCTGTAATAACTCGCGGTCATCAGGCAAGGAATTACGAGTTAGGAATGAGGAGTTAGGAGTGGTTCTTAACTCTTCATCCCTAACTCGTAATTCCTTACTCCTAACTCCTAACTCATCACTCTCTTTATTAGGCAAATATAACGTAAATGTACTGCCCTCGCCTGGCGTGCTGACCAAATTAATCTGCCCACCCAACTTGAGAGCCAACTCCCGCGCAATGGACAACCCCAAGCCCGTGCCACCATATTGCCGACTCGTACTCCCATCGGCCTGCTGAAATGCCTCAAATATAACTTTTTGTTTCTCCAACGGAATCCCAATCCCCGTATCGGTCACACTAAAAGCAATCGCCTGCGCCACCTGCAAACCACTCCGCGACAAATTAACGCTGGCTTCAGGCCGATGAATTTGGAATGTCACCCCGCCATGTTGGGTAAACTTAAAGGCATTAGCTAACAAATTCTTAATTATTTGCGCCACCCGTTGCTTGTCAGTTTCAATCGCGCTGGGCAAATCCTCCGCCGTTATAATATTAAATGCCAGCCCCTTATCCTGCGCCAGGTGATTGAACTGCGCTTGAATCGTCATCACCAATTCAGCGAAAGGCATCGGCGCAAGATGAAACTCCATTTTACCCGCTTCCACCTTCGATAAATCCAAAATATCATTAATGAGATTTAATAAATCCTGCCCCGAATTGAAAATAATCTTGGCCGACTCAATTTGGTCTTGAGATAAATTCCCTTCTTCATTTTGGCTTAACATCCGCGCCAAAATCAACAAACTATTCAACGGCGTGCGTAATTCATGCGACATATTCGCCAAAAATTCCGATTTATATTGACTCGCCAACGTCAATTCAGCTGCCTGCTGCTCTAGTTCCGTTTGCGCCACCTTCAAATTCTGATTCTGTTCATCTAAAACCGTTTGCTTCTCATTCAAAACCGTACTATTATGCTCTAAAATCGCCGCTTGCTCCTCCAATTCCACATTCACCCGTTCCAACTCCGTCTGTTTAGTCCGCAATTGCCCCTCCGACTCCCGTAAGGTTTGCGCCTGCACCTCCAACTCCTCATTAGTCGCCCGTAATTCTTCCTCTTGCACCCGCAACTGCTCCGCCTGCTTTTGCGTCTCGGCCAATAATTGCGCCATTTTAAGATGCGCCTGCCCCGTATAAAACGCAATGCCAATACTATCCATGGCTTGCTCTATAAACAATCGTTGCGTTTCCGTAAAAGGCATTAACATGCCCAACTCCACCAAGCCTATCAGATGCCCATCATACAGAAAAGGCGAAGCCAACAACTGTCGCGGCGAAACTTCACCCAAACTAGAATTAACCACCATATAATCATCTGGCACTTGCGTCAACAAAATAGGCTGCATCTCTAACGCCGCCTGCCCCACCAACCCCTCCCCCAATTGAAACTGATTAGCCACCTGCTTACGTGACGTATAAGCATAACTCGCTACTAATCGTAATGTCATATCCTCTAAAATAAAGAGCGTCCCCACCTGCGCCCCCACATATTTACACAAGTAATCAATTGTATTTTTAGCTAAGGTTTGTAAATCATGTAAGCCACTCAACCGCGTCGCCAACTTCTCACGCCCCGTAGCTAACCAAATCTGACGCTCATTATCAGTCGTTACTTTTGCCAAACCCGTCGTCATTTGATTAAACGCCTCGCCCAACAACCCCACTTCATCCTCACTTAAAACCTCAATTCGTTGCGATAAATCCCCTTTAGCCACACTTTGCGCCACATCAACCAACCGAGCTAAAGGTTGCGTTATCATCCTACTGACCATTGACCCCAAAATTATCCCAATGAGAACCGCTAAAGTTGCCATGCCTATCATCACCGCACGGGCCAAATTCACATCTTGAGTTGAAAGGTCTCTCGCCACCGCCAATTGACTTTCGGTGGCCGTGACCACAGTATCAATATACTGTAATGCTTCTTCAAAAGCAGGCTCGGCTTCACCATCAACCAATTGCATCGCCCGTTCATTACTATTAAATACAGCTAAAGCGGCCACTTTTTGATGAGTCGCTTTCCATTGATTAAAACTAATCGTAAAATTACCTATCTCATTATCATAACGTCCCTTAAGCAAAGCCGCTAATTTAAGCCGCACTTGACTAAGTTCCTCTAAAACATTATCAATTTCACTTTTAATTTGCACATCCTGTTGACCCGCCAAAATTAAATTCTTCTCCTGCCAACGAATAGACTCAAACTGTTTCCGCACCTGGGCTAATAAAAATAGTTTTTGGATGACCTCGCGATAATTATCAAAACTTGCTCCCTTTTCAGCCACCAATAAATCTTGATTTAACAATATGTCAAGATTATCCAGGTCCAACTCAACCTGTTGCGCCAATGTATTTTCATCGCCCAAATTCAAGCGCGCCGCTTCTTCATTAGAGTTCTCATGCTGTAGCACCAGAACCTGTTGATTAATCGCCATGACTCGTTGAAACGCCTGTTCAAATTGAAATAAATTGGTTTTTTCCTCCTCAACTGTCGCCAATTCTTTTAACTTCGCCACATGTTCATTAATTTCAGCCGCCGCCGCCGTCAGCATCTCCACCACCTTATCCTGCTCCGCCACCGTATTCGCCAGAATAATATCTTGTTCCGCAATATTAATACTCAGCAAATCTTGCCTAATATGGGTTGATAAAATTATCTTTTGCGCCAACACATCAATTAAATTATCCAACCGATTATTCAATTGCGTAATGTAATACAAACCCACACTGGCAATTAAAATCATCAGCACAAAAGTCACCATGAGCGTATTTCTTATTTTTGTCCCCACTCGCCAATTTCTTAAACCGTTCATCACTGCCTCCAAAATATCTAAAACTGCCATAGATACTGTGTTACCATGAACAGACAGGAATGTCTATTAGAGTTTATACCGATTAAAAAATCGTTGGTCTTTGGTAGGGGCAATGCCTTGTGCTTGCCCCCATTGCGGGCAGGGACAAGCCCTGCCCCTACCAAAATCATTAAATTGGTATAAACCGTAAGTCAGACATTCCTGTCTGACTTTTTGGGGCTTTAAAGGACTTACGCAAACACCTCCCCCCGATGTCGGGGGAATTAAGGGGAGTAGGCAAGGACTTTGCGTAAGTCCCATGCTAATCAGAAACATCCAGCCGCACCGTAAAACGCACCGTCGTCCCCTTACCCAACTCACTCTCCACCCAAATCCGCCCACCACTTTTAATGACCATCTCCTGACAAATAATTAAACCCAACCCTGTCCCCGTCTCTTTCCCTGTCCCTACCGTCGTTACCTGTTGGTCAATCTTGAACAATTTCTGCTTCACTTCTGGTGGCATCCCCACGCCCGTATCGGCAATGGACACCTCAATATAATTAGGAATTAGGAATTGGGAATTAGGAGTCGGTAATTCGTAATTCCTAATTCCTAATTCACGGCTTGCCGAAATCCTCACTTGCCCCCCCTGGGGCGTAAATTTCAAGGCATTATTGATTAAATTCCGAATCACCGTATCTAACATATTTTCATCCGCATACACCCAAGTCCCTACATTCACATCATTACGTAACTCTATCCGCTTAATGACCGCATTGCCCGACAATAACTCCACGCTTTTCGCCGCAATCTCAAATATATCCACTTGTTTCGGTTGATACTCCATGCGCCCCATTTGCAAGCGCGCCCATTGCAACAAATTTTCTAACAAACCAAAGGTATTTCTCGCCGTCCGTTGGATAGAAGCCCCAATTTCTTTCACCTCGGCGGGCGGCAAAATATCCCCCATTTCCGTCAACAACTCGGCATTACCCAACAACGGCATAAACGGCCCTTTTAAGTCATGCGCCACAATGGAGAAAAATTTATCCTTGTCCGCATTAGCCCGCGCCAAATCCTGATTGGCTTGCTGGAGCGCGGCCTCCGCCCGTTTACGTTCAATTAATTCTTGTTGGGCAAATTGATATAACCGAATATTTTCAATCGCCGCCGCCGCCTGGGTGGTTAAAGCCATGAGCAGATCCACATCATGGGAGGTAAAAACGCGTTGCCCCATTTGATTTAGGGCCGTAATTGTCCCAATAACCATGCCTTTCGTTACAAATGGCACCACAATCAACGCCCCAATGCCCACATTAAGCCGCGCCATACGGGTCGCCTCTGGCTCAATCCCATCATACGCATCCACCGATAAAACGGGTTGTTTTGTGGTAAACACCATCCCACTAATTCCCCGTTGCAATTCCTCGTAATCCAATTTAGCCGCCTGCTCCTGAATCCCCCCATATTCCACCCTAACCACCACCTGTCGTTGTTCATGATCTACCAAATAGAGAATCATGGAATCAGCCTGAACTAACCCATTAAAGTGGCTAATTAAATTATGACAAATATCATCTAACTCCATTGACCCTAAAATGGCTTGAGCCGCTTGAAATAAACTATTTGACTCCTGCAATGTTTGGCGTAACTGATTCGTCATCTCATTAAATCGGGTCGCTAACGTGCCTATCTCATCCCCCGACTCGACCACCGCCAGAGCCTTCAAATCACCCTGAGAAATTTGCTCCACCGTCTGCGTGAGCCGTTGCACTGGGCCAGCAATCATCTCTCTAAAGATTAAGCCAAACATCAGGGCTATCATTAAAGCAATAAGACCACCCACCAACATTTGTAGCTGCACATTTACTAAACTCTGGCGGGCCGCACTCAATTCGCCTTGTAATTGACGCTGCTGATTAAGCGTAATTTCATCCAACAAAGCCAACATTTGATTGGCATGTGGCACTAACTCAGTACGGAAAAGATATAAATCTTCCGAAGCCCGATTGCCCTCCACCACGGCAAAAATTTCAAAGGGCAACTCTAACACTTTTTGACGGTCAGAGGTAATGGTATCTAAGCTGGTTTGCTGTTCTAGGGTCAGCAAATCACGTTTATTTTGCAAATTATCCCAAGCTGCGGCATTAAACGTAAGATTAGGGGTAAAATTGAGCTTAAAACTCGGCTCACCCGAAGCCGCATAAGCATAAATATTAGTAATAATAGCATCAAAAGAAAACCGAAAATCAACCAAGTCTTGCAATAACTCTAAGTTAGCCTGAGTGGGTTCTCGCTTTCGTTGCAATTCAATCATGGTGCTGACTTCACTAGAAATAGCTAGGGCTAAAGGGCGCACCTCTAACCGCGCCAAACGTAAGGCGCGCTGGTTTTCTCGCGGGTTATCGTGCAACGCAAAAAGTTTTTCTGGCAACCCCTGCCAACTATCAAAAGAAGCAATAAACTGCTCCAAACTACGTTGGCTCGCTGTATCGGTCCAACTGGCGGAAAGTCTTTTCAATTCAGCCAAATTATCCCGAAAGGCTTGTTCCGTTTGCTGATAATCAGCTAGGCTTTGAGAATCACCTAGTATCAAATAATTACGGATATAGGCTTGCATTTTCAATAAATTAGCTTGGGCGCGGGCCGACGTTAAGGCAGCAGGCGCGCGTAGCTGTTCCGTTGAATTGATTTTTGCCGTGGCTTGTTGGTTACCCAAAATATTTAAAGCCGACACCAACAACATTAAAGCCACCAACAGCCCAAACCCCACATTCAATTTATTGCCAATATTTAAGTTTTGGAAAAATTTCAATCGTTTCAAACGATAGTTTAAATAAGTCATACGCTATTTTTCCGTAATACACCTAGCCAAATTTAGATATATAGGATTTACGCAAAAGCCAAGTCTACCCCCCTTAATCCCCCCGACATCGGGGGGAGACTTTACTCCCTCGCCCTTTGGGAGAGGGGCGGGGGTGAGGGAGACTTTACTCCCTCGCCCTTTGGGAGAGGGGCGGGGGTGAGGGTGATTTAGTAGTTGCACTCAAATCTTGATATACTGAGTATAGGTGTTCGCAAAGCAAGCGTTGCGACTCTGCTGCCCATGACTCATTGAGGACATCTATATCTGCGTCGTAATTTTTAAAACCCTAAAGAGGCACGATAACTTTCTTTTTGCTGCTCGCGGCCCAAACTATTGGTCAACTCTTCAAAGTCACCCACGGTGCTTTTCAACGCCTCTTCAGGGGTTAAGCCCTTGCTGACCGCCGCAAATAGGTTCGTATCTAAAACCGACCAATAACCAAAAGTGCCAGGAATCCGCAAATAAGGCAATTGAAGCGGATTGTTAAAATTATCAAAATAAGCCCCCGTATAATCCTTAATGTCAGCCTCATCCCACCCCGCCGCCAAATAAGTTTCTAATTGAGCCGTTCCCTGTGGCGGCAGATAATGACTAAAACGGCCAGGGTCAACCCCATCCCAACCACGAGCCGCATAAACCAACGATTTCTCTTTCGTCGCCATGAGAGCCAACAGGTAATAAGTCGCTTCGGGCGCATCTGAGAATTTAGAAATGACCCCCGCCCATGAACCCCCCGTCGTATTCCCTACAAAATTAGGTTTCGTGGTTTTCACCCACGTGCCTTTAGTAATATTGTAATATTCCATAGTACCAGGCAATTGTGCTACCCCAATTTTACCTTTAACCCAACTCCCTTTTTGTTGGCCTAATGCCCCCAAATCCCCCCAAGTAAACGTTAAGGCCGCTTCACCCTTAAGAAAATAATCCCAACTGCCCCCCAAATCCCAATTAAGCATGTCCTTTGGCCCAAACTGCACCAAATTAACCAACGTTTCTAAGGCTTTCACATGCCCTGGGCTGGCTAGTAACGGTTTCATGGTCTCAGGGTCAAACCAATAAAGTTTAGGGTTCTCTATGCCTATGACAAAGGGCGCCGAAAATGACATAAAGTGAAACATACCTTGCGCGCCCGCTTTGAGGTGCAAGGTCAAGCCACTATCCATTTTCCCATCGCCATTTAAGTCTTTCCCATTGAAATATTCCGCCACATCATGAAATTGCGCCCAGGTTTGTGGCACCAGCAAATCATAGCCATATTGGGCCTTAAACGCCGCTTGATGTTGCGGGTCAGTCAACAAATCCCGCCGATAATACATGACCTGTCCATCATGGTCATTCGCCACCATATATTTTTTACCGTTATACATCAGCAATGAATGGGGGGCAAATTGCACATCTTCAAGCTCCCATTTCGGGAAGCGCGGGTCATTGTAATATTTATCATACGGAATAATAAAATCTTCTTTGACTAAATCCCCTAACCACCAAGCCCCCGCCAAAGAAGCATCAATATTCCCTTTCCCCGTCGTCATATCCGCCACCAAGCGCGCGAAATTCTCATTCAAAGGAACACCTTGAATCTCCAACTTTGCGCCCGTAGCCGCTTCAAACTCAGCCTTAACCTCATAAAATGGGCCAATGATTGGGCTATGTTCAGGGCCAGCATTGGTGGGTTCATTAACAATAACGGTAACGGTTTGCCCAGGAAAAAGACATTTTCCTGGGGTACATGGGGTTGCTACAATCGGGGGAACTAAATCCCCAGCTTCAACCGAGATAGCCGCTTGGCCTTGTATCGGCGTGGCCGTGGGGATAAGCACAGGCGTGGATGTGGCGGCTTTAGGTGTAGGAGTAGAGCTACAACTAACTAGCCAGCAAGTGAGTAATAAAACGATAATAAAACTGCTTTTATTTAAGTAAAACGTCATTGTTTATCTCCCGATACATTACGATAATCTACTAAATCCTATTGTGGGCAGGACTTACGCCAAAGCCAAGTCTACCCCCCTTAATCCCCCCGACATCGGGGGAGATTTTGCGCCCTCTCCTACGTAGGAGCTAACTATTACCCACATGTCTGCACGAGGCTGAAGCCATCGTGCTAAGAAAACAAAGTACGCTAAAGCGTACTGGTTTTCGGCCATGTCATTCTGAGCGAAGCACCCATAGGGTGTAAACGAAGAATCCCTGCAACCCTGACCTAAAAGTGCGATTATCGGCCCCGAAAACCGCTTTAATGGGTTATATTTTGAGGGATTCTTCATTATACTGCGTTTTATTTGAGAGTTACACTTTTGCTATGACTGGCAGGAGTCCGCAATCCTTTGCGGACAGCCCGCAAATAATTGCGGAC
>JFJP01020456.1_pt1 | contig 19919 bp, 16 predicted proteins | sample 431651 | NCBI WGS metagenome assembly JFJP01 (sample SAMN02602958, study PRJNA72255) | Microbial mat metagenome, whole genome shotgun sequencing project. | biome: fresh water; feature: sink hole; material: water; isolation source: purple microbial (photo- and chemosynthetic) mats found in...
ACCTTGCCCTCGCTGTCGCGATAGCGGATACCGGCCCGGCGAGCCTGGAAATCCTCGAAATTGCTGCAGGAGGAGACTTCCAGCCAGCCGTCCTGGCCCGGTGCCCACAACTCCAGGTCATAGCACTTGGCCGCCGCGAAGCTGATATCGCCGCTACACAATTCGAGCACGCGATAGCATAACCCTAGGCGCTGCAGGACATCCTCGGCATTACCCGTCAGCGCTTCAAGGACATCGTAGGACGTGGCAGGTTCGACAAACTTGACCATTTCGACCTTGTCGAACTGATGCACACGGATCATGCCGCGCGTTCCCTTGCCCGCGGCCCCGGCCTCGCGACGGAAGCAAGGGGTGTAGGCCGTGAGGGAGATCGGCAAGGGACGGTCGATGATCTCCTCGCGATAGTAGTTGGTTACCGGGACCTCCGCCGTCGGGATCATCCACAGGTCATCCTCGACCAGATGGTACATATCCTCGGCCATCTTGGGCAACTGACCGGTACCCGTCATGCTGCGGGTATTGCACAGCGCCGGTGGCCAGATCTCGGTATAGCCGTGTTCGGTGATGTGCAGATCGAGCATGTACTGGATCAGTCCGCGCTGCAGGCGCGATCCGGCACCGACCAGCAAGGGGAAGCCTGCGCCGGTCATACGGGTGGCCCGGGCAAAATCGAAAATCCCAAGTTTCTCACCCAGCTCGATATGCGATTTGGGCTGGAAATTGAACGTGCGAGGTTCCCCCCAGGTGCGAACGACGCGGTTGCCAGAGGCGTCCGGCCCAACCGGGATATGCGGACAAGGGATGTTGGGGATCATCAGCATGCGCGCTTCAAGCTGCGCTTCCACCTCGCGCACGCGTTCGTCCATGGCGCTGATCTCATCCCCGAGATCACGCACCTGCGCTTGCATATCGGCGGTATCCTCGCCTTGCTTGCGCCGTTCACCGATGGTTTTGGAAATGCGGTTGCGGTCGCTCTTGCGGGTTTCGGTGGCCGTCAATAGATCGCGGCGCTGGGTATCCAGCGCTAGCACGGCATCCACCGCCGATGCGTCGGCACCGCGCGCCCGTAATCCCTGTCGAATCTCTTCAGGTCGTTCCCGTATCCGTTTAATATCCAGCATGGCAAACACTCCTCGTCATGGCTATAGTTGAAATCACAGGGGAATGTTGTACCGTAACTGCCCCTGCAAAGCAAATGCGGAATTTCAAACCCTGCGCCGTCGCCCGATCAGCATTGCCACGCCAGCCAGCAACAGGGAGGTGCCAAAGGCCGGGAGAAAGGCGTTGGTCTGGCGGGATAGACCGCCGATGACCGCGTACACGGCTGATACCGCGAGATTGGCGATCGCGCTCATGACCAGGAAGCGGAAGAAATGCATCTTGCCCATGCCCGCGAGAATCGTGGAGGCTTCCGCCAGTACAGGCACCGGACGGGCGACGACGATCATCCAGGCGCCGAACCGGGATTCAGCCTTTTCCAGCCGCGCCAACTCCTCGTCTCCGGCTAGTCGGCGTCCCAGCGAACGTCCCACCCGTCCCAGCCAGAATCCCAGCGCACAACTGACCATCATCCCGCTCCACGAGGCCAGGGTTCCGCCGACCGCGCCCAGTGCCGCCCCGCCCAGGGTACTGACGATGCTGGAGGGAACGGGAAGGAGGATATCCGAGGCCAGGAAACCGGCCACCAGCCAGAATGCGGTGCGCGGATGCTGCTGCACACGCTGCATGACCCCGGCCATCCAGGCCTCCATCGGTGCGCCAAACGCTAGAAAAGGCAACAGGATCACGCCCAGCAGGAGCGAGAACAACACGATGCGCCAAAGTATACGAACGGGCTTGATCGTCATCACAAAAAAACCGACAGCCACATCGCTGTGACTGCCGGGATTCCCAATTTCAGATGGATCCTGTTACTCGGTGGCAGGCTTTACTTCAGCCTTGGCCTCGGACTCGGCGGCACAGGCAGGCTTTGCTTCTGCCTTGGTGCATGAGCCGCAACACGCCTTTTTGGCTTTGCATTCGGCCTTCTTGGCCTTGCATTCGGCCTTCTCATCTTTCGTTAACCCGCATTTGCCTTTCTCACAGGGCTTCTCCGCACTGACTTCGGCTTTACATGCACCGGTCGCTGCATCCGCCTTCGCTTCGCAGGCAGGCTTCGCAACCCCAGCCCCGCAGGCTTTGGCTGCCTCGTCCGCCTTGCCTTCTTCAGCCCGGCTTGCCCCCGACAATACCATCATGGCCCCCGTAAAGACGGCTACTGCCAAAACGGCTGATTTCCTGCTGATCACCTTTTTCATGTCTATCACTCCTCCTGTTCTTTTGTTGTTACTCATACCATGTTGCATACACTAGGCATAAATGTTTTATATGTCAAACAATTTTTCAGTATCTATTTCAGTGCCTGCTGGACAAACGGAACCGTGTCGCCCGGACTGACCTTGTATCGCACAGCGAGCAGGTTGCCATCCTCACCCACGAGGAAGGCCGAGCGCACGATGCCAAGGAACGGCTTGCCGTACATCGATTTTTCACCCCATACGCCATAGGCTTCGGCGACAGTTTTCTCTTCGTCAGCCAGCAGCGGGAAACCCAGCGAGTGCTTGTCGTCAAATTTTTTCTGCCGTTCCGGCGAATCAGGACTGATCCCCACTGCCGCGACACCCGCCGCCCCCAATTGCGCAAGCGATTCGCTGACCGCGCAGGATTGCGCCGTACACCCCGGGGTGTTTGCCTTGGGATAGAAGTAAATGAGCAACTTCTTGCCAGCAAACTGTGTGAGCGAAACCACGTTACCGTTCTGATCCTTTAACTCAAACGCCGGTGCCTTGTCGCCAACCTTCAAAACGATAGCCATCTCTTCCTCCTTTTGGTTATTATCACTGGCGACAGGAGCCGCCGTTTGTTTCGCCGTTGTCTCGAGCTTCTCGCCATGTCCCAAAACCCCACCTGCGGCGGTCAACCGCTCGCTGATGGCGTCTCGACCACGATAGCCTACCAACTGCTCTTTCTCGACGCCGCTGACAAATATACGCATGTCAGGAATTCCGTTGACGCCGTACTTCTCCGCCAGCTCACGATGCTTGTCCACATTGACCTTCACAATCTTGGCCCCATCCTGCCATAGGTCTGCCACGGCGGACAGCTCGGGCGCCAGGCGACGGCATGGGCCGCACCAATCGGCGTAAAAATCAACCAGCACCGGCACGGTTGTCGATGAAAGCAGCGAGGCAAGCTCGGCCGCTTCCCCGATTACGACGAGGCGCGAAGAGTCGGCCTGTGCCGCCTTGGCCTGTAGCGGGTTGCCATACGTGGAAAATGCAAAAAGAAGGCCGAAAAGAGCGCCGAACCCAGCGCCTCGGAACGGATTTGCCGTGAACGGACAGGTTCCCGACGTACATTTCCCGAAGTAACCCAGCCCTGCCCCGATGGCCCCCCCGACCAACACAAACAAAATAAACTTGATCATCATAAACCTCACTTTCTGTTTATCATTCCGGGATCGCGGCCATTCCTTACATCCATAATCGCGCTACTCGCTGGAATCGTTCATTTCAGGTAGGTGCTTCCAATAGCGGGCGGGCATGCATTGACGTTGCAGATCGGGATTGGTGCGGGTCTCGATAGCCACGGTACGATGAAAGGTTTGCCACAGCGCCCGGCTGCGGGCTTCGTCCGCAGAGGGCTCGTCGCCCGCCAGGCAGCGCTCCAGAAGGTCGCCTTGCAGCAGATCCCCTCCAGGGGCTTCGGCGTTCAGGCGCAAGCCGTTCCATGTGGCGGCGCAGTGCCGTCGTCCATCGAGGATGATCCAGCGCTGGCTTGCCAGGCGCAGGCGAAAGTGGAAGGCGAGCGGCAGGGTGATGTCGTAATCCGGCTCGAACAGGGCGAGGAAGCGTCCGGACTTGAGTTCCTGGAACCTCAGGAGCCCTTTGAACCGGTGGATTTCCAGGGAGACCCGTCGTGCCCAGCGATGGACGAACCGGACGTCCGGATCGGCATGCGCCTGGACGATGCAGGCCCCTTGCAGGACCGCCTTGCGAGCATACGCCAGCAAACCGGCTTCTATCGCCTCGGGCATGGCGGTGAGTGCCCGCAGCAGGGTATGGACCACGTCACTTGAGGATCGCTCGGTGAGATAGTTCAGAAACCGCTCAGCCCGGGCGGGATCGGATGCTACAGAAAACCCGGCGTCGGCAAATAACGGCAGATCGCGATCCGGGCAGGTGAACAGGACCTTGCGTCCGGGGTGTTTGTACGCCTCGGCCACGGCACACAGGCAGCCAGTGGCGCTGCCATCGTGGCAGAGTTCAAGCAGCGGCTCAGAACGGGAGGGTGAGTTGCTCGGCATGGACGGTTTTCTCCTCCTTTTCCAGGATGCGCCGGACGTGCTCGGCAGAGGACGGCAGCCGATCAATCAAACGCCCGGCTGCCACTATGAAATACCGGGCGCGCTTGAGAACAACCCCCAGTTTGGCGAGATCTTCAAGTGTCAACGCCTGGAACCGGCGGGCACTGACAATCCGTCGAGCGGAGGTCACGCCAATCCCCGGCACGCGTAGGATAGAGGCATAATCGGCACGATTAACATCCATCGGGAACACATGGAAATTGCGCACGGCCCACATCGCCTTGGGATCGAGGATCACGTCCAGATCGGGCTGTTGCTCGCTGAGCAGCTCATCGGCGCGGTAGCCGTAATTCCGTAGCAGCCAATCGGCCTGGTAGAGCCGGTGCTCGCGCAGCAGCGGAGGCATCTCGACCTGCTGCAGGCGACTATGATAAAGGCCGAGTAGTACACGCGGTTGAGCGCGAAGCGCTGGTAGAGGGATTCCCCCAGCCGCACGATCTGGAAGTCGGACTCCGGACTGGCCCCCACGATAAGCTGCGTACTGTGCCCGCCGGGAGCAAAGGCGGGTGCCCGGCGATTCTGGCGACGTTCCGCGCGGTTGTCGCGGATGCTATTGCCCAGGAATGCCATCGGCGTAATGATATCGGCCTTGGTCTTCTCGGGGGCGAGCTGCTGTAGCGAGGCCTCGGAAGGCAGCTCGATATTCACGCTGACACGATCCGCGAAAAGCCCGGCCTGCCGCATCAGCTCCAGGCTGGCACCGGGAATGGCCTTGAGATGGATATAGCCGCCGAAGCCTTCCTCCTGGCGCAACCGCCGGGCAATCGTCACCATCTGCTCCATGACCCGGTCGGGCGGACCGAACACGGCAGAACTCAAGAACAGGCCCTCGATATAATTGCGACGGTAGAAATCCATTGTCAGCGAGACGACCTCGGGCACGCTGAACGAGGTGCGGGGCAGGTCGTTACTGCGACGGTTGATGCAGTAGGCACAATCATAGAGGCAGACGTTTGAAAGCAGGATCTTGAGCAGTGAGATGCAGCGGCCATCGCTCGACCAGCTATGACAGATGCCGGACACCGATGTCGAACCGGTCCGGGTTCCCTTGCGGTTACTGCCGCTTGACGCGCAGGACGCATCGTACTTGGCCGCATCGGTAAGCACCGCAAGTTTTTCATCAATAGTCATGATTCACAGATCATAAGCGATGTTTCCCGAACAAACAAGCATTGCGAGCCTTTCTCCAGAAGGGTCCCTTGGTGAATCTGGTGTCCAGCATGGCATTGACTGGGCACATAAATGGAATAAATCGATTTGCTTGAACATTTCGAAACGGCGGTCTAAGGTGTTGACAGACGGGATCGCATGGGATTGTAAGTGATCGAACAGGATGTTTGTATGAAAGAAAATAGTGTTATCGCCATCGATGGTCCGGCGGCCTCCGGGAAGTCAACCGTGTCGCGGTGTGTCGCGGCGGCTCTGGGGGCGTTATATGTGGATTCGGGTGCCCTTTACCGGGCGATTGCGTGGAAGACGCTGGAGGTTGGAGCGGACCCGCAGGATGGCGAGCGCGTTGCCGCCTTGGCCGGGGCAGTCGATATGCGTTTTTTTGTCGACGGGCCGGCGGTCGGGTTCTCGCTTGACGGTCGGCAATTGGCCGCAGAACTGCGTACGGAGCGGGTCAACCAAGCCGTCAGCGCGGTGGCAGCCAATCCAGCCGTGCGGCAGCAGGTAACCGGCTGGCTGCGGGATATGCGGTCACTGGGCCGTCTGGTCATGGAAGGTCGCGATATCGGAACAGCGGTCTTCCCGACGGCCACCTTCAAATTCTATCTGGATGCATCCCCCGAGGTGCGGGCGCAGCGCCGTCATGCCGAGATGACCGAGGTGCTGTCGGTGGATGCGGTGGGGGCCTCCTTGAACCGTCGCGACCAGATCGACAGCAAGCGCAAGGCCGCGCCCCTGACAATGGCGGCCGATGCCGTGGTCGTCGACTCCAGCGGCATGGGCGTTGACGAGGTGGTTGCCTTTGTGCTGGCCCGTGTGAAATGCTGATGGAGAGGGTGATCATGCAGTATATCAGTACCCGTGGTGGAGATGCCGGCCTTTCATTTTCTGACGCCGTGATGGAGGGTCTGGGCCGTGACGGCGGCCTGCTCCTGCCGGAAACGATCCCGGATTTAACGGGCTCGATGGCGATGTTGCGGGGTTGCTCCTACGCCGACCTGGCGTTTGCCGTGATGCGTCCGTATGTGGATCTCGACGAGGCCACCCTCAAGCGGCTCATCCACGACAGCTATGCAACCTTCCGCGAGGCCGAGGTGACACCCTTACGCCAGGTCGGGGACACCCATATTCTCGAACTTTTCCATGGGCCGACACTGGCGTTCAAGGATGTGGCGCTCCAGTTCCTTGGCAATCTTTTCGAGCATATCCTGGCGCGGCGGGGCGGCCGGCTCAATATCGTTGCCGCCACCAGTGGCGATACCGGCAGCGCCGCGATTCATGGCGTCCGGGGCAAGGCGGGCATTCGCATCTTTGTCATGCATCCCAAGGGCCGGACCAGTCCACTGCAGGAGCGCCAGATGACGACGGTGCTGGATGATAACGTGTTCAACCTTGCCGTTGATGGCACCTTCGACGACTGCCAGGCAATGGTCAAGGCATTGTTCAACGACCTACCGTTCCGGGATCGCTATAGCCTTGGAGCCGTCAACTCGATCAACTGGGCACGGGTGCTGGCCCAGGTCGTCTACTACGCCTATGCCTCGCTGCGGGTGACCTTGCAGACGGGCGCCGCCCGGGTGCGCCTTGCCGTGCCGACCGGGAATTTCGGCGACATCTTTGCGGGTTATGTGGCCGCACGGATGGGCTTCCCGATCAGCAAGCTGATCCTAGCGACCAATTCCAACGACATCCTGTCCCGCTTCTTCAATACCGGAGCGTACCGCTGCACAAGCGTGGTGCCCACGATCAGTCCGTCGATGGATATCCAGGTGGCCAGTAACTTTGAGCGCTACCTCTACTATCGTCTCGGCGAAAAGGGGGCGGACGTGGCGGCCATCATGGCGCAATTCAGCAAGACCGGAGTGTTGACCGTGCCTGCCGCCGTACAGGATCCGCTGATTGTAGCGGGGGCTGCGGATGAAGCGCAAACCCTGGCGGCGATCGGCGAGGTGTATCGCCGCACCGGGTATTTGCTTGATCCCCATACGGCAGTCGGCTATCATGTCGCCCATCGGTTCCGCCATGCGGACGAGCCGATGATCTGTCTGGCGACCGCGCATCCGGCCAAATTCCCGGAGGCGGTAAGGACGGCGCTGGGGAGGGATGTCGCGGAGGCGCATCATCCCCTGCTGGATGCGCTGACGACGCTGCCGGTGCGCTGTGTTGACCTAGCGGCGGATGCCGACCTGTTGAAATCGACCGTGGTGGAATTGAATCGTTAACCGTTCTCGTCGCCGCTATCGTCAACCGAAATGGGCATCGGTGAACGAGAACGGCGACGAGAACGGATGACGAGTAGAGCGGCGCAAGTTGTAAGTAAAAGAGAGAAATGACAAGCCAATCGGCAACGGATTTTGAGTGCCTTCGCTGCGGGCAATGTTGTCGGGAGCCGGGGTATGTGTATCTAGGCGAGGAAGAGATCGACCGGATCGCGGCGTTCCTCGGCATGGAGGTTCATGCGTTCACATCGCGCTATACACGGATAACGCCGGATCGCCAGGGCTTGAGTCTCAATGAGAAGGACGACCAGTCCTGTGTGTTCCTGGATTCGTCCGGGTGTGCCATACAGGCCGCAAAACCGTTGCAGTGCGCCGTGTTTCCTCGCATTTGGCGGTATCGTGAAATGGAAACCGTATGCAAAGGATGGAATGAAAAAAGAAACCCTTGAATCCCGTATTATCGCCGTATTGACGCAGGCTAACCAGCGTCCGCTTTCGCCCCAGGAACTGGCGGGCACCCTGCAACTCAGGGGAAAGCAGCGGGGCACGCTCGATTCGGTGCTCAACACCATGGTGCTTTCCGGGCACATCGTCTGCATCCGCAAGGGACGTTACGCGCTGGGCGCGGAGGCCGACCTGGTCACCGGCAAACTGGTGGTTGTCCGTTCGGGGAATGGTTTTGTGGATCCACCGGAAAAGAAACCAGGGCAGTCCTCGGTCTTCGTGCCTGCCAGGGAGATGGGGACGGCGCTGCCGGGTGACACCGTGGTCGTGCGCCTGAATCCGGATGCCCCGGAAACGGGCATGGGGCCGAGCGGGAAGATCATTCGCGTGGTCGAGCGTGGTCGGCACGATATCGTTGGCACCTTGCGGACCACCGGGCGCTTCCTGCATGTCGTGCCGCTGGCCCCCGTGTATGGCCAGAGTTTCTATGTCGCCGATACCTCCGGAGCCAAGGTGGGCGACCGCGTGCTAATGCGCTTTGTCAACTGGGACAACAAGCATGTCAGCCCCGAGGGAGAGATTATCGAAGTTATCGGTCGCGCGGATGATCCCTCCACGGATACGTTATCGATCATCCGCCAGCATCATCTGGCCGATGAGTTCCCTGTGGATGTCCTGCAGGAAGCCGAATCGGTGTCGGAGCGGATGGAGCTGCCAGGCAAGCGTCTGGATTTGCGGCAGGATCTGATCATCACCATCGATCCGGAGCGCTCGCGCGATTTCGACGATGCGCTCTCGCTGCAGATTGATGGGGACTTCCGGATTCTCGGTGTGCATATCGCGGACGTCAGCCATTTCGTGACGCCCGACAGTGCGCTGGATCGTGAAGCCTATGCCCGCGGAACCAGCGTGTATCTGCCGGATAAGGTGCTGCCGATGCTTCCCGAGCAGCTCTCGAACGGGATTTGCAGCCTTAACCCGAACAAGGATCGCCTGGCCTTCTCGGTGATGATGCGGGTGGACGCCAAGGGACAGATCACGGAACGGTGGTTTGCCAAATCCATCATCTGTTCAAAGGCTCGCCTGACCTATGCCGACGCGCTGGCGGTGCTTGAGAGCCGTACCACGGAAAACCCGGCGGTGACGCGCGATGTCAAGACGCTACTTAAGGGTCTGCATGCCTTGGCGCAGCAATGGCGGCGCGCTCGGTTCGCAAAGTTCGCGCTCGACCTGGATGTACCCGAGGTGGATATCACCACCGATGGTGGCGGGGTGATGACCGGCATTACGCGCTCGGAAAACGATGTCTCGCATCAACTGGTGGAAGAATGCATGGTGGCGGCCAACGAGGCCGTGGCGGCCGAGCTGGCGGCACGGCATATCCCGGGAGTCGCCCGGTTCCACGCCGAGCCCAAGGAGGAAAAACTCGAGGAGCTGACGGCGATGCTGATCTCCATGGGCTACAAGCCCGGCGATCTGCGCCACCGGCGCAACTTCTCCACGTTCCTGAAAAGCGTCAAGGACGATCCCTTGGCGCATCACGTCTATGTGGCCGTTCTCAAAAGCATGAACAGGGCAGTCTACTCGGCTAATGAGACGGGCCATTACGGACTGGCCAAGACCTACTACTCGCATTTCACCTCGCCGATTCGCCGGTATCCCGACCTCGTGGCACACCGCATCCTGGGGGCCTGTCTCAAGGCATCCGGCGGCGAGCGTTATACCAAGGCGCAGCTAGAAACCATTTCCCTGCATGCCACGCAGCGCGAGGAAACGGCTGATCTGGCCGAACGGGATTTGACCGAGATCATGAAATTCCGCTATCTGGAACAGGAACTCAAGGGTGGTGAACGCAAAGTGTATGATGCGGTCGTGGTCACGGTGACCAATTACGGAGTGTTTGTCGAGCTGATGGAACTACAGATCCAAGGCATGGTGCATGTTTCTGAACTCTCGAACGACTTCCTCCGCTACGATCGTGCAAAGGGTACGCTATCCAACCGCGATGTCACCATCGCGCCAGGGGCACCGATCCGGGTACATGTGATCGAGGTCGATTTCGATGCCCGGCGCCTAACGTTCGGCGTCGCCCCAACGGAGGATGCCGAGCCCGCAGGAGATAAGAAAAAGCAACGCCGGCAAGCCAGCCCTCGCGCCGAAACCCCACCCGAATCTGGCCGCCGCCAGCGGAGGCCTCGAAGCTAGACCCTGTCCGAAAAGGTCAGCGCGAATTGATCATCTGATGTGGTTTGACGACGGGTTGAGTTGGCAGAGGACACAGGTTCACCCCGTGAAAGCATCGCAGACAACATCCGCCGGTAAACATGATCATGAAACCATCCCCCTCACAGCAGGCAACGCTGATCACGCTCGCGGTGATCGTGGCCTTGTCGCCCTTGACGGTTCTGGCTCCCGGGTTCCGCCTGGCCGTGTTCGCCCATCCTGCCGCCCGCCTCTCGGCGCTTTTCCTTGGGGCCGACTGCGTGCCGGTGGATCAGGGGTACATGATTGCACATGCCGCCCTGCCGGTCTGGATCTCGCCCGCCTGCAGCGGCATCAGCTTCTTCGTGCTGCTGGCGGCGATGGGACTCGGGCTTGCCCATCGCACCCGCAAACTCAGCGCCGCCGCCGTGTTCATCACCGCGCTCATGGCCTACGCGCTCACGATACTGGTCAATACCTGCCGGATCACGGTCGGATTCCATGCGTCCGTGTGGGCGCGTGCCATCCTGCCATCCTCGATGTGGGCAGGGGTTCACCTGTCGGTCGGGGTGTTTGTATTCCTGAGTGCGCTCGTCGGTGCCTACGCGATCGCCGAATGGACGGTGATACGCCAGGCGCGGTAGAATGCTTTACACTTGCTTGTTTAAAAATCTATTCATTTTCTATTCACTGATTTCACTAATTGCTTTATTTATTGGGTTTTATTTATTATTTATTCTATTCATGAATATGCATAACCTTGAACTGGAACGTGAGTTCTGCCGGCGGGGAATCTGCTCGGCGGCTGAATTGGCGGGGGCACTGGGAATCAGTCAGCCGACACTGTCGCGTACGCTGGCAGCCCTTCCGCCCGGGCGGGTGCATCGTATGGGGCGCGGGCGCCGTACGCGCTACGCCCTGCATCAACGCATCGAGGGACTGGGAAATCACTGGCCTTTGTATCAGATCGACGAGAATGGCGAACCGAGCCATGTGGCGGAGCTACACGCCCTGCAAGGCGGTTCCTGGCATGTGGAGCAGAAACAACCCTGGAATACGCTGCAGGGCTCACTTTTCCCGGATGGCGTGTACCCCGGCTGGCCCTGGTTCCTGGATGACTTGCGGCCACAGGGTTTTCTCGGGCGGCTTTTTGCCCGTTGCATTTCCACCGAGTACCACGTACCGCCCGATCCGCGACTGTGGACACCGGAACATATCCTCTCGGCCCTGCTGCGCAAAGGATCCGACCTGACGGGGGCTTTCGTCATTGGCGAGGACATGCTGGCCCAGGCCCGCCTGCGGTCGGCTTCCGCGGCAATTCCCAGAACCGAAAGGGCGGGTGCGTATGCGCTGCTAGCCGAGTCCGTCCTGGAGGGACAATGGCCGGGATCATCCGCTGCCGGTGAACAGCCGAAATTCATTGCCCGCACACAGGATACCGCCGGACGGACCTGTCCGGTCATCGTCAAATTCAGCGGCGATATGAACGATCCGGCACAAGCCCGCCGGGCGAACCTGCTGGTGGCTGAATCCCTGGCCAACGAAACATTGCTGGCGGCGGGGATCCCTGCGGCCAGCACGGAAATCCTCTATGACCAGAACCGCTGTTATCTGGAATCCACGCGGTTTGACCGGACCTCGGCGGGCGGCAGGCGGCATCTGGTTTCGCTGCTGGCGCTCGACGCCGCGTATTACGGCGATCTTACCAGCCCTTGGTTTCAGGCCGCCCGGCGTCTGGAGCATGACGGAATCCTGGATGCCGTGTCAGCGGAACGCCTGCGGCTGCTTTGGTGGTTCGGGCAGTGCATTGGCAACAGCGATATGCATTACGGCAACATCAGCCTGCATCTGGGTTCCGACTGGCCCTGCCAACTGGCCCCGGTCTATGACATGTCGCCTATGGCACTGCACCCGCGCAGCGACGGTTCACTGCCGACACACCTGCCGACAGTCCTGCCGCCTCCGCCGGAAGAGGCTGATGCGTTTGAACGCGCGGCCGACCTCGCGGCGGATTACCACGGACGATTGCGGTCGGACCCTCGCCTCAGCTCATCGTTCAAAACTGCCATCGACAATCGTTCGACATAGAAATAGAGGTAACGTGATGATCAAGACCGTGAATGAGACCATGAAACATCCCCGCATGCTGCTGTGGTTCATGCTGGCGCCGCAACTCCTGCTGCTCCTGCTCAATGGGCGTGCCTGGCGGATTGTGCATGGCGAGATGAATCCCGAACAACTACAGTTCGCGCTGTGGATCGGCCTGTACCAGGCCGCCCTGCTACTGGTGGCGACCGCAGAGTGGGCCGTGCTGCACAGGCTGAAGCGTCCGGTACACCTGGCCCTTTGCGCCCTGGTCCTGCTGGCGGGAATCGGGTATCTGTGGCTCTTCACCGCCTGTTTCGCGCGTCTCATCCCTACGACCATCGCCGACTGGATGCTGCCGGGATCACAGATCCTCTACTACCAGTACGCCTTGATCATGCCCGCCATGTTTTATGCCGGACTGCGCCTGGCCTGCTTCCCGGCCCGTCTCGGCAAGGCGGCGGATATCGGCGCGTCCCTGGCCGCCGTGATCGTGCTTCCGCTGACCTGGTACGTCGGACTGCGCGTCTTCGATGCCCTCTGGCGCTTCGCGAATCTGGAGACCTGGGTGATCCTGACGCTGGCCGTGGGGTCGACGGTGATCCTGCTGATCGCCTTCCTGCGCCTCCTGACCTATGCCTACACCGGGCTCGCATCCGTAAGCTGGGGGCGTCCGGTGATGCTCTTTACCGCCGGGCTGGTGGCCCCGATCGGCGGCTTGCTGCTGAACCGCAAGATCCCCTTCCCCTATGATTTCCAGTCGCAGTCCGTCTATGTGCTGACCTGCGTGAACGCCCTGCTGCTCCTGCTGCCGTTCACGGACAGGCAAGGACGCCGCACGCTCGTGTGGACACTGCGCTGTGTGACGTACCCGTTCTCGCTCTACTTCTTCGTCGTCTTTCTGCCCTTCCTGCCACTGTCGCTACCGGCGATGATCGCCGCCGGAGCAGGATTCCTGATCCTGGCACCCACCCTGCTGTTCCTCGTGCATACGCGCACGCTGATCGAGGAAGGCGGAATAATCCGGGCACGACTCGGAACCGTCCGCGTGCTGGCCCTGTTCGTGGCCTGCGCCGCCCTGATCCCGCTGGCGCTTACGGGACGTTCACTACTCGACAAGCAGGCCCTCACCCGCGCGCTCGATGCCGCCTACCGTCCGGATTACGCATCGGGGCTTGCCGAAGTCAACCGCTCCGCCCTGAAACGGACCTTGAACCGCCTGCATGATATCAAGTACGGCATCTACCTGCCGTTTATTACCGACAGTTACGATGCCCTCGTGCTGGACGGCATGATCCTGCCGGACCGCAAGATCGAGCATCTGGAAACCATGTTCTTCGGACAGGCTTCCGAACGGAAAAAAAGCGACTGGATGTTCACGGACATCTTCAATCCGGCCTCGGCCAGGCGGCGCGACCGCAACCAGAATCGCGTCCGGCTTCCGCCGCGAAACGTGCAACTTGCCAGCACTCAAACCCATGCCCTGACGGCCGGCGACACCACGACCGCGACGCTCGTGTTGACCCTGCAGAACGAGAACGATCAAAGCGATAGCGCTGAATACGTGGCCGATATCACCCTGCCCGACGGCGTATTCATCACCGGCTACTGGCTGCACATCGGCAAGGAACGCGTGCCCGGCCGGATCTTTGAAAAGAAAGCCGCCATGTGGGTCTACCACATGATCCGCGACCAGACCCGCCGCGATCCCGGCATGCTGGTCTATGCTGGCGGGGATACCGTACGCCTGAGCGTCTTCCCCTTCGCAGCCGCCGAGACGCGCACCACGGAAATCGCCTTCAGCTATCCGACGGGCATGTCGCCGCGCTTGCAAATTGGCGAAAGGGTGATCGACCTCGAATCGCCAACCCCCGCGCAACCGACGGTTTTCATGCACCGCGAGGCCAATACGACCACCCTGCTGATCCCGGCGACCGCCGCCGCCGCGCTACCGGCAGTCACACGCACACCCTACCTCCACCTGATCGTGGATTGTTCCGAACGGGCGGCGTCCGCCTACGCCGGATTCACACAAACGATCGACCGCCTACGTGCGCAAGTCCCCGGCATCAAAAGCTGCCAGATCACACTGGCAAACTACGAATACACACCGATCACATCTGCACCGGTTCCCCTCGCGGACGCCGCCCGTGTCATCGCCGGGCATGAAGGCTCGCTACCGTTCCGCGGGGCCTTGTGCCCCGAGCGCGCGATCAAGAGCGCCTTGCTTACCCTGCGCGACACCCCGGTGATCGGCGACGACAACCTCCCGATGGTCCCGGTCTTCGTAATCATCAAAGCTGCCGACTCGCCCCTTTTGCGTGAGGAGGACGGCTTCGGCCCCTTCGCTGACATCGCCCCCGATATGGACGACTATTACGCCTGCCGCCCCGACGGCCAGCTCGACGCCTATCCGTTCCGCAGGACACCGACACACATCGTATCCGCCATCCCCCCGCCCCAGCCTGCCATCCTGCTGCGCTCAGGCACCACCTATGCGGCCTGCCCGACTGACCGTGCCAGCGTGGAACGGCTGCTGGCTGGCGCATCCCCGGAATACTACGACATGACCAGCGGCGGCTTCCGCCCGTTGGAGCGCCTACAACCATTGTCTGGCGACAGCCTGACCGCACAGGGACTGACGCTGATGCGAACATGGGAGCAGACACAATTTGAACCGCGCCTCGCGGATGCCGCCCGCCCCGAACTGCTCGCCCGCAGCCGCGCCAGCGGCATCCTCCTGCCCACGACCGCCTACATCGTGGTCGAGAACCAGGCCCAATGGGACATGCTGCAGCGTGCAGAGGCGAAATCGCTCAAGGCCGACAGCAAACTCGAGTTTGACGAATTCATCGAATCCCCGGCCCCGCCCCTCTGGCTCCTGGCCCCCATCGTTCTATGGCTTACCGCACGAACAAGACGAAAAAACAATCAAAATGGAAAATAGATTCGACAAAATCGGTCAATTATAGAAAAATGTTTTTATGAAAAGGGATATTGAATCGGTTTTGTTGGATATGTTGCAAGATCGGCAACAGCGAGAGGTGATCCTCGTCGAGGGGGCTCGTCAGGTTGGTAAATCGACGTTGGTGAAGCAGGTGCTCTCGCAAGTAGGGGGTGAGCATGTTTCGATGGATCTGGAAAAGGACCGCAAGATTGCTCGCCTAATCGATAAGACGACGGATTTCGAGGATTTCCGGGCGTTGATGAAGGATCATTGCGGTTTGCGCGCGAAGGACAGTATTCTGTTTATTGATGAGGCGCAGGAATCGCCGGTACTGGCCCGGTATGTCAAATCCTTCAAGGAGGATTGGGAGGGGGTCCGCGTGATCCTGACCGGATCATCCATGCATCGCTTGTTCGGGCCGGATGTCCGAATCCCGGTTGGCCGTACGCGCAGCCTATGCGTGTTCCCGTTCAGTTTTTCAGAATTCCTGCGTTGCCTAGGCGAGGTGGAGTTGGCCGATCTGGTACGAGGAGCACCGGAGGCGATTCCGGCCTCCCGCCATGCCTATCTTATCGAACGCTACGACCGGTATCTGCACGTGGGTGGGTATCCCGAAGCGGTCAAGGCACTGGCCGCCGGGGCAGCGCCGGAGCCGGTCGTTGATGAGATCATGGGGATGCTTCAGGATGATTTCGCCCGCAAGGAGGATTACGATCCGACGCTGTTCGAGCAGACCATCAGGGCGGTTGCAAATCATGTGGGGAGTCCCTCGAAATATACCCACATCGATGCCACCAAATATTACGCCAGAAAGGTGCTCGCAGACCTGTGTGCATGGCATCTGGTATTGGAGGTGCATGTCCAACCGCTTGACCCTCAGCACGCCGATTTCCTACCGAAACGCTACCTGCATGATCTTGGCGTGGTCAGTCGCTTTCGGAGTATGGCGGTTCCTTCGATCTCCCTGCTGAACACATTGGACGCCTCCTTGCGTGCGCCGTTAGGTGGACTTTTCGAGAATGCCGTCCTCTTGAGTCTGCATGAAGGAGCTTCCGCCAAAAAGCGGATCAGCACATGGCGACAGGGGGCTGCAAGTGCGGTGGAAGTGGATTTTGTGATGGATGCGGTTGAGCTGGGGATGAAGATCCCGATTGAATGCAAGGCGGCGCTACACGTCAAACGGCGTCACACCGAGAGTCTGATGGCCTACCTAAGGGCAACCCATCAGCACGTGGGGATCCTCGTCAGTGCCGCCCCGCTTGGTTTGGTATCCAGCGGGGAAGGGTTCTGCATACTGAATGTGCCAATTTATCTGGCGACAAGCCAAAATCTTGCCCATTATGCGAAGGGGTGTGTAGACGCCCCGCAGAAATTCAACTCCCCCGATAACTGACCCATTATCCCCCCCCTTATACACCAGATATTCTGCTTCACCGTCAACGCTACGCATATAACGCCGAAAACGACTGCTATGGCTTCTATTGCTGTCATAACTATATTCCTCAATAGGGATGCAAAAGACGACGGAATCCGTGCAACAACACGACAAAAAGGAAGTATACATTTCTAAGTAATACGCCAGGCCAAAAATACCGAATGGGGGTCATGATCGCTTCCCCTGAGACTTTCGCGGCAAGCGCATCGGCCAATTCTCGCATCTTACCCGTGCTACGGGGCCAATCCTTGATGCCGTCAATCCATACCGAAGGAATGCCCGTCTCACCGACGGTCAGGCCTGCGAGTGCGCCAGCTATCGCACCGGTCGTATCTGTATCGCCTCCACATTCCCAAAGGGCCGTGAGTGTTTTCTCGTAATTCCCGTAATGAACATACCACGCAAAAAGAACCATGGGCACGGTGTGGTAGATGTAACCCGTAATACCATTCTTTAAACCCATCTTGTCTGCAAACGCTTCGACAGATAACCCATCCTCACAGGCACGCTCGATACTCGAGACCAGCCCTCGCCATGTGTTGTCTGCACTGATCGAAGACAACCGTTGAATGAATTCACCCAGAGCAGGGCGGCTGGTAAGATCGGCTCGGACAATCCACGACGCGATTTGCGAAACGGCTTTGGCCGCAATCAGAGCTTTTGGATCTGTATGGGTAATACAGGTAGAACGTTCCGTTAGTTCGTCATTCCATTCCGGTTCGTCAGCAAAGAATGCACCAATAGGGGCGACCCGCATGGCGGGACCATTGCCAGCGGAAAATACGCCACTTTTTTCCGGAGAGAATCCTATGCAAATTTTTATAATCGCGCGTCCCGTGGCCATGCCTATGCCTGCTGGAAGCGACAACAGCCACCATCGAAGGCACATGGCTAATCTTTGGATAAACAGATTGGCATCATCGGAATGAGCCAGCAAGCATTGGCAGACAAAGATCGTGTGCTCTGTATCGTCGCTGATCATGCCTTTGCCGAAAACGAGACGGTGTCGCCATGGACCCTTGAACATCTTTCTTGCCCGTGACTTGCTGACGCCTTCTGCCGGAAGACCCACAGCGTCACCTACGGCCGTGCCCAAGATCAGCCCTCTGAATCTGTCTTTGACTGCGATCACGCTCTTCTCCTCACCCCGATCTCCAGCTGCAATCAGGACTATCTCATGTTGTTATTACGCTCTGAAGAATCTCTGCATGATCAAAAGCAAGAGCGTCCAAACCCATGCTCATGTCGCCTTGGATTAATGCACCCACCTGTCCTGCACTGTTCATCCGCATCTCAAACCACCGAGCATCAACAGCATCGTCACCAAAAACTGGAGATTCGTGATCGTCCAATATGTCTCCAACAAATGCACACGAAATAATCCAGCCCCTTGGATCACGCCCGGGCTTGCTGAATACCCCTCTTTGCTTCAATGTTACGCGGGTTATTCCAGCCTCTTGCTGAAGCTCGCGGTACGCAGCCTCATCGACACTTTCTCCTGGATGCACAAAGCCACCTGGTAAGGCCCACATCCCCATATATGGGTGCTCACCACGCCTAATCATAAGAACCGAGAGCGACCGGTCAGCATTGCTGACGTCTTTCCCACGTTTCAATATGACAATATCGACCGTTAGCGATGGCCTCTCGTAATCGTCAATACGATAGGCGCTAAGAAATTCCTTCTCACCTGCACAGCATACTTTTCCTCGCTTAGCCAACGTAAGCAACTCATCCTTGGCTCGAGTTGAATAAAACAGGGGAATTACACCGTTTATGTAATCCGCACCCCGTGAGGTCAGGCACAATCTCGCGTCCTGCCATTCCATCAGCCCCTGCTGAAGTACATAGGCAACTTCGTCAGCAAACATATTTTCAAAATCGCTGCCGAATCTTCGAGCAAATGAACCTCGGTCAATGAACCCAAAATAGAATGCGACGGAAACCATCTTCGCGACGGATTCCTGTTGAGGCAGACAATAGATGTCCTGTATCGGGAATTCTCCTTGTATAATCTTGTCTCGATAACGAGCCAACTGTTTACTTGCCGCCCCATCATTGTAGGCAAGGTAATCCACGCCAAATGATTGTGCGCCCAGACCCACGCCAAGGTACGGGGTCCCTTCGATCACCCGTCTTGTTAGATAATCGCTTGTGCCGTAGTCGCCTTGAACCTTGCTGAAGGTATTCTTTCCAGGATTCGCCGCATAACCATGCTCCGTGAGCATCCGATAAGCTAGACGATACTGGTTGATGATTTTATAGAGCGATACACCCGCCGCCTCATCTTCCAGTTGGGTCCCCTTGTAGCGGTTCCTATACAAGGTGATATATTCGGGATTGAGAGACATCGCGTAATGAAGCGTGGATTCGAAATCTACGTCCGATTGGTTCAAAAAACCATACATGAGGTCTATATTGAAGCGACTATATCCGGCCGCGCGGATATTACGTACGGCCTGCTCGTAGATATGTGTCGAACCTTCCCGGCCAAGCTCGTTCAATAGCTTTTCGGAAACAGTTTGAACTCCCATACTTATACGCGTATATCCTAGATTGAACACATCCTTCAGTTTTTTGGGCTCTTTCGCGGCAATAACGGGTGTTGTCTCAATGCTAAAGACCACATCGTCCCGGAAATTTAATCCTTTAGTCACTGCATCGGTTATCCGCCGCAGGTTCTCCAATGAGATTTTGGTGGGGGTTCCGCCTCCAACATCAAAACCCTCGATTCGTTTTCCCTGTAGAAGCGGCCTGTACATTTCAATTTCCGCCAGGAGCAGATTGACGTACTCAGTCTCCGTTGAGGCCGTCCACTCCGGCAGCACTGTATATTCGCAAAATTTGCATCGTGCCGAGCAAAACGGAATGTGGATATAGAGAGACAACGCATTTGCTTTGGCCCACTCATTTACCAAAAACTGTCAGCGGCGGGTTGAAACCCGTTCAATACGGGCGGTTTGAAATGCGTGTTCTTCGGTTGATTTTCTTCTGAAAATTCCAAATATAATC
>JFJP01002692.1_pt1 | contig 19915 bp, 11 predicted proteins | sample 431651 | NCBI WGS metagenome assembly JFJP01 (sample SAMN02602958, study PRJNA72255) | Microbial mat metagenome, whole genome shotgun sequencing project. | biome: fresh water; feature: sink hole; material: water; isolation source: purple microbial (photo- and chemosynthetic) mats found in...
CTGATCACCGCCATCATCATCGCCGGCCGTTCCGGTTCGGCCTATGCCGCGCAGATCGGCGCGATGTCGGTCAGTGAAGAGATTGATGCCATGCGCACCTTGGGCATCGCGCCACTGGAGATGCTGGTGCTGCCGAAAATCCTCGCGCTGTTGCTGGTGATGCCGTTGCTGACCGTGTTCGCCGATGTGCTGGGCGTGTTCGGCGGCATGGTCATGGCGCGCGCGCAACTGGACGTGGGTTTCCCCGAGTTTCTTGATCGCTTCACCAAGGCGGTCAGCGTCACCGCCTATCTGATCGGCATCTGCAAAGCGCCGGTGTTCGCCGGCATCATCGCCGTAGTCGGCTGTTTCCAGGGCTTCCGCGCCAAAGGTGGTGCTGATAGCGTCGGTCGCCAGACCACGCGCAGCGTGGTGCAGGCCATCTTTCTGGTGATCGTCGCCGACGCGTTGTTCTCCATTGCGTTCAGCGCGCTGGATCTTTGACATGGCCCCTGAAAACGTCATCGAACTGCGCCAGGTATCGACCCGCTTCGGCGCGCATGTCGTGCATGACGGCATCGATCTGGCCGTGCGTCGCGCCGAAATCTTCGCCTTGATCGGCGGCAGCGGCTCGGGCAAATCGACGCTGCTGCGCGAAATGATCCTGCTACAGAAACCGGACTCGGGTTCGATCCGCGTGCTGGGCGTCGATCTGGCCAACATCAGTGATGCCGACGCCTTGGCGCTGCGCCTGCGCTGGGGCGTGATGTTCCAGCACGGCGGCCTGTTCGGCGCATTGACGGTGACGGAAAACATCGGCCTGCCGCTGCGCGAACATACCGCGCAGGATGATCGCGAAATCGATGAAATTGCGGCCGCCAAGCTGGCCATGGCCGGTCTTGCGCCGGAAGTCGGCGCGCAATATCCGGCCGAACTCAGCGGCGGCATGCTGAAGCGCGCCTCGCTTGCACGCGCCCTGGCGCTCGACCCGGAACTGCTGTTTCTCGACGAACCCACCGCCGGGCTGGACCCGGAAAGCGCCGGCGAAGTTGATCAACTGGTACGCAAACTGCGCGACCAGTTCGGCATCACCCTGGTCATGATCAGCCACGATCTCGACCTGTTATGGCAGACGGCCGACCGCGTCGCGGTGCTGGCGGACGGCAAGGTGCAAGGCGTCGGCTCGATGGCCGAACTGGCGGCGATGGACAACCCGGCAATCCGCAAATTCTTCGAGGGTCCACGCGGACGCAACGCCCAGGAACAGGCACAAACACAATCTGGGGGACAAGCATGGAAACCAAAGTGAACTACGCCTTCGTCGGCGCATTCGTCCTGCTCCTTGGCGCGGTGCTGGTCGCCGGCGTGCTCTGGCTGGCTGCGGGCGGCATGATGCAGAAGAAATATGACCCTTATCTGGCGGTGGAAAACGAGTCAGTCGCCGGCCTCAACCTGAATGCGCCGGTCAAATACAACGGCGTCGATGTTGGCAAGGTCGAGGTCATCCGGCTTGATCCGGAGAACCCGGAACGCGTGATTCTGCGGTTTGCCATCGAGCGCGGCACGCCGATCAAAACCGACACGGTAGCGATACTGAAAACCCAGGGCCTGACCGGCATCACTTATGTCGAACTCAGCGGCGGCGCGCGTAATTCACCGCCGCTGCGCATCATCGCCGGCAACAAATACCCGGTGATCCGTACCCAACCCTCGCTCGGCGCACGCCTGGAAAATGTGCTGACCAGCGTGTTGGGCAAGCTGGATAGCACCTCGAACAACATCAACGCCATCCTCAGCGACGAAAACCAGGCCGCGTTCAAACACGCACTGGCCGACATCGCCAGCGTGGCGCACACCATCGCCCTGCGCAAAGAGGCGCTCGACGCTGGTCTGACCGACGCCGCGCGCACCCTGAAAAACACCGCGCACGCCTCGGCCCAGCTCGACCCGGTGATCAAACGCATCGAAAGCAGCGCCGCCGCCGTGGAAAAAATGGGCAACGAAGTTGCGCTGGCCGGCAAGACGGTCAATTCGATCGGCGCCGACGTGAAACGCTTCACGGCGGAAACGATGCCTGAACTCGAGCGCCTGCTGGGCGAACTCAGCGTGCTTGCCACCTCTTTGCGGCGGCTCAGCGAACAAACCGAGCGCAATCCCTCCAGCCTGCTGTTCGGCCGCAGACCGGCGCCCGAAGGGCCGGGCGAAACGTCCAGAGGAGTGCAAAAACCATGAATTCGATGAAACGCATAAACCGGCTTGTCGCTGCCAGCCTGATCCTGGCGTTGTCCGCCGGTTGCAGCGCATTACGGCCGAAAGCGGCGGCACAGCCTGCCTACTATTCGCTCGACAGCGGAAATCTCGAAGCCCGAAGCGATGCGACCTTGCCGCAGACCTTGCCACCGACCTTGCCCCCCACTGCGCTGACGCTGATCGTCAATCCGCCGCATGCCGCCTCTGGTTTCGACAGCCAACGCATTCTTTATGTGCGCACCAACCACCAACTTGAATATTTTGCGCATAGCGAATGGGTCGATACGCCAGCGCGCATGCTGGCGCCGCTCATCGTCAGCGCAATAGAACGCAGCGGCGCCTATCGCGCAGTAGTGCTGACGCCAAGTGCGGCAGCGGGCGATTTACGGCTGGATAGCGAGATCGTCCGTTTGCAGCATGAGTTCGGTGGGCAACCCCTTGGCCAACCCAGCCGCGTGCGTTTCACGCTGCGCGCCTACCTGGTGGACAACTCGACGCGCCGAGTGCTGGCCTGGCGCGAGTTCGACGCCACCGAATCCAGCCCCAGCGAAGACCCCTACGGCGGCGTCATCGCCGCCAATCGCGCGGTACAGAAGGTATTGCAACAACTGGCGGAGTTCTGCGCCGGGGCGGCGCGACAACGCAAGTAGCAAGTAGGGCGGAAAAGCGGCTTTATCGCGCCTTCCGCCGAATGCTGCGGGGGATGGCGGAAGGCACCGGCAAGAAGCAGCCGGATTTTCCGCGCGCACTGGATTCCAGCCCTCGCGGGAATGACGACCGAAATCGGTTTTATGCTTCTACTTATTTCCCACCAAAACAATCACACCATCCATCAATTTGTTTATGACCAACTTGGGTGGCAACACCACTTTTCCGACCTACGGGGACGGCAGAAGTAGGGCGGAAAAGCGGCTTTATCGCGCCTTCCGCCGAATGCGACGCGGGACGGGCGATTACATCGCGCTGCCGATGCCCCGATCCTGCGCGCCGGAGGGCGGAGTCAGGCCGGCCAGCAGACAGCCTTGCGCCACCGGGCCGTTGGGAAACAGCGTGTAGAGATAACGGAGACCGCCTTTCTGATGAAATTCCTCATCCAGCGCATCATGCAGTTCGCGCATGATGATGACGGAATCTTCCTGGTGCGCATAAAAGTACTGCAACGCCCGAACCACTTGCCAGTGATCTTCGGTTAGCGTCAGGTTTTCGGCTGCGGCCAGATCCACGCCGATACTTTGCGTCCAATCGCTGGGCGCATGCGGAAAATCTGTTCAATGTGTTGCCAAGCACTCGTTCATGCCGAGAAAACGACCGTCAAAAATCGGCGGCATTTGGAACCGAATGCCCCCCTCTGGAACCCTATGGCACCGTAATGCATCGCCATGACCTTGCAGCAAGGATTACGCAAATCTCGGCAAGCGTCTGTACTCCACCGTACACAGGGCGAGTTTCCTTTTACCGCGGCAATGCCCGCGCATCGCGCACCAGTTGGGCGCAATCGCTGTCGCTGCCTGGGCCGGTGTCGATCAACGGGAGCATTGCCAGCACGGGATTGAGCATGCCCAGCGCAATCGCTCCGAGTGCGCGTGCGGTCATTTGCGCCATGTCGACTTCAACCTCGGGGCGGGCGAAGCTGCCGCCTATGTGGATCGGACTGCGCAAGGCCAGCGGGCTGGTGTTCTTGGTTTTCTGTCGCAGCGTCAGGTCCAGCTTTTCTTGCCCCAGATCGATGCTGCCGGTACCGAACAGGGTAGTGACTTCGGTATCGAAAACCAGCGCATTGGCCTGCATGACGCCTTTCTTCACGGCGAAGTCGGCGACGCCGCAACGCAGCTTGACCAGTTTGTCGCCGGTAACTTTCAGTTGCAGCATTTCCCACAGATGAATGCCGATTGTTTCCATCATCAACTGGCTGATCTCGCCCCGGGCGACGACCAGACCCACTTTGCCATCGGCACTCGCCAGCAGGCTGCGCACCGAGTTGCCGCGCCCCTTCAAGTCGAACTCGCCGTTGATCTGTCCGATGCTGTTCTGGTTCAACTTGATGGTTGGAAACAGCTTGGCGATCTGTATTTTTCTGGCTTTGATCCGGGCCTGCGCCTGGATCGGGTCCTGGCGTCCATCGAGAGAAATCATCGCCTTGAGCTGACCGCCAGCCAGGCCGAAATCGAGCGGGTCCAGGGTCAGCACGGAATCGCGCAGACTGAGATGGGTCATCAGGTTTTCCAGCGGCAGCGCCTTGGCGTGACGGAGGGTGCGGGCGCGCAAGGTGACTTCCGCGTTGACGCTGTCCCAGCGCTCGCTCTTGAACGGCAGATCGGGCAGCACGCGCACGCTTGCTGTCGTCGCTTTCAGCGCGGCTTTCAGTTTGCCCGGTTGTAACCCGATCAACGGGCCGAGATCGGCGAAATCAAACAGTTTGGAAACCAGATCGCCTTGCATATGCGGGCGCTTGCCGCCGGTGTCGATCTGGAAGGTGCCGGCGATGTCGCTGGCGCCAATGCGGCCGCTGAATTTTTCGTAGCGCCATTGTTGCTTGCTATGCACGACATGGCCGTGGGTGTTGTAGGCGCGCGTTTCCGGAAAGGCGATGCCGAGCAGCGGATAGAGCTGCGCCAGACTGTCGCCGCTCAGGGCGAGTTGCATGTCCATCGCGGTCGGTTTAAGCAGGCTGGTGACGCTGCCTTCTGCCTTCACTACGGTGCGGCCGATACTGAGATCGGCTTTGATCGGATACGGCGTGGTTTCGTCGCGCAGACCCAGCACCGGCCCACCGTTGCCGTGCGCCTTTATCGGCAGGCCTTTATATTGGCCCTGCGCGGTGAAGGCCAGCTCGGCTTTGCCGGGTGTTGTATCGGCGGTCGAGAGCGTCGCCCGAATGTGGGTTTTGCGGGCAACATCGTCATAGCCCAATGTGCCCTGATCGAGCATCAGGCGGTCGATCCGGATACGCGCCGATTCGTCCTGCTGTTTGCGGTCAAGCAGCCAGTTCTTGCGGCCGTCGCTGGTTTGCTCCAGGAAAATCACAGGACGTTGCAGACGCACTTCGGGGAACACCAGATTCCGTTGCAACAGTTGCGGCAAGTCGATGGTCACCGCCGCCGCTGCGGCGGTGACCATCTGTTTTTCGGTGGCCCAGGCGGGGTTTGCAAAACTCACCGGACCGGAATGAACGCGCGGCAGCGGCCAGGCGAGATCGATCTCGATATCACCGCCGATCACCAGGACGCGCCCGGTTTTCTCCAATGTAATCCGCTCGATCGGCGCGCGCAGCCAGTTCCAGCCGAAGACGGCGATGAACAACACGCCCAGCACGACAGGCGCGAGCAGGCTGGCGACGATCCATTTGAGCCAACGCAACACAACGTGCTTTCGAAATTGAACCTACTGACTAGAAAAAGAAATACACGATCACCAGCACAAAAACGGGGACGCCGAAAAGCCAAGCTACAAGATATTTGCCCATGACACACACTCCTGTTAAGTCCAACGCTGACACGATGCATCGAAAGCGATAGCAATTCCGTGCGCTGGCGCACGCAGCCAACCGAACCCCGGACTCGGCAACAGAACGCAATCATCCAGGAATTCGACAGCGACTGCTTCAGCATGGTGTAAGCGACTGTCCATGAATAACCAGGACATTCTGGCTGCACGGGTGGGCGCGGTGCTGCGTTGCCGGTCGCTTGAAGGGAATGACCATGCAGCGCGACCGGCGCCTTGCACCGCATCCCACCCGCACACCCATAACTGCCCAGGTTATTCATGGACAGTCGCTAAATGCCGTTTCAGGTTGCGGAGCCTGAGTGCGCAGATACACCGACCCACCCCGCAGCGCCTGACTTTTCGCCGGGCGTGGAGATTTCATCGACGGTGTGACCGAAATGCCGTGTACGACGATGCTGACCATGCCCACCGTCAAGGCAAGCGCGACGCTCTCTTTCGCCAGGCTGCATCGCAAACCGAGGGTGCACATGGCGCAGCATTTGCCGATCCAAGCGTCTTTGTACGACAGCGCACGGACTGCTGCCGGATTAGCGATCAACCTGCACCCTGCATCCGGAATTCCGGAATCAGTCAGGCCTGCCGCTGCTCAATATGCGGTGGCCTGTGGCGACGAAGGATGCTCGATGGGCGATTTCGCCGGTCGAATGCAATCAAAAGGAGATTTTCATGAACTGGGATATCGCTGAAGGTAACTGGAAACAATTCAGAGGCAATGTAAAAGCGGAGTGGGGCAAGCTGACTGACGACCATCTCGATGTAATCGCCGGCAAGCGTATCGAGTTGGCAGGCAAGATTCAGGAAGCTTATGGCATCAGCAAAGACGAAGCCGAAAAGCAGATCAAGCACTTCGAAGATAACAGCAAGAACTGATCTGAAAACTGTGCTCTCCGGCCTTGATCTGGATGCGGTACGTCGCCGCGCACAGCAACGGGGCCGTCCACTACTGAAAGGTTTCCTTGATGACGATTCTTGCCCATTTGATCCCGCCGCTGGTGCCGCATGTCTCCTACGGTGGCATATGCCCCTGCTGTAGCGGCGTGGCGTACCGCGTCCAGCGGCGCCCCTTCGATCACTTCATTAATTTTTTCTTGCCGGTTTACCGCTACCGCTGCGGCTCGCTCGGCTGCAATTGGGAAGGCAATCTGCTGGTGCAGCGCGAACCCCCATTCAAATAGGCGGCTGACATGCATGACATGCCTACCGCTGTACTGCTTATCGAAGACATTGCCGCCGATGCTGAACTGATCAAGACCGCACTCGCAGGCGCGGGCGAGAGTGCATTTCGCATCGAAGGGGTGGCGTGTCTCGCCGATGCGCTCGAACGCTTGGTTCTTGAAGATTTCGAGGTCATCCTGCTCGATCTGGCCTTGTCCAATGGTCAAGGCATCGCGGCCTTCGATCAGCTGATTCTGGCTGCGCCAAATGCGCTGATTCTGGTGCTGAGCGGCACGACTGATGAGGAAATCGTGCATCAGGCGATGCAGCGCGGCGCGCATGACTATTTCTCCAAAGCCCATATCGACGCGCACTGGTTGCCCCGTGCGTTGCGCTATGTCATCGAGCGCCAGACGACACGGGCAGCGCTGGGTGCCAGCGAAGCACGCTTCAGAGCGATGAGCGACGCCTCGCCGCTGGGCATTTTCGTTTCCGATGCGCAAGGCGGTTGTGTCTATACCAACGCGGCTTACCACAAGATTTCCGGGCTGAGCTTTGAGCAGACGCTGGGCACCAACTGGAGCATGGCGATCCACCCGGATGATCGCGAACGCGTCCTCGCCGAGTGGCGCATCGCGGCGCACAACCTGGCGCCATTTCAGACCGAATATCGCTTCCAGCAGGAAGACAACAGCGTCGTCTGGACGCGCGTCAACAGTGCTGCCATGCGAGACGATCAGAACGATGGCAAGGCCTCGTTCGGTCTGGTGCAGACGGTGGAAGACATCAGCGAGCGAAAAATCACGGAATCCGAACTGCGCGCGGCGGAAGAAGCCTTGTTCGAGGAAAAAGAGCGCGCGCAGGTCACCCTCAACTCGATTGGCGACGCCGTGCTGACCACCGACCTCGCCGGCAACGTGAGTTATTTGAACCTGGTGGCGGAAACAATGACTGGCTGGTCGCGTGAATCCGCAATGGGACAACCGCTGACCAAGGTGTTCAAAATTATTGACGGCAAGACCCGCGCAGCCGTGGCAAACCCGGCGCAGCGCGCCATCAAGGAAGACCAGACCGTAGGACTGGCGATCAATAGCGTGCTGATCCGCCGCGACGGTTTTGAATCCGCCATCGAGGATTCATCCGCGCCGATCCATAACCGGGAAGGCCGCGTTATCGGCGCGGTGCTGGTGTTTCACGACGTCAGCGAATCGCGCACCGTGGCACTGCGTATGACGCATCTGGCGCAGCACGACTTTCTCACCGGCTTGCCGAATCGGGTGCTGTTGAGCGAACGCTGCTCGCAGGCGATGGGCCAGGCCAACCGCCACAAAAAGCAGGTTGCCCTGCTGTTTCTTGACCTGGATTTCTTTAAACGCATCAACGATTCGCTCGGACATGCCATCGGCGACCAGTTGCTGCAATCCGTCGCCGAGCGTCTGGTCGCCGGCGTGCGCGCCACCGATACGGTATGCCGCCAGGGCGGCGACGAATTCGTGATTCTGCTGGCTGAAATCGATCAACCGCTGGATGCGACCTACGTCGCGGAAAAACTGCTCGCCGCGTTTGCCTTGCCTCACCTGATTGAAGGACGCGAACTGCATGTCAGCCTCAGCATCGGCGTCAGCATCTATCCGGATGACGGCAACAGCGTCGACAGCGTGATGCAGAACGCGGACACCGCGATGTTTCACGCCAAGGCCAACGGCCGCAACAAATACCAGTTTTTCCGCGCCGACATGAACACCAGCGCGGTGCGGCGACTGGCCATTGAAAGCAATTTGCGGCGCGCCCTCAGACAGAACGAGTTCCTGCTGCATTTCCAGCCGCAGATCGACCTGGTTTCGGGCAAGATGATCGGCGCCGAGGCGCTGATCCGCTGGCAAGATCCGGAACACGGACTGGTTTCCCCCGCGCAATTCGTGCCGGTCGCGGAGGAGTCCGGCCTCATCGTACCGATCGGCAGTTGGGTGTTGCGTGAAGCCTGCCGGCAAGTCCAGGCCTGGCTGGATGCCGGTCTGCAAGCCGTGCCTGTGGCGGTCAACATTTCCGCCATCGAGTTCAGGCACAAAGACTTTCTCTCAGGCGTTGCACTGATTCTGAAAGACACCGGTTTGCGCCCGCACTATCTCGAACTGGAACTGACCGAAAGCATCCTGATGCAGGACGCCGAGGCCTCGGCCAGCGTGCTGCAAGCGCTCAAGGGGATAGGCGTGCGGCTGGCCATCGACGACTTCGGCACCGGCTATTCAAGCCTGAGCTATTTGAAGCGTTTCCCGATCAATACCCTGAAAATCGACCAGTCGTTCGTGCGTGACATCGCCACCGACTCGGATGACGAGAACATCGTCAGCGCCATTATTGGCATGGGGAAAAACCTGCATCAGCGAATCATTGCCGAGGGGGTGGAAACGTCTGAGCAACTTGAACTCCTGCGCGCCCGCCAGTGCGACGAGGGACAGGGTTTTCTGTTCCACAAACCGCTCTCCGCCGGAGACTTCGAAAAGCTGCTCAAAGCTTTGCAAAATGGGCCCGCATCCGGCCCTTGCTGGTGAGTTGGCGGGCGGCTACATCGAAAGATCGTCGGCCAAGGTTGTTCCCTTCAGAAATCAATTTTCGCTATGTGCGACAGCGTACCGACCGCACCGCTCTATCCCTCTAATCTGTTCTTCAGGTTCAGACAACCTGCTGGAGAAACCCTTTAACAACCATCTGGAGAATCACCATGACAAAACTCAACCAATACGTTTCCGCAGTTTTCCTCGCCGTTACGTTGGCATCCGCAGTGGGCTGCTCATCCACACCGCAGCGGGAAGGTGCCGGCCAGTACATCGACGACAGCATGATTACCGGCAAAGTCAAAGCGGCCCTGATTGAGGATACGCTGACCAAGGCGACCGAAATCAATGTCGAAACCTTCAAGGGCGTTGTCCAGTTGAGCGGCTTCGTCAGCTCGCAGGCTGCGGCAAACAAGGCGGTTGAACTGGCGCGCAATGTCGGTGGTGTGAAAAACGTCACCAACGACATGCGTCTCAAATAAGTCAACTCGAGAACCGCAGTTAGCGTGCGTTACTTGTACAGAGGCGAATGAATTCGCACTTTTAGCCCGATCAACTGCGGTTTTTCAGGATAAATTTTGACGCAAACTGCGGCTGGACGCTTTGTCCGGCCGCAGTTATTTGGAGGCTGTTTTACAACCTCGATTTCATCGTTGGTCTGAGGCTGGATATGAATGCATCCGCACCCGCACAATGGATCAGGCGTTTTCAGATCGCCCTGATGCAGTCGTTGAAATCCTGGTTTGATCATCGTGCTGACAGCAAAGGCGCTGCACTGGCTTTTTATAGCCTGTTCTCGATGACCCCTATTCTGGTGCTGACGATCGCGGTTGCCGGCTATTTCTTCGGCGCCGAGGCGGCGCAGGGCGAAATCGTCGCCCAGGTGCAAGGTCTGGTCGGGCCGGGTGGTGCACAGGCGATTCAGGCCTTGCTGGCCGGCGCGCGCAATCCCGCCTCCGGCTTGATGGCGACACTGGTCGCCAGCGTGTTGCTGCTGCTCGCCGCCACCAGTGTCTTCGCCGAGTTGAAGGGCAGTCTGGATGAATTGTGGGACATTAAAAAATCCAGCCAGTCGACTTTCCGCATCTTGCTGCGAACCCGGCTGCTGTCCTTCGGCCTGGTAATGGTGTTGGCCTTTCTGCTGCTGGTCTCGCTGGTGATCAGCGCCGTGTTGGCCATGCTTGAGCGCTATGCCGGCGACCTGTGGGGCGGTTCCTTTGAGGTACTCGCGACAACTACCTCGATCATTTCATTCGTGGTCATCGCGGGATTGTTCGCGGTGATCTACAAGACGTTGCCAGACGCGCCGCTGTCTTGGCGCGATGTCTGGATCGGCGCATTTTTCACGGCCGGGCTGTTCAGCCTGGGCAAATATGCCATCGGCCTGTATCTGGGCAACAGCGGCGTGGCATCCAGCTTCGGCGCTGCCGGGTCGCTGATCGCGCTGCTGCTCTGGGTGTACTACTCAGCTTTGGCAGCCTGCGGCCTGGCTTGGGCACGGATGAGCACGTTGTTTAACCCGGATTACCCATACGCCCGCAGGGAGCGCTCGGCGCACTCTGCGGGTTCATGAACAATTTTGATTTCACAGTAAATTCTTGAAATAGGTGCATCAATTGACCCCTGGCACAAAGTTCATCCCATCCTGGCGGCAATTGAAATCATGCTTAGCGCCGCTGCGCGCCGAGTTGTTCAGCGCCGACCAGATGGCGCAGCACGGCGCACGATTGGCCGCCGCGCACCATATCGCGGCGGAACGCCAACCAGACCAACTGCTGGCGCGGTTGGATGCCAACGAGGTCGTGCTGGTGGAGACCTGCCGCCAACTGACGCTGGCGGTCGTCGCGAAGCACCGCATCACCCCGGCTGCGGAATGGCTGCTCGACAACCTGTATCTGATCGAAGAACAGATCCGCACCGCCCGCCGCCACTTGCCCAAGGGCTACAGCCGCGAACTGCCCAGCCTGGCCGAGGGCGTTTCCAGCGGTTTTCCAAGGGTGTACGACATCGCGTTGGAAACCATTGCGCATGGCGATGGACGTGTCGACCCGGACAGCCTGCGCCGCTTCGTTGCCACCTACCAGACCGTCACGCCCTTGCGTCTGGGTGAGTTGTGGGCGATTCCGATCATGCTGCGCCTGGCCCTGATCGAGAATCTGCGCCGGGTGGCGGTACGCATCTCGCTGGGCAGACAGGAGCGCGATCTGGCCGTCGGCTGGGCGGAGACGCTGAGCGAGATTTCGCATCAGGACCCGAAAAATCTGATTCTGGTGATCGCCGACATGGCGCACTCGAAACCGCCGCTGTCGCCGCCGTTCATCTCGGAACTGGCGCGCCGCCTGCAAGGCCAGGGCCCGGCGTTGAGCCTGCCGCTGACCTGGATCGAACAGCAACTGGCCGATGCGGGACTCAACATCGAACAATTGGTCCGCGTCGGCAATCAGCAGCAGGCGGCCGACCAGGTCTCGATCAGCAACAGCATCGGCAGTCTGCGTTTGTTGGGCACGCTGGACTGGCGCGAGTTCGTCGAAGCGATGAGCGTAGTCGAAAGTACGTTGCGCAACGACCCGGCCGCCGCCTACGCCGGCATGAACTTCGCCAGCCGCGACGGCTATCGCCATGTGGTTGAGGCGATCGCCAAAACAAGCAGGCTGGTCGAAGAACTGGTGGCTGGCAGCGCCATCGACCTGGCGCGGGCGAGCGCGGCAACACAGGGCAAGACCGACCGCACAGCACACGTCGGTTATTACCTGATCGACCGCGGCCGCCAGGAACTGGAAAAGGTTTGCGGTGCGCATCCACCGTTCACCATGCGGCTGCGGCGATGGGCCAGCCGGCGGCCCTTGTTGCTGTATCTGGGCGCGATCACGTTGTTGACGCTGCTGCTCAGCAGCGGGCTGCTGGCGCAGGCCTGGCTGAACGGTGTTGCCGTCTGGGTGCTGCCGCTGATCGGCCTGCTCGCCGTGCTCGCCACCGGCCAACTGGCGTCGGCGCTGGTGAACTGGTTGGCCACCTTGCTGGCATCGCCGCGTCCGTTGCCACGGATGGATTTTTCCACCGGCATCCCGCCGCAATATCGCACGCTGGTGGCGGTGCCGACGATGCTGACCAGCCCGCAAAACATCGAGCATCTGGTCGAGGCGCTGGAAGTGCGCTTTCTGGCCAATCGCGAGGCCAATCTGCACTTCGCGTTGTTGACCGACTTTCGCGATGCCGCCGAGGAAAATCTGCCGCAAGACGCAGCATTGCTGGCCTTGGCGGCGGAGCGCATCGCAGCCTTGAACACGCACTACGCGGCGGGTCGCAATGATGTCTTCTTCCTGTTGCATCGTCCGCGCCGGTGGAACCCGCATGACCGGATCTGGATGGGCTACGAGCGCAAGCGCGGCAAGCTGGCGGACCTGAACACTTTGCTGCGTACGGGCCAAACCGATGCTTTCGCGTTGCTGATCGGCGACATCGCCATCCTGGCCGGGGTGAAATATGTCATCACGCTGGATACCGACACGCAGTTGCCGCGTGAAGCTGCGCAGCAATTCGTCGGCGCCATGGCGCATCCGCTCAATCGAGCCGTCTATGACCCGGTGCTGGGCCGCGTCCGCGCTGGCTACGGCATCCTGCAGCCGCGCGTCAGCGCCAGCCTGCCGGTCGCCAACCAATCGCGCTATGCCCGCCTGAATAGCGGCGAGCCTGGCATCGACCCCTACACGCGAGCGGTGTCCGATGTGTATCAGGATGCGTTCCAGGAAGGCTCTTTCGTCGGCAAAGGCATTTACGACGTCGCCGCCTTCGAACAGGCGCTGGCCGGCCGATTTCCGGAAAACCGCATTCTCAGCCACGATCTGCTGGAAGGCTGTCATGCCCGCGCCGGCTTGCTCAGCGACGTGCAGTTGTACGAGGAATATCCGGCCCGCTACGGCGCCGATGTCGATCGACGCTATCGCTGGATTCGCGGCGACTGGCAACTTGTCGCCTGGCTGCTGCCCTCGGCGCCAGACGCGCAAGGGCGCTGGCAACGCAATCCGCTGAGCGCGCTGTCGCGCTGGAAGTTGCTGGATAACCTGCGCCGCAGCCTGGCGCCGGCAGCCTTGACGCTGCTGTTGCTGCTCGGCTGGACAGTGTTTGCTTCGCCGCTGTTCTGGACCCTGACGGTGCTCGGCATTTTGCTGATCCCGCCGGGGCTTTCCAGCCTGCTGGATGTGCTGCGCAAACCGGCGGACATGCGCCCCGGTCAACACTTCGCCGCGACCGCGCACGCCGCTGTCCAGCGTTTGCAGCAGAGCGGGTTCGCCCTGGTCACCCTGCCGCATGAAGCGGCTTACAGCCTGGATGCGTCCTTGCGCACGCTGGGCCGTTTGCTGTTCACGCACCAACGACTGCTGGAATGGAAAGCCTCTGGCGATCAAGACCCGACCCGTCGCGATGGTCCGCTCGACGTATTGCGCGGCATGGCGTTCGCGCCCGTGCTGGCCATCGTTACGGCGAGTTGGCTGGCGGTGATGGATCCGGCCACGCTGCCGCTGGCCGGGCCGATTCTGCTGCTCTGGCTGCTGTCCCCCGTTATCGTCTGGTGGATCAGCCTGCCGCTGCCACGTCGTGTCGCACGCCTCAGCGTCGAGCAGAAACAATATCTCGGCCGCATCGCGCGCAAAACCTGGGCTTATTTCGAGACCTTTGTCACCGCCAATGATCACTGGCTGCCGCCAGACAACTATCAGGAATACCGCGCCGCCACGCTGGCGCATCGCACCTCGCCAACCAATATGGGGCTGGCCTTGCTGGCCAATCTGTCGGCGCATGATTTCGGTTACATCCCGACCGGGCAATTGCTGGAGCGCACCGCCAACGCGCTGACCAGCATGGCCGGTCTGGAACGCCATCGCGGCCACTTCTACAACTGGTACGACACGCAAAGCCTGCGTCCGCTGCACCCGGCTTACATCTCGACAGTGGACAGCGGCAATCTGGCCGGCCATCTGCTGACCCTGCGCCCCGGCCTGCTGGCGTTGCTGGATCAGCCGATCCTGTCGCCGCGCGCGCTGGACGGCGTGCGCGACACGCTGGGCATCCTGATCGCGGCGGCGGGTCAGCCGACACCGGCGACGGTGACACAGTTCCAGATTGCGTTGGAGTCTGCGTTGAACGTAGAGCGGAAAAACGGCCTTGTCGTGCCCTTTAGCGCGCCTTCCGCCGGACGGTGGAACGCTCATACGGCGGAAGGCGCCGGCAAGAAACCGCCGGCTTTTCCGCCCTACGCGATCACGCTGGTCGCGGCGCGGCATCTATTCGACCGGCTGGCGCGCTACGCTGCCGCCATCGTTGACGAATTTGCTGCCGAAGTTGCCACTGATGTTGAAACTCCGCCGGCAAGCCAGGCCGACTGGTGGGCCGCCGCGCTGTCACGGCAATGTCAGGCGATACGCGAGGAACTGATCTTTCTCGCGCCCTGGAGCGGCTTGCCGGAAGCCCCGGTCGGGCTGGGTGGTTTTGAGGACATCAATGCCATGCCGACTTTGCGTGTCCTGGCCGAGCTGAAACGGGCCTGGTCGGATCGTCTGGCAAGCCGACTCGATGCCAGCAATTCTTTGGCGCAGACGAACTCGGCACAAACCCATTGGCTGACCACACTCGGTCGTGATATCGAACTAGCCAGCGCGCATGCCCAGGCGCGCATCGGCGACATCGAGCAACTGGCGTTGCAGGCGGGTGAAATGGCCAACATGGAATACGGTTTTCTCTACGACAAGGCGGCGCGCCAGCTTGCCATCGGCTACAACGTCGACGAGCGGCGGCGCGACAACGGTTTTTATGATCTGCTGGCGTCGGAAGCGCGTCTTACCGTGTTCGTCGCCATCGCGCAGGGGCAGTTGCCGCAGGAGAGCTGGTTTGCGCTCGGACGTCTGCTCACCCGCGCCGGCGGCGAGCCGATCCTGTTGTCCTGGAGCGGCTCGATGTTCGAGTACCTGATGCCGCAACTGGTGATGCCGACCTACGACCACACCTTGCTCGACCAGACCGCGCGCGCGGCGGTGGCGCGGCAGATCGAATATGGCCAGCAACTCGGCCTGCCCTGGGGCATCTCGGAATCCGGCTATAACACGGTCGATCTGCAACTCAACTATCAATACCGCGCGTTCGGTGTGCCCGGCCTGGGGTTGAAACGCGGCCTGGGCGAGGATCGGGTGGTGGCGCCCTATGCTTCGGCAATGGCGCTGATGGTGGCGCCGGAAGCGGCCTGCCTGAATCTGCAACGGCTGTCTGCTGCCGGCGCGGAAGGCGGCTTCGGGTTTCACGAGGCGATCGACTACACGCCGCTACGCCAGCGGCGCAACGAAAAACAGACGCTGGTGCGCTCCTACATGGTGCACCACCAGGGCATGAGCCTGCTGGCGCTGGCCTATCTGCTGCTGGATCGGCCGATGCAGAAACGCTTTGCCGCCGACCCGCTGTTGCAATCGACGCTGTTGCTGCTGCAGGAACGCATCCCGCGCGCTTCACTGCTGTATGCCCATACCGCCGAACTGACCGGCATCGAGGCCGGCGCGGGCAGTTCGGAAATGCCGATCCGGGTATTGCGCAACCCGGATACGCCGACCCCGGAAGTGCAGTTGCTGTCGAATGGCCGCTATCACGTCATGCTGACCCATGCCGGCGGCGGCTACAGCCGCTGGAACGACCTGGCGCTGACGCGCTGGCGGGAAGACTGCGTGCGCGACGCCTGGGGCACCTTCACCTATCTGCATGACGTGGCCAGCGGCGCGACCTGGTCCACCGCGCACCAGCCCGCCTTGCGCCGTGCCGAGCATTACGAGGCGATCTTTTCGGAAGGTCGCGCCGAATTCCGCCGGCATGATATTAGTCAAAACAAGCTTGGCCAAAACAAGAACGAAGACTTCGATTTCGACACCCACACCGATATCGTTGTTTCGCCGGAAGATGACATCGAACTGCGCCGGGTGCGCATCACCAACCGGGGCGATGCGCCGCGCAGCATCGAAATCACCAGCTACGCCGAAGTCGTGCTGGCGACGCCCGCCGCCGACGCGCTGCATCCGGCATTCAGCAATCTGTTCGTGCAGAGCGAGATCGTCGAATCCCGCCAGGCCATCCTCTGCAACCGGCGGCCGCGCTCACGCGAAGAACACACGCCCTGGCTGTTCCATCTGATGTCGGTGCATGACGCGCAGATTGACGGGCTGAGCTATGAAACCGACCGCGCCCGCTTCATCGGTCGTGGCCGCAGTGCCGCCGTACCGTTGGTTATGGACACGGCCGGCGCACTGTCCGGCAGCCAGGGTTCGGTGCTCGATCCGGTGGTCGCTATCCGCTGCCGCATCACGCTCGCCCCGGAACAGTCGGCCAGCATTGACCTGGTTTACGGCGTCGGTGACAGCCGCGAGATGACGCTGAACCTGGTCGAGAAATATCAGGACCGCCGTCTTGCCGACCGCGTCTTCGAGCTGGCCTGGACGCATGCCCAGGTGCTGTTACGCCAAATCAACGCCAACGAGGCCGACGCCCAGCTTTACGGCCGGCTGGCGAATTCGATTCTCTATGCGCATGCCGGCATGCGCGCCGACAGCAGCGTCTTGCAGAAGAACCGGCGCGGCCAGTCCGGCCTTTGGGGCTATGCCATTTCCGGCGATCTGCCCATCGTGCTGCTGCAAATCGGCGACCTGGCCAACATCGAACTGGTGCGCCAGTTGATCCAGGCGCATGCCTACTGGCGGCTGAAGGGGCTGGTGGTCGATCTGGTGATCTGGAACGAGGATCGCGCCGGTTATCGCCAGGCCTTGCAGGATCAGATCCTCGGCCTGGTCGCGGTGGGCCTGGAAAGCCAGGTGATCGACCGGCCGGGCGGTATCTTCATCCGTTCGGCGGAACAGATTTCCGACGAAGACCGCACCTTGTTTCAGACCGTCGCCCGCGTCATTCTGAATGACAACCGGGGTACGCTGGCGGAACAACTTGATCGACCGCAAGCGTCCTTGCCGCGGGTGCCCTTGTTGCCGATAAAACCGCCACGGCCCGAATTGCCCGCCGCCTTCAACCTGCCGCAACGCGAGCTGATCCTGGCCAACGGCCTGGGCGGCTTCACGCCGGATGGACGCGAGTACGTCATTACCACCACCCCGGATCAACTGACCCCGGCGCCGTGGGTCAATGTGCTGGCCAATGCGCAATTCGGCAGCGTCATTTCGGAAAGCGGCCAAGCCTATACCTGGGCCGAAAACGCCCACGAATTCCGCCTCACACCGTGGCAAAACGACCCGGTGAGCGACGCCAGCGGCGAAGCGTTTTATTTGCGTGACGAGGAAACCGGTCAGTTCTGGTCGCCGACGCCGCTGCCCCGGCGCGGCGCTACGCCTTACGTCAGCCGGCACGGCTTCGGTTACAGCGTGTTCGAACACACGGAAAGCGGCATTCAGTCCGAGTTATGGGTCTATGTCGCCACCGACGCGGCGGTGAAATTCTGCGTCCTCAAACTGCGCAACCTGTCCGGCCGCGCCCGCCGGCTGTCGGCCATCGGCTATGTGGAATGGGTGCTGGGCGATCTGCGGCCGAAAACCGCCATGCACATCACCACCGAAGTCGATGCCGGCAGCGGCGCGATCTTTGCGCGCAATGCTTACAACACCGAGTTCCCCAACCGCCTCGCCTTCTTCGATGTTGACGATGCGCAGCGCAGCTTTACTTGCGACCGCGCCGAATTTATCGGCCGCAATGGCAGCCTGGCCAACCCGGCGGCGCTGGGCCGCACCCATCTCTCCGGCAAGCTGGGCAGCGGCCTGGATCCGTGTACCGCGCTTCAAGTCGGCGTCAATCTGGGCGACGGACAAGCGCGCGAAATCGTGTTCCGCCTGGGTGTGGGGGGCATACCAGGGGCTGAAGACGCCCATCGTCTGGTGCATCGCTTCCGCGGCAACGACGCCGCCCGGCGCGCGCTGGAAGCAGTCTGGGCGTTCTGGAACCACAGCCTGGGCGCGGTGCAGGTAGAAACGCCGGATGAATCGCTCAACGTACTGGCCAACGGCTGGCTGCTGTATCAGACCCTGGCCTGCCGGATGTGGGCGCGCAGCGGCTATTACCAGTCCGGCGGTGCCTTCGGCTTCCGCGACCAGTTGCAGGACGCGATGGCGCTGATCCATGCCGAGCCGCACTTGCTGCGCGCACAGCTGTTGTTGAGCGCCAGCCGCCAGTTCAGCGAAGGCGATGTGCAGCACTGGTGGCATCCGCCCGCCGGGCGCGGCGTGCGCACGCATTGTTCCGACGATTACCTGTGGCTCGCCCTGGCCACCAGCCGCTATGTGCTGTGCAGCGGCGACACTGGCGTGCTGGAAGAAGGCGTTCCCTATCTGGCAGGCCGTGCGCTCAAACCGGAAGACGAGTCCTACTACGACTTGCCCGGCCGCGCCGAAGGCACGGAAAGCCTGTATCAGCACTGCGTGCGCGCCATCCGGCACAGCATGCGCTTCGGCGAGCATGGCCTGCCGCTGATTGGCTCCGGCGACTGGAACGACGGCATGAATCGGGTCGGTGTGCACGGCAAGGGCGAGAGCGTCTGGCTGGGTTTCTTCCTGATTGAAGTGCTGCGTCAGTTCAACACGTTGGCGCGGCAACACGACGACCCCGCGTTCGCCGAATTCTGTGCAACCGAAGGCCAGCGCCTGCGCGACAACATCGAACAACACGCCTGGGACGGCGACTGGTATCGCCGCGCCTGGTTCGACGACGGCACCCCGTTGGGGTCGGCGAACAACAGCGAATGTCAGATCGACTCGATCTCGCAAAGCTGGTCGGTACTCTCCGGCGTCACGGATGCCGATCGCTCCCGCCGCGCCATGCAGGCGCTGGACACACGCCTGGTGCGGCGCGAAGCGGGCCTGGTGCAGTTGCTCGACCCGCCGTTCGACCAGACCGAACTTGATCCCGGATACATCAAGGGTTACGTCCCCGGCGTGCGCGAAAATGGTGGCCAGTACACCCACGCCGCGATCTGGGCGGCAATGGCCTTTGCCGCCCAAGGCGACAGCCGCCGCGCCTGGGAAATCACCACCCTGATCAACCCCGCCAACCACGCCAAATCAACCGAAGCCATTGCGGTTTACAAAGTCGAACCCTACGTCATGGCGGCGGATGTCTACGCCGTATCGCCCCACACCGGACGCGGCGGCTGGACCTGGTACACCGGCTCCGCCGGCTGGATGTACCGCTTGATCATCGAATCGCTGCTCGGCCTGCGCCTGGAAGTCGACAAGTTGCACATCACCCCCTGCCTGCCTCACATCAGCGTCGTACAACATGACTCGGGCGGGCTGATGCTCGATGGCGTGGCGCTGGAAGGGCAGGTAATCCCCCTGCTGGATGACCATCGTGAACATCACGTAGAAATCCACAGCAGGTCGTAGGGCGGAAAAGCGGCTGTATCGCGCCTTCCGCCGCATGATTGATTCGGCTGATCGTTGACGATG